>Ga0194132_10001344_pt1 | contig 49771 bp, 48 predicted proteins | sample TA2KigOf80mmetaG_FD_148612 | JGI IMG/M metagenome (GOLD analysis project Ga0194132, IMG submission 148612) | Freshwater microbial communities from Lake Tanganyika, Tanzania - TA2015054 Kigoma Offshore 80m | ecosystem: Environmental > Aquatic > Freshwater > Lake | place: Tanzania: Lake...
ACCTCAGGAGGGATGTCCTCCCGGTCGTGAAGTGGCAGGTAGAGCTGTTGGATACGGATCACGTGGCATCAGCGGGATTGGCGGCGGCGCGACAGCATACCTGTGTGAATCAGACGCCGGGAGCATCCGTTGGGACTGACGGCGCGCTCACTTTGGACCGTTGTAGGCACGTTCCACCTTTGCGACGCGCAGTTCGTAGTGCGCATACCAGGTGGAGTTACCCCGCGCGCGGGCGACGGCATGTTCCGCGTTCGCTCTCCATGCAGCGATGCTCGCCTCGTCTTGCCAGTAGCTGACGGTGATACCGAGTCCGTTTTTGTCCCGGGTAGATTCGATGCCGAAGCAGCCGGCTTGAGTCATCGCGAGGGACGCCATGGCTTCACCCATCGCGTCATAACCGTTATCACCGGGTGTGCGCTGGTTAGTGAAAATCACGGCGTAGTAGGGGGGCTTCGGGGTGGTCGCGAAACGGCTCATTCTTGATCTCTCCCTGGTGCAGGTAGTGGGGCTGATCGGTCGGAGAGGACCTTGTTATAGAAGAGCTCAGGGTCGCCTGCATCGAGATTGAACACGATGCCGCTGTGCTGAAAGCCGAGGCGGGTGAGCAGCCCATGCATAGGGATATTGGACTCATTGGTCGATGTGAAAACATCCGGACCGGGAAGCTGCGCGCATGCTGCGGTGATGAGTGTGCCTCCGATGCCACTTCGTCGCAGAGCAGGGTCAACGTAGACCATTTCAATAAAGGCGCGGCCGAAGAAGTGAAAGGTAAACAGCAGATATCCTGCGATTTGCTGAGATTCCGGATTAACCGCCACCAGCGCAGATGAGTGACGCAAGGACTCCCTGAACAACGCTGCGCGCCAAGGATCGGTAGAGAGTTCAGGATCAAACCGTGAACAGGGCTCAAGGTCCGCAGCAGTCGCAGGTCGTATCGCCAGGCTCAATTCGGCGACCATGTGATCCGCGCACCACCGAGGACAGGAAGATGCAGCCATTTCCCCACCACTATCGGGCCAAGGTCAAGAGTGATGCAGGCGGTGAATTGTCGGATCTGACGTCGCCGGGCCTGGCGGATCACCATGTAGCGCCACCAGCTGAGTTCGGCGGCACGGGAGCGCAGTGGTCCCCGGAAACCCTGCTCACCGGTGCCGTGGTGAGTTGTTATGTGCTCGGGTTTCGCACCATTGCCGGCGCTTCGAAACTCAACTGGACGGCGGTTGAGTGCAACGTCCTGCTTACGCTCGACCGGGTCGGCCATGCCATGCGGTTCACAGTGCTCGAACTCGACGTAGCGCTCGTGGTCCCGGATGCCCGCCGTGCGGAGCGTGCGGTGCGCATTCTGGAAAAAGCCAAGGAGGACTGCCTTATCACCAATTCGCTCAGTGCAGAGGTGACCTTACGCCCCAGAATTGAGGTTAGGGAAAGCTAGCAGCAAGCGTTCAATTCCGAAGTGATTTCCAGTGCGCCAATGCGTCGTGCAACGATGGCAGTATCGCCTGTCCGAGCGCACGTTCACCACCTCCCGGTTCAATGAGATCGGGGATCTGAAACACGGTGAGTCCCGCGGCGAGCGCCGCTCGCGTGCCGTTCATTGAATCCTCAAACGCCCAGCATCCCTCAGGAGAAACGTTCAGCAGCTCACAGGCCTTCAGATAAGGATCCGGATAGGGTTTGCCGTGTGTGGTCTCGCCGCCACAGACGAGTTCCTGGAAAAAGTGATCCAAGCGTGCCAGCTCAAGTTTCTTCTCCGCTGTTGGCCTTCGGGTGGAAGTCGCCAATGCCAGCGGCGTGCCGGAATCGTGCAAGACCTGCAGCAGTTCAACTGCACCGGGCTTGATGTCTAACGGCCGGAAATGCACGTGTTGATCGTAGCGTCGGCTCCAGCTGGCATACACCGCCTCGAACGGAAATCCCGGCCCCAGTTCCCGCCGCAGAATTTCTTCGGTGACGCCGTAGGTGGCACCGATGCACTTGCGGTAGACGTCGAGGTTCGGCTCAAAGCGGAATTCACGACAGGCGGCGATAAACGTGTGCAACGCCAGACGTTCGGAGTCGAGCAGCAGACCATCCATGTCGAAGACCACCGCCAGTGGTGGCCTTTGGTGTCGCTCAGCTGGCACCGCGATCACGCGACGATGATTTCGTGTGCCCGTGCTTCGGTATCTGCCGAAACGATGTTGCCGATCAGAAGGGGTGTTTCACCGTTGTCGCGCAAGACATCCATCGCCTTGTTCGCCTGGTCTGCAGGTAGGCAGATGATGAAACCGATACCGCAATTGAAGGTGGCGAGCATCTCCCGCGTTTCCACGTTCCCGACCTGCTGCAGGAAGCTGAACACCTCGGGCCACTGCCAGCGTGTGATGTCGATGCGCGCTGCAAGTCCCGAGCGCTGGAACATGCGTGGGACGTTTTCCCAGAAGCCGCCCCCGGTGATGTGCACCATGCCGTGAACCGGTACCGCCTTGAGCATGGCACGCACACTCTTCACGTAGATCCGGGTGGGCATCAGCAGCTGGTCAAGGATGGTGGCGGTCGGCTTGCTCCCGCCTGATTCGAGAAGGCGGCGGATCAGCGAATAACCGTTGGAGTGCGGGCCAGAACTGGGCAGCCCGATGAGCACGTTGCCGGTATCGATCTTGGTGCCATCGATGATCTCATCCTTCTCGACGATGCCAATCGCAAAACCGGCGAGATCGTATTCACCCGGTTGGTAGAATCCGGGCATCTCCGCCGTTTCACCACCGGCGAGGGTACAGCCGGCGAGTTCGCAGGCTCGGGCAATGCCGATGATCACCCGGGCGGCGGTGTCGACGTCGAGTTTGCCCGTGGCGTAGTAGTCGAGGAATAGAAAGGGTTCGGCGCCATTAACGAGGATGTCGTTCACACACATCGCCACCAGGTCCTGGCCTACGGTGTCGTGACGGTCATGGTCGAAGGCGAGTTTCAGTTTTGTGCCGACGCCATCCGTTCCAGTGACGATGACGGGTCGCCGATAACCGGCCGGAATTTCCGCCATCGCCGCGAACCCGCCCAGCCCACCAAGCATCTCCGGACGCGCGGTGCGTTTGGCCGCACCCTTGATGCGATTGACGAGGTCCTGACCCGCGTGTGTATCAACACCGGCATCCTTGTAGGTCAACGATCGTTTGTCGGTCATTTTTTATGCCGGCGCCTGAAGTGCAAGGCGCGCGATTCTAACCTTGCCTCGGCGCTGCTGGTTGCTTGCCTGTCGAAAAAGGGCGTGCCGGGTTAAACGGGTCGCCTGATAGAATCCTGGCATGCGCACACTCACCCTGCAAACGCTCATCACGGCGGGTTGCATCGTTCTCTACTCGGCGAGCCTTGCCGCCGCCCATAACATCGGCTGGATGTACGAGGCGGACGTCCCTGTCCAGAACCAGTCGCAGGCCGCTCGGGTGCAGGCTGCGGAAGCAGGTTTCAGGCAGGTTCTCGGGCGGCTGACGGGGCAAGGCGATCATGGCCTTTCCATTCGGATCAGTGGGGCTTCGGCGGATCGGCAGATGACCCGTTTTTCCTACCATTCGGCGGTTGTCGATGGCCGTCGACAGCCACGGGTCAAACTTTCGTTCAATCCCAGCCAGACGCTGGCCACGGCACGAAACTCTGGGTTGCCGGTGTGGGGCGCCAGCCGGCCCGCGGTCAAACTCTATCTGCTCGTGCAGGAAGAAGATGGGGCATTCGCGCCGCTCGCCGAAACCCATCCCGCTCGGCAGGCGATGACCCGACGCGCCTGGGAACGTGGCCTCGTCTTGACGTTTGCGAAGTTCAACGACTCGACCGTGCCCGTGAACGCAATGCTCGAAGAGATCAATCCCAACCGCCCCGTTGACCCGCGCGCAGCCGTTCAGTCGAAAGCGAAGACCACCCCCACACCCACCACGGACGCCAGGGTGGAAGATCGGGTGATCGACCCGCTAACCGGTGCGCCCAAGATCGTCCAACCGGTTGAACCGCCGCCGGAACCGTTTTTGCCGGACATCATCCCGCTCGAAACCGAGATCGTGCTCGTCGGTGAAATACGGACTTTGCCGCCCGCACCCGACGTCATTCCCGGGCCCGCATTCCGTTGGGCAGTAGGCCGAGATCGCGACGTGGTCGAATTGCCCGTTGGGGATGCAGTGGCCCAGGGGGTAGCGATTGTGGATCGCGTAACCGATGAACTCGCGCGTCGTTTTGCGATCCCCTGGGTCGATCCGCAGACCAGGACGATGCAGGTCAAGCTGGTCAAGAGCATCGGCGCCTACGCCGAGCTGATGCGCTACCTGGGTCGTCAGGAGCTCCTGTCGCGAGTCGATTTGTTGGAGGCAGATGCGCAATCCTTTGCTTTCAACGTGACGACACCGGCGAGTGCGGACGCGCTCGTGCTGGTGTTCAAGGTAGATGGCCGGCTGTTACCGGAAGAATCTTCCGGGATCGCTGGGTCGTCACCGGCAGAAGAGATATCGCCGGATGCACCGCCTGAAGGTTCCGCTCCAGCCACGGAAGTGCTGATGCCGGCCGAATTGCCCGTTTTCACATGGCAAAACTGATCGGCCAACTTCCCAACGTTCTGACTCTGGTGCGAATCCTCCTGGTGGCGCCGATTGCCTGGGCCATCTGGTCGGCGGACTATCGGCTGGCACTGCTGCTGCTCATCGTCGCGGGGGTATCGGACCTTCTCGATGGTGAACTCGCGCGCCGTTTTAACTGGCAGAGTGAGTTTGGTGCCACGATCGATCCGGTTGCCGACAAACTTCTGGTGTTCGTGCTGGCGGTGCTGCTCACCGTCAAGGGGCACGTGCCGCTGTTGTTGGCGGTGATCGTGGTCCTCCGCGATGTGGTCATCCTCATTGGCGCGGCGGTCTACCGGGTCTTGTTCCGTGAGCTTGAGGTGGCGCCCACCTGGATCAGCAAGGTCAACACTGCCGCGCAAGTGGTGCTGCTCGGCATGGTGCTGCTTGCCCTGTGCGAGTTTGCTGATGTGAGCGACTGGATGCAGGCCTTGGTCGCGCCATGGGGATTTTTGCTGCTCGGGGTGCTCGCCATCTGGTCCGGAGTGGACTATGTCGTGACATGGAGTCGCAGAGCGGTTGCCGAACACCGGAAAGTCGGGTGAGCAACAACGATCCCTCGCAGCAGGCACTTCCGTTCGGTGGCGCTCGTGTACGAACGTTTTTCAATTTTGCCGGTCACGACAACGAAGAACTGGTCACGCGCCTCGGTGAGAGCCCTACAGGATTCAGCGCGACCTGGCTGCACGGTCCAAGAGGTGCCGGCAAGAGTCATCTGCTGCAAGCGGCAGTGCACGCACAGCGCGGGTATGGGGTCCGTTGCCTCCTTTTGGATGCTGCACAGCCGGATGCGGTTCGACAGCTCACAGAGACAGGGGAGGTGCACTGTCTTGCAGTGGATGATGTATCCGGATTGATTGGCCTGCGCCGCGTGGAGGTGCGCCTCTATGAGCGCTGGCAGACGCTGCAGCGCAGCGGCGGTCAGGTGATTTTCGCCGATGAACGGTCACCGCTGGCACTCGAGTTCGCGCTTGGGGATCTGGCGTCGAGATGCCGGTCGTGTCAGGTCTTCGAGGTGCAGCCGCTGAATGAAGCAGGCGTTCGCCAGTTGCTGCAGCGACGATTGCGTGATCGTGGATTGACTGTCAGCTCTGCGGTACTCGACTACTGGCTGACGCGACGTAGCCGTGCTGTTGGAGCGCTGCTGGATGATCTCGAGCGGCTCGATACCGCCAGCTGGCAGGAGAAACACCGGTTGACGGTACCGTTCCTGAAGTCCGTACTGGAACCCTGATGCATACGCTTGAGACCCTTTGATGCATGTACTCGTAACGGGTGGTGGTTCCGGTGGCCATGTGATTCCCGCGATCCCGGTGATGGAAGCGCTGCGCGCACAGGGTCATCAGGTGAGTTATGTCGGTACGACATCCGGCTACGAAGAGCGATTGCTCAACGGCGTCGATATGCAGTACCACGGCATTTCTTCCGGCAAGCTCAGACGATATCTCTCTTTCGAAAATCTGAAGGATGTATTCAAGGTTCTGCTCGGTATCGTGCAGGCGTTTTTTCTGCTGGGCCGGCTGCGCCCCGATGTGGTTTTCTCCAAAGGTGGCTTCGTCGCTTTCCCCGTGGTTCTTGCCGGCTGGCTGCGGCGGGTTCCGGTGATCAGCCACGAATCCGATTTCAGCCCAGGCCTCGCCAATCGACTGTCGCGCCCCTTTGTGCGCACGTTGTGCACAAGCTTCGCGGAGACGCGCATTCCCGGTTTTTCTGGACGCGAGGTGCATACCGGCAGTCCCCTGCGGCCGGAGTTTCTGACCGGTGATGCCGTACGCGGGCGAGCCCGTTTCGATCTGCCCGCTGATCGTCCGGTGCTGGTGGTCATCGGCGGCAGTCTCGGCGCCCGCAAGCTCAACGAAGTGGTGCGCTTGGCGGTTGTGCCACTGACCAAGCGTTATGAAGTGGTGCATATCTGCGGGCCGGGAAACGCCGAAGACTTGCAACAACCCGGCTATCACCCCCTGGAGTACATCAGCGAAGGTCTCGCGGATCTGCTGATGGCGGCGGATATCGTGATCTCGCGGGCGGGTGCGAATTCTCTGTTTGAGCTCCTCACGCTGCGTAAGCTCTGTCTTCTGGTGCCGCTCTCTGCGGCAGCGAGCCGCGGTGATCAGATCGAAAACGCGCGTTATGCCGAGTCCCGCGGCTTCAGTCTTGTGATCGAAGAACCTGCGCTGCGCCCGGAAACGCTGATAGAAGGCCTGGTCTCGCTTGAACGCCAGGCGGATTCTTACCGGGAGCGTCTGGCCACGTTTGAACGCAAGGATGCAGTAGCGGCGCTGCTCGATGAAATCAAGGCGCTGGCGCCTGCGCGACACTGAGTCTTTACCGTCCGAATGCATGAATCGGGCGCAAGCGGACTATGAACCTGCCGCCTCGCGGCACTTGAGGCACATGGTTAGAATGCCTGCCGTTTTCCGGGGGACACCATGACCAGAACCTTCAACGTGCGCACTTTTAACGCGATCGCCGCCAAAGGCATCGCGCGATTTCCCGCTGACCGCTTCAAGGTGGGTGCCGACATCAACAGTGCGGCCGCGGTACTGCTGCGCAGTCACAAGCTGTCAACCGCGGATCTGACCCCGGGATTGCAGGCCATCGCCCGTGCCGGTGCCGGTGTCAACAATGTGCCGGTAGATGCATGCACAGAGAAGGGCATTGTCGTCTTCAATACCCCCGGAGCGAATGCCAATTCCGTAAAGGAACTCGTTCTGACCGCGATGCTGCTCGCTTCACGCGACATCTACGGCGGTATCCAGTACGTCAATACACTGAGTGGTATCAGCGATGCTGCCGAACTCGACCGTCTTGTTGAAACGGAGAAGAAGCGCTTTGCCGGGCGTGAACTCGTCGGCAAATCCCTCGGCGTAGTCGGTCTTGGTGCCATCGGCTCACTGGTCGCGCGAGCGGCGCTCGACCTTGGTATGGATGTGCTCGGTTACGATCCGGCGATTTCAGTTGACGCTGCGTGGCGATTACCGAGTGAAGTGCAGCGCATGCAGAACCTGCCGAGTCTTTTCGCCCGTGCTGATTACGTCACCTTGCACGTGCCCCTGCTGGCGGAAACCCGCGGCATGATCAACGCCGAGAGCCTCGGTGCGTTCCGGCCAGGCAGTGTGTTGCTCAACTTTGCGCGTGAACCCATCGTGGATGGCGACGCACTCAAGGCCGCACTCGACAGCGGCCGGATCGGCAAATACGTCGCCGACTTCCCTATCGCCGGACTCATCGGCCATCCGAGTGTGCTGCTCACCCCGCACCTTGGCGCAAGTACGGAAGAAGCGGAAGAGAACTGCGCCATCATGGCCGCAAACCAGCTGGTGAACTTCCTTGAAACCGGCAGCATCATGAATTCGGTGAATTTTCCGTCAGTGAATCTCGAAGCCTCCACTGGATTCCGGCTTGCCGTGGTCAACCGCAACGTACCCGGCATGTTGGGACAGATGACCACTCTGCTCGCAGAGCGGCGCATCAATGTCGTAGACATGCTCAACAAGAGCCGCGGCGATGTCGCTTATAACCTCATCGATCTCGGTGAAGCGCCGGATGCCGGTCTTCTCGAAGCGATCAACGCGGTCGACAGTGTGGTCAGCGTGCGGGTGATTGGCGGCTCAGGTTAAGTCTGATCAATTCGCTCCTGCGAATTGATCAGGTCGGCAGGCGAAGCCTGCCTCACATTTTCCCGCGCTATGCACAGGAAGGTCTGAATTCTCAGACCTTCCTGAGTTTCTTCTGCGCGCGACGGGCGAAACGCTCTGGGGCAATCACGTCGAGTACCTCCGGTGTCACCGGAGGTGCCCATCCCATCATGAGGCTCTGCACCACTGCCGCGCCGAGGTGCGCTGAGGTTGCGCCCATGGAACCGTGTGCGGTGCTGACCCATACATCTCCCAGTTTGCCGATCAGCGGCATGCGATCCGCAGTGGTGACCCGTGTGGCACGCTGGCGACGGGTCCAGATGTGTGTGCGAGACGACAATCGCGCGAGGTTGGTGCGGGTCGCTTCTTCCGGATCCCAGGGGCTGTATTCGTAGGTGCTGCCCACGACGCCGAATTCCCCCCGCGGCAGAACATAACCGTCACCTAGCAGGGCAGTCCGGGGTGGATCGGGAAAAACCACGTGATCCGCTTGACCCCAGAGGGTGTGCAGGGGGATGTGATGTTCGCCGGCGAGTGAGGCCATGCCTGCAGCATTGCAGTAGATCAACGGGACTTCAGGGTCGACGCGATCGCTGAACGCAAGCTGGATACCGGGTGTTGTCGCAAGATCGGTACAGAGCCGCGCGAGATCAACCACCGGTGCGGAGGGAAACCAGAGGCCGGCGCTATCGGGTCGCCACTGTGAACCGGCGAGCGCCGCTACAGCCTCCGGTGAGGTCCATTGCAACCAGTCGCCACTGGATTGATAACAGGCGAGCGTCCGTTCGAGGCGGTCCAGGGATGCATTCGGCCCTGGCAGCTGGATCACTCCGCAGGCATCCACACCGTCACGTCCTTGAGTGAACTCAAGGCTGTACAGATGACTGGCAGCGCGCCACGCAGCTACGGGGCTGTCATCGGCGAGCAGGCGGCTGTGCTGCGCGGCATACATCTGTGATGCACCGGTGGCGACCGCCCCAAACGGTTCGAGCAATCTGACTTCAACGCCTCGGCGAGCAAGGTGTGCAGCGAGGCTGCAACCGGCAATGCCTGCACCGAGGATCTGTGCCCGCAAAGGAAACAAACAGTCGCGGCCTGGGCGCATGAATTCGCCAGCGAGGCTCTCCCGTTTGACCGGTGATTGATCGACACGCCGCATGGCAAAGCCTGCAGATTCAAGCCCACGCCGAACCCGACCCACACTAGTGAAGGTGGTTACGGTTGCGCGGGATCGGGAGACCTTTGCCATGCTTGTGAAAGTCGCCTCGCTCCACATGTCGGGATTGCGATCCGGTGCAAAACCGTCGAGGAACCAGGCATCCACGCCGTACAGCTGATCTGTGACGAGGCGGCTCAGGAAATCCGTGACGTCGCCGAACCACAGGGAAAGCACAATGCGGCCGCCCGCAAACTCGCGGCGGTGCCAACCGTCAAGAAACGGTGGCCACTGCCGGATCAGTTCATCCAGCAGCGGCAGCGCGGACTCCGGGCAGCAGGTACGCAGTCGCTTCAGGTCAGCGGCATGCAAGGGATGCCGTTCCACACTGAGAAAGTGCAGATGCCGGGCGTTGCGCAAGGCGAGCGCTGCCGCGATGACAAAGTTGAGACCAGTGCCAAACCCGAGTTCGGCGATGGTGAAGTGCGGAGTGACGGTGAGGCGGTCGGCAATGTCGGCGGGTTCGAGGAACACCCGTTGCACTTCACTGGCGGCATCATGGCTCGAATAGATGTCGCGATAACGGGTGTTAAAAGGGGCCCCTGAGGTGTCCCAGGTAATCTCGGCGGGTTCGATCTTCACTGATCTGTAGCGATGGGCCGCATCTTGTCTTCGATCCACTCACTCCAGGAGCCAGGGTAGAGGGTGGGCTCATCAAGACCGGCGATTCGCATGGCGAGAATGTTATGTGCGGCCGTGACTCCTGAACCGCAATAACAAATCAGCTCACGGCTAAGCCCGTTGAAGCGCTGCGCCAGCTCATTCCGCGAGAGGAAACGTTGGGTTGCATCGAGATTGCCCGCAGCGGGGATACACACCGCGCCGGGAATATGGCCGGCGGTGTGATCGATGGGTTCCTTGCGGCCGGCAAACCGTTCTTCAGCACGCGCATCGACCCGGGAAGCGGTACTGTTGTTCAACAAACCGGCGGCATCAATCTCCCGGGTCAGCGCGGGTCGTCGGGCAAAGTCGCCACGGGACCAATTCGCTACCTGCGTTTCCAGTGGCAAGCCGGCAGCGAGCCACGCAGGCGAACCGCCGTTGAGCACCGCCACGGCGTCGTGCCCAAGCCAGCGGAGCAGCCACCAGGCGCGGGCCGCAAACATTCCACCCATGTCGTCGTAGACGACAACCTGCATGGTGGTATTGATTCCCCAGCCACGCAGCCGTTCGAGGAGGCCATTCGGATCCGGGAGCGGATGCCGCCCGCGGTTTCCCGGGGCGGCCGCAAAATCGCGGTCGAGATCGCCCAGGACGGCGCCCGGGATGTGACCTTCGGCAAACACCCGGGCACCGAATCCGGGATCCCCCAGCCTCGCGCGGCAATCGATGATTCGAGCGGCGCTGGCCGCGCCAAGGAGATCTGCAAGGCCAGCAGGTTCAATCAGAGTATTGAAGCGACTAGTCATGGGCTGAATTGTGCGCCAGTTGGCGGTTGCCGGGAAACGCATCACTACACTCATCCGAAGACAGGGTTGAGGCCCAAGGTCGCGGCTGCCGCTCAACGGCTGAAGCACAAAGGCCGGGCTAAAACAATCTGGCGGCCGCGAGGATGCGGCGCCAGAATCACCCAAATCCCGACGAACGAGGTGGACGTGCTACTGGACTTGCTGGCCGAGGGACTCGTGCCCTGGAACGTGTGGGCGATTGTTGCCTACACGCTGATCGTCACCCACATCACCATCGTATCTGTCACTGTATTCCTGCACCGGCATTCCGCTCACCGGGCGCTGGAGCTGCATCCGGCGCTGGCTCACTTTTTCCGGTTCTGGCTGTGGATCACCACCGGCATGGGAACCAAGGAATGGACGGCGATTCATCGCAAACACCACGCCACCTGTGAAACCGCGGAAGATCCGCACAGCCCGCAGGTGATGGGGCTCGGCAAGATTTTCTGGAAAGGCGTCGAGATGTATCGGCTGGCCGGCACGCCGGAAACACTGGCACGATACGGCGCCGGCTCTCCTGACGACTGGGTTGAGCGGAACCTGTACTCGAAGCACACCTGGCTCGGCATCATTCTCATGGCCACCACCAATGTGCTGCTGTTTGGTGGCATCGGCATCACGATCTGGGCGATCCAGATGGTGTGGATTCCGCTCTTCGCCGCTGGTGTGATCAACGGCATTGGCCACTTCTGGGGTTATCGCAACTACGAGTGTGGGGATGCAGCACGCAACATCCTGCCGTGGGGGATCCTCATCGGTGGCGAGGAACTGCACAACAACCACCACACCTACCCGAACTCCGCCAAGCTCTCGTCCAAACCGTGGGAGTTTGATATCGGCTGGTTCTGGATTCGCCTCTTCGAAACGTTTGGTTTGGCCCGGGTGCGCAGTAAGGGCCCGGTGGCGAGACGTGTGGAAGGCAAGGCTTCCCTCGACCTTGATACCGCTTGGGCGATTCTTAACGATCGCTTCCGGGTCATGTCGCGGTATGCGGAGCAGGTGATCACGCCGAGTGTGCGCACCGAATATGGTAAGGCAGATGCTGCGACCCGCCGGGTACTTCGTCGTGCGCGTAAGGCCCTTGCTCGCGAGAGCAGCATTGTCACGCAGCGGCAGCAGTCGACCATCGACTACGTGGTCAAGGCAAGTCACGAGCTGCGGTTGATCTATGAGCATCGGCTCGCGCTCAACGAAGTGTGGGCGAAACGTGCCAATGCCGAAGAGCTGCTTTCAGGGCTGCGGGCATGGTGTGTGAAAGCGGAGCAGTCCGGTATTCACGCGCTGCAGGAGTTTGTGACCGAGCTCAAGACCTATGCAATGCCGGCGCCGAGAACCGCCTGACCCTGCCTGGTGTGCCGGCGGGATGCGTGTTGCTCCTCGCCGGCAGACGCCCCCCCTGCCAATCGTCCCGAAGGGGCGAGCGACGGCCTACATCCGCTCCGGCACATCGATGCCAAGCAGTCCGAGACCGAACTCCATCGTATCGAGCGTCTTGCGGCAATAGGCCAGCCGGCGATTGCGGTCGAGGGAGTGCGCGCTCAACACCGGACACTGCTCGTAGAACTGGCTGAAGCGTGTGGCGAGGTCATACAGAAAGGCGCAGAGATAGTGCGGCAGTCCTTCGGTGGCGACTTTCTCCACCACCTCCTGCAAGCGGAGCAGCTGGAGCACCAGGCTGCGTTCCGCGGGATGGGTGGGCGTAAGGTCGACGCGCATATTCACCTCGCCGTCCAAGCGTCGAAACACGCTGCGAATGCGCGCACAGACATACTGCAGATAGGGAGCAGTATTGCCGTCGAAAGCCAACATCTGGTCCCAGTCGAAGACGTAATCGTTGGTGCGATGTTTGGACAGATCTGAATATTTCACCGCACCGATGCCCACTGTGCGGGCAATCTGCTGACGCTCCTCGGCTGAAAAATCCGGATTCTTGCTGCTGACGACCTCGAGCGCGCGCTCTTCCGCTTCATCGAGCAGGCCGGACAGTTTGATCACGCCGCCGGCGCGGGTTTTGAATGGCCGGCCATCTTTGCCGAGCATCGCCCCGAAGGGCATGTGCTCAAGCTGCATACCGGCAGGTTTGAACCCGGCGGCTTCAGCCACCGCAAAAACCTGCCGGAAGTGCAGGGCCTGCCGCGCATCGACGAAGTAGAGCACCCGATCTGCGTGCAGGGTCCTGTTGCGGTAGCGGATGGCGGCAAGATCGGTGGTCGCATAGAGATAACCGCCGTCCGACTTCTGCACGATGAGTGGCAGCACATTGCCGTCTTTGGCCTTGAACCCGTCCAGAAACACACATTGCGCACCGTTCGATTCCGTCAACAGACCGCAGGCGTTGAGGTCGTTGAGGGTTGTTTCGAGGTCATCGTTGTAAGCGCTCTCCGGCATGACGTCCGCAGAGGCGAGCAGCACACCCAGGCGTTCATACACGTCTTGGCAGTGGGAGAGCGAAACGTTGATGAACTGTTGCCACGCAGCGCGCGCGGCAGATTCACCCGATTGCAGAGCGACCACCGCCTGACGGCTGCGTTCAGCGAATTGAGGTTCTTCGTCGAAACGTTTTTTTGCCGCGACGTAGAAACTCTCAAGATCGGCGAGTTGTGCAGAATTGGCTCCGGCATCCTGCATGTGCGTGAGCAACATGCCGAACTGTGTTCCCCAGTCGCCAACGTGGTTCTGGCGGATGACATGGTAGCCGAGCGCCGTGAGCACCCGTGCAATCGCATCACCGATGATGGTGCTGCGCAGGTGACCGACGTGCATTTCTTTGGCCAGGTTAGGCGCCGAATAATCGATGACCACCCGCTCCCGATTCGGCACTGGATCAATTCCGGAAGACGACTGCAGAGCCGCACCGAGATGACTGTCCTTGAGGCGCAGGTTGATGAAACCCGGACCCGCAACCTCGGGAGGATCGATCAGGTCTGGCGAATCGAGCTCGGCGATGACTGCCTGGGCGAGCTCACGCGGATTGCGTTTTGCCTGTTTGGCGAGTGCCATGATGCCGTTCGCCTGATAGTCGCCGAACTCGGGACGGGCGGCGGTTTGCACCAGCGGATTGCCGGCAAAACCGGCCTTTCGCATCGCCTCGCTGAGGCGCAGCTCGATGACTGTACGCAGGTTCATGGGTCAGTCCAGGGACTGGACGTTTTCCGCGGCCAGCCCTTTTTCGCTCTTTCCGACGACATAGCGCACCCGTTGGCCGTCCCGGAGCACCGGTCTTTGCCGGTCATCGCCGCCGCGACCTGGCCGGCGAATCGAGCGTTGATGCACAAAAATCTCATCGCCGTTCGGGCGGATGATGAAGCCGTAACTCTTCGTGCGGTTGAACCACTTGACCCGCCCTTCTTCGGTGCCCGCGTTATCGGGAGGCAAGGTTCTCCTGGCGAGCTGAGGAGCAGGCGCGGAAGCACTGGCAGTGCTCTGGATTGTGCTACGAGCCTGATCCGCCGCGAACGGAGCAGTGCTGGCAGGGCGCAGCCGAAGGGTGGCTAGCCCCTGGATGACCAGGGCAATGATCGCCACAACGGTCAACGCCATCGGGCTGTCTGGCCAAAGGCGTGGCACCACATTGCCAAGCGTGGCGCCAAGGAAAATCGCGATGACTGCGATGTAAAGAATCTGCATGGTAAAGAGCTTCTCCGGAAAGGCGGGCATGTTAGCAGCCCCTTTTTCATAAAGAGACGCGACGTAGTCGCGCGATTGACTCAGACAGATGCGACGGCTTGCGAGAAGAATGATCAGCCGCGCGCCATAACAAATTCTGTAGGCGTCAGATCCGCTCCGCCTTGAGAATCACCATCGTGCTTTTCGGCACGCCTTCCATGCCGTCACGGGTACCCACCTCGGAGAGTTCAATCGTCTCAACCACCTCCCATCCGGAGACCACTTCACCAAAAACGGTGTAGCCCGGGATACCGGGCTTGGCATTGAGATGTGAATTGTCGTTGACGTTGATAAAGAACTGGGTGTCGGCGGAGTCGGGATCATCGAGTCGCGCCATGGCGAGGGTGCCTTTGCGATTGCCAAGGCCGACTTTGGACTCGTTCTTCACCGTTCGGGGCGGTTTACGGTACACAAGGTTCTCATCATAACCACCGGCCTGGATCACGAAGCCGGCGAGCACGCGGTGGAAGATGAGGCCACTGTAGAAACCCGAGTCCACCAGTTCGAGGAAATTCTTCACCGTCTCAGGCGCCTGTGAATCGTATAGCGCCATATCGATTACACCGATGCTGGTGGTCAGGCGCACGCTGCTTTCGGACCATCCGAGTGGTGAAAACAACAGGCAGAGAAGGCCAATTGTTCGGGTGAGCGAGGTTCGCAACATCTTTAGGTCCCTGTCAGGTTCGAGGTGGACTACGACCGAGTGCGCGCAGGTAGGCAGCGGTGGTGGGTTCGAGCCCGAGATAAAGCGCATCAGCGATCAGAGCGTGGCCGATGGATACCTCGACGATGGCATCGATGGTAGCCAGCAGCGGCAGGTTCACGAGGTTCAAGTCATGACCAGCGTTGACGGCGAGGCCAATTTTTTGAGCGAATGCCGCCGCTTCAGCATAGGCAGCAAAGCTCACTTGGGTTTCGGCGGAGTTGACGCCATATGACGCGACGGCGTCGGCATATGGGCCGGTATACAGCTCTATGCGATCCGCACCAACTGCCTTGGCACGTTCGATGGCCCCGAGGTCGGTATCCATGAAGAGCGAGACCCGCGCACCCAGTGACTGGTAATACCGAATGCGATCGATCAGCGGGCCGTTGTCGCCAAGCAGATCGAAACCATGATCGCTCGTCAGCTGATTGTCGCCGTCGGGCACCAGGGTCGCCTGAGCCGGTCGCACGGATTCGATGAGTGCATCCATGCCCGGATAACCGTTGGCGCGCGGGCCTGGCACCGGATTGCCTTCGATGTTGAACTCGACACCGGGATAGTCATCCCGAAGAAACGCTGCGATTGCGTGAACGTCTCTGGGCGTGATGTGTCGCTGATCGGGACGTGGGTGAACGGTGATGCCATCTGCACCGGCTTTGAGTACGGTGCGCGCCGCCTGCAGGACATCCGGAATCGCACCACCCCGGGTGTTTCGCAGTGCGGCGATTTTGTTGAGGTTGACGGACAGGGCAATCATGTCCAGGCGCTGCGGCGCGGTCGGGACTTGATTATCACACCCAGTAACAGCCCCCCGAAAATCAGACCTCCGCCAATGAGCAGCCAGCGCTCCTCGAGACCGTCTTCGAGTCGTTGGCGCTCGGCAGACAGGTTTTTCGCGAAGCAGGCCATTCAGCTCTTCAAGATTCTGCACTCTGCGCTCAGCTTCAATGGTTTTGGCGGATATTCGCCGGATGCGATCGAGTTCCGCCCGTTCGTTCGTAAGCTGTTCAGTGAGCGTGGTGACCTGGATCTTGGCCTCTTCCAGTTCAGCGAACACGTTGCCGGTACCAGCAGTCGCCTGTTCGAGATTTGCAGTGAGCTGATCAATTCGCGCCTGGCTTTGTTTGAGCAGATCCTTCGACGGCGGATCGGTCACGACGTACTGACTCGCAATCCAGCCTTCGCTGCCGTTTTCCGTGCGGATCTGGGTGAATTCTTCACCGGCCTGGAGCACCTCGAGCCGCGTACCTGCCTTCACGAAGTCGGTGATACGGTTTCCGCTTGATCCCCCGCTGCGGAGTTCAACACGGAGGGACTCGGTCACGTACTCGGCATGCAGTGGCAACGGCGCCAGGACAAGCGCGCCGGCGAGCAGCAGAGACAGTTTGTCATTGATGATAGTCGTGGTCCCGCTCATGGCTTGTGGTCATTAGGTGTAATCTCTGCAGGCATGTCCGCCTGTGGATCCTTGAGATGGCCGAGGCGAGCAAGATACACGACGGTCAGAATGATGTAGAGCAAAGTAAGTCCGAAGCCGCCAAGCAGCTTGTAGGTCACCCAGAATTCCATCGAGAAGTTCCAGGCCACGAGCAGGTTGAGTATGCCGGCCAGGATGAACCCCGCCGACCACCCGAAGTTCAGGTTGCGCCAGACGTTGTCCGGAGCCTGCAGTTGTTGGCCGAGTAGCGACTTCAGCAGGTTCTTGTTCGCGAAGAGATCTGAGCCGAGCAGCACCAGCGCCAGCATCCAGTTGACTACGGTCGGCTTCCACTGGATGAAGGTCGCATCGCGCAGCACCAATGTCAGCCCGCCCAGGATGATGCTCGCCCAGAACGTAAATTTGAGTTGGCCGGTGATCGGCTTCTTCAGCAGCCAGTAAGCCGCGAGCTGTGACGTCACCCCTGCCATCAGTGCAGCTGTTGCCCAAAGGATGTTGTCCGGCGCTGCGGTGCTGAAAAAGACGGCGACGAAGAAGGCGATGGGCAGGAAGTCGAGGAGCTGGTTCACGTGGGACCATCTGCGGTTGTGCGTTCGCATGATAGAGCCGGGTCCACGCGCCGGGAACCCGAACCCGGTGCTTTCAAATTTCGGATCAGTCCCGGAAACTCGCGGCCCCCGGACGGTCGCCCGCAACCGGGAAGTTCCTTTCACCCGGCCAGGTTCGATTGGCGGATGAGCCAGTACTTCGAAATCCACCCTACCCACCCGCAGAAGCGGCTACTGACTCGCGCCGCTGAAATCCTGCGGTCGGGTGGGCTGATTGTGTATCCGACGGATACCTCCTATGCGCTCGGCTGCCACATCGGTGACAAGCGGGCGCTCGACAGGATCGAGGCACTGCGGCGGCTGGACAAGGGACACCGGTTTACGCTGGCCTGCCGTGATCTCTCGGAAATCGCAACGTATGCCCGGGTCGACAAGACGCAGTACCGCATCCTCAAGCACTACACCCCTGGGCCGTTCACATTCATTCTCACCGCCAGTCGGGAAACGCCACGCCGGCTGGTGAACGAAAAACGGCGCACGATCGGTATCCGCGTGCCGGACCACGCTGTGGTTCGCGAGCTGCTCGAGGTTGTTGGCGAGCCCATCATGACCACGACATTGCGCCTCGCCGGGGATGATCTGCCCATGACAGAGCCGCAGGAAATGCGCGACCGTCTGGAGCACCAGGTCGATCTGGTCATCGACAGCGGCCGCGGCGGGGTCGAATCCACCACGCTGGTCGATCTCACCGCATCTGAGCCAGTGGTCGAACGACAAGGGGTTGGCCGGTATACTGCCGGGCCATAACACCGATTCAGAATTCAGATCCTTTCAGGGGAGGGTGGTTCGCTTGAGCAGCAGCGATTCGGCAACACGTGTCGTCTCGGGTATGCGGCCGACCGGCCGCCTGCACCTTGGGCACTATCACGGTGTGCTCAAGAACTGGGTACGGTTGCAGTACGAATTCGACTGCTACTTTTTCGTGGCCGACTGGCACGCGCTGACCACCGCCTATGAAAACCCTGAGGACATCAGTCGACACACTTTTGATGTGGCGGTGGACTGGCTTGCGGCGGGTCTCAACCCGGGCTCATCCACAATCTTCGTGCAGTCCAGGGTGCCTGAGCACGCGGAGCTGCACCTCCTGCTCTCCATGATCACGCCGCTGTCCTGGCTCGAGCGGGTGCCGAGTTACAAGGATCAGCAACAGAAGCTCAACGACAAGGACCTCGCCACTTACGGCTTCCTAGGTTACCCACTGCTGCAGGCTGCGGACATCCTCATCTATCGGGCCGGACACGTCCCAGTGGGCGCAGACCAGGTCGCCCACGTCGAGCTGACCCGGGAAGTGGCGCGACGTTTCAACCACATTTACGGCAAGGAAGCGGGTTTTGAGGAGATGGCGGAAGCGGCGATCACCAGGCTCGGCAAGAAGAACGGCCGGCTCTACAAAGAAAGCCGCCGCGCCTACCTTGAACAGGGTGACAGCGAAGCGCTGGAACGGGCTCGGGCGTTGTTGGCAGGGCAGCAAAATCTGTCCATCGGCGATACCGAACGCCTCTTTGGCTACCTCGAAGGTGGTGGCCGGATCATCCTTCCCGAACCGCAAGCGCTCATCAATGAAGCGGCGCGGGTACCCGGGCTCGATGGCGAGAAGATGTCGAAGTCGTACAACAACACCATTCAGCTGCGCGAAGAACCCGGTATGGTGGAAGAAAAAGTGCGCACCATGAAGACCGATCCGGCGCGGGCGCGGCGCAAGGATCCGGGCAACCCGGACAAATGTCCGGTGTTTGCGCTGCATCAGCTGTATTCTTCGAAGGATCAGATTGCGTTGTCGAACGAAGGGTGTCGCTCGGCGTCCATTGGCTGCCTCGACTGCAAGAAACCGCTCATCGACTCGATCAATGCCGAACAGGCACAGATGCGTGAGCGGGCCAAACAGTTCGAGGAAGATCCTGATCTGGTGAGCTCGATTCTGCAGGAAGGTTCGGAAGCGGCTCGCGCCATGGCAAGGGAAACGCTGGAGGATGTACGTGAAGCAATCGGGCTTGGGTAATCTGAAGACCTGTCCGGGAGTAGAGCGTGGCTGAAATGGTCGAAGTTGTTGAAAACGCGCAGCCGCGGCTGGCGGAAGTCCGCACGATGGATGCGCAGACCATCGCCCTCGTTCAGGGGCGGCCGGTCAAGGAGCTGCCGACGGATCTCTACATTCCGCCGGAAGCGCTTGAGGTTTTTCTCGAAACCTTTGAGGGGCCGCTCGATCTGCTGCTTTACCTCATCCGCAAACAGAATCTGAATATCCTCGAGATCAATGTCGCCGAAATCACTGCGCAGTACATGCAGTACATCGAACTGATGAGCATGCTGCAGCTCGAGCTCGTCGGTGAATACCTCGTCATGGCGGCGTTGCTGGCCGAGATCAAGTCGCGCATGCTGCTGCCGCGGCCGATGGATGCGATCGATGATGAAGATGATCCACGTGCCCAACTGATCCGGCGTTTGCAGGAATACGAGCAGATCAAGACTGCAGCGGAAGATCTGGAAAAGGTCCCGAGACTGGATCGCGACATATTCCTTGCCCGACCGGCGCGACCAGAGCCGGTGCGAGAGCGCGTGGATCCACCGGTCGACATGAAAGACCTGCTAATGGCACTCGCTGAAGTATTGCGCCGTGCAGAGATGTTCTCCAACCACAGCGTGGTACTCGAGCCGCTGTCGGTGCGTGAGCGGATGTCCAATGTGCTGGCAACCATTACCGCCGCCGGGGACTTTGTTCCCTTTACGCAGTTGTTTACACGTGTAGAAGGTCGCATGGGTGTCATTGTCACCTTCCTCGCGCTGATGGAACTGGCCCGCGCCGGTCTGATTACCTTCGTCCAGAATGAACCGTTTGCCCCCATCTACCTTCGCGCCGGGTCGGAGTCACCCGCGTTTTCGGAGCCTTGAGTCAGCGTATGGAAGTTAATCGCATCAAACAGATCGTCGAAGCCGCACTCATGGCCTCCGGTGAGCCACTGTCCGTGGACCGTCTTGTCAGGCTGTTCCGGCGTGGCGAGGTTCCCCAGGATGAACTCAAGGCAGCAGTGCGGCAGGGGTTGGAAGAATTGCAGGCGGACTGTGAAGGCTGCGGATTCGAGCTCGTACAAGTGGCCTCAGGCTTCCGCTACCAGGTGCGCCAGGAACTGTCGGAGTGGGTCAGCCGCCTGTGGGAAGAAAAGCCAGGGAAATACTCGCGCGCGTTCCTCGAGACGCTTGCGCTGGTCGCCTACAAACAACCGGTGAGCCGGGGTGACATCGAACTGGTTCGAGGTGTTGCCGTGTCGCCCAACATCATCCGCACGCTGATGGAGCGAGGCTGGATTCGCGTGGTGGGTACGCGGGATGTTCCCGGACGACCTGCGCTTTACGGCACGACCCGGGAGTTTCTCGACTACTTCAACCTGCAGAATCTCGACCAGTTGCCACCGCTTGCGGAAATTCGGAGCTTGCTCGAACAGAATGAACCGGACGACCCAGGTGTCGAACACGAGTTCGAACAGCAGGATGTGGGATCGAGGGAAGGATTCGCCGCCGACGGTGTCGTGGTCGAAGGTGGCGTGAGCGTGCAAATGAGCGTGGAGTTGGATGTGGACCTGTCCACGGACCGCCAGCCACCTCAGATCACGATGGCCGCGGCTGATGAATCGCCAGAAGGGCCCGCACTTGGGACCTCTGTCGGTGGTGCTGTCCTGGAGGCGGCCGCAGGCGACGCTGAACAATCTGTATCCGCGAGCAATGTGATCCACCTGCCCACAGCACACGGGTGAACCGGCCCCACGTGCGCGGCACGGCGAAGTCGAGGAACGGCGAAAAGGAGCCAGGCACACCACGCCAACCGTCATCGCGGCGGAATGACTCCACAAAACGGGCAATCCGCAAGTCTGCCCCGGTTCGCAGCCACGGGGTATCTGCGCGGGAGCAGGCGGAAACTGCTCCACCGGAGCGATTGCAGAAAATTCTAGCTGAGGCTGGCCTCGGCAGTCGCCGTGAAATCGAACGCTGGATTGAGCAGGGTCGTGTCCGCGTTGATGGCGTGGTGGCCGAACTCGGTATCAAGGTAACACCAAAGCAGAAGATCCAGGTGGATGACCGTCTGGTCACCGTGCAGCGCAGAGCGGTGCTGTCTCGCGTCATTCTTCTCAATAAGTCCGCCGGCACCATCTGTACCCGTACCGATCCTGAAGGTCGCCCGACGGTTTTCGAAGATTTACCTTCCATCCCCCGCGGGCGCTGGGTGGTGGTAGGCCGCCTCGACGCCATGACCACCGGGCTTCTGCTCTTCACTGACGATGGAGATCTGGCGCACCGCCTGATGCATCCCTCCAGCATGCTCGATCGGGAATATGCGGTGCGCATCGACGGCAAACTCACTGATGAAGAGATGGCCACGCTTCAAGCCGGCGTGACCATCGACGGTGAAACCATGCGATTTACCGATATCCGTCACTATGATGGTCGTGGCCGCAACCACTGGTACCACGTGGTGCTGATGGAAGGTAAGCAGCACGAGGTGAAACTATTGTTTGGTGCAATTGAAAGGGTGGTGTCGCGGCTCAAGCGGGTGCGCTTCGGTCCGGTCATCCTGCCATCAAGGCTCATCGAGAGCCGGTTCGAGGAGTTGGCGCAGGCTGACGTCAAACAGCTGCGTTATCTGGTGGGTCTACCGCCAGGGCCCACCACCGCGAAAGGCGGGCGTCAGAAGACGGTACTTCTGCCCTATCCGGCACTGGAAGAGCGCCGTGGCAACCTGCAGCGCGATAAGTAGATCAGTGAACGAGGATGTTGCGGGTCTGGTGCTCCGCAGCTTCCGACAGCGCCGAGCGCGCTTCGCTCAGTACCGCCTCTGCTGAATTGGCACCGTTCGTCGTGCTGATACCGATGGTGGCGGACACATGTTCCCGTACATGGGCTTCAGCAAAGTCCAGGCTGTTGACCAGCGTTTCCACCTTCGAAGCAACCCGCTGTGCGCCCGCCTTGGTGGTGCGGGGCAAGAGTACGGCGAGGTGATCGTCGTCGATCTGGAAGACTCCATCCGCTTCGCGCAGTTTTTCGGCGAGCTGTTGTTGCAGCTTGTCCGTGAGCTGCTGGGCTACAGCGGTACCGTGTGAGGCACGCACCATGTCGATGCCGGACAGCCGCACGAGGATCAATGCGTCTTCCTGGTTGGGCTTCGCCTTCTTGACCTTACGCGAGCGATCTTTGGTAGTCAGGCCATGCACGATGAGTGCGTTGGCCAGCGCGGGTGCCACGAGATGCAGCAACTCTTCGAGTGTTTCGAGGTCACCCGTACTGAATCGTCGCGGTGCGGTCAGTTTGACTTCGCCGCCGTTGATACCGGCGGTGCCGAGTTGCAAGTTGTAGTTGACGCTGTGCTGTCCCGGTTCACCGACGCTGAAGTCGATGCCGGAATCGGTGTTGGTGTAGCCGAGATGGGTCGCCGGTGAAAGGGTCACCGCCTGGTTGAAGATGCGTTCGAGTAGCGCGTTGACTTCGAGTTCGCGGTGAAAGGCCTGGACCATCGTCAGGGCGACACCGGGTTCGAATCGTTTTGTGACAGTGGTCATGTCCCTGTGAGCTTCTTGGGTCTTCGCGGCCATCCGGTTATGCACCCGGATTGTGGCGGAGAGGTGGGCCAAAAAGTGAGAGGGATCGCAAACAACGGCATGACGTTCAGCCCTGCCGGAACTCACACAGCGCTGGAATCCCCGCTTTGAGAGGGTCCCTGCCACTCGCGCGCGCTGAATCGCTGACCGTGTTGGGTGCGTGTAGCGGCTGAGAGCAGCCAGAGATACAGGTCCATGTGATCTTCCGGCATAGGCAGCGTGTTTGGATCCTCGGCGGGATAGGCCTCCCTGCGCATCACGGTCCGCGTGCCGCCAGGATTGAGGCTCGTCACGATGACGTTGCTGGTCTGGGCGAGTTCCTCTGCCAGCACCGTGCACAGACCTTCGAGGGCAACTTTTGAAACGGCGTAGGCGCCCCAGAATGCCCGCGGTTGTCGGGCGACGCCGGACGACGTGAAGATCAGGCTGCTGTGTCTGCCGGTCACCTCCATCAGCGGCAACAATGCCCGAGTGAGATAGAAAGGCGCGGAGGTGTTGACGCGCAAAGCGTTTTCCCAGGCGCTCGACGGATAGTGGGCGATGGGTGTGATCGAGCCGAGTACGGAGGCGTTGTGTACCAGCGCATCCAGCGACCCGTATTCATCGGCGATGGCGTCGTGCAGAGCCTGGCCGTTTTCATCGGCGAATGCCGCCAGATCGCAGGGCACGATCACCGGGCGGGTGTGGGTGTGTTCACCAATCCAGTCAAACACCGCTTCGAGCCGTGCGCGAGTCTTGCCGAGAAGCACCACGTTGGCACCATGCAGCGCACAGGTCTTCGCAAGGGTCAGCCCGATGCCGGCGCCCGCTCCGGTAATGAGCACGGTGCGGTCTTTGAGGGCATCGGCCGCAGGAACGAATCGCCAGCCGCGACTGGATTGATGCAGCTCCGGAAACACCCGCAGATGAGCCCGTGAATCACCGGCGCTATTCTTTGATGGCATGGACAAGGTAGTTCGCTCGTGTGTTGTCGCCCAGGGTCGTTGTGCGAGTCAGCGGGTTGTAGCGCATGCCGCGGATGGCGCGCACTGACAGATCTGCTGCACGGCAGGCAGCCGCCAGTTCACTCGGACGGATGAAGCGGGCGTAGTCGTGGGTCCCCTTCGGCAAAATGTTGGCAACGTATTCGGCACCCAGGATCAGCAGGACCCAGGCTTCCGGATGGCGGTTGATTGTCGAGAAAAAGAGATGGCCGCCTGGCCTTGTCAGCTCGGCACAAGCCCTGATCGTCGAGTGGATATCCGGCACGTGCTCCAACATTTCCATGCAGGTGACGACGTCGAATGCACCCGGGTGCGCAGCGGCGAAAGCCTCGGCAGTACCCTGCGAGTACGACACATCAGCCCCTGACTCGAGCGCGTGCAATCGGGCCACTTCCAGTGGTGCGCCGCCCATGTCGATCCCGGTGACTGTGCCACCTCGCCTCGCCATAGATTCGGCAAGGATGCCTCCGCCACAGCCCACGTCGATGATGGTCTTGCCGGCAAGCCCGGCGATCTTGTCGACGAAATCCAGACGGCACGGGTTGATGTCGTGCAGCGGTTTGAATTCGCCATTGCGATCCCACCAACGGTGGGCAAGTACTTCGAACTTGGCGATTTCCCGGGTATCGACGTTGTTGCTTTCCGCAGTATTGGTCATGAGCGCTTCATCCCCGAGCGGTGAGTGCCGCAATCCGGCGTGTCTGGGTTTCGATTCGGCCGCGTAATGCTGCAGTGTCGATTAGCAGAGGTTTGCCGTCAGCGACAGTCCTGCGACCGCCCACCCACACTGCGTTGGCGTTCCAGGCCGAGCCGTGGTGCAACAAGGCAGCAAACGGGTCATGAAGTGGCCAGGCAGCAAGGGATGCGGGCGTGAACACAACGACGTCGGCGAGTTTACCCGGCTCCAGTGAGCCAAGGTCATCTTCGCGTCCAATGGCCCTGGCGCCGCCGAGTGTGGCTTTGTAGAGACTCGCAGATGCCTTGCCGGCATCCGCACGTCGCGCCTCGGTTTTGGCGAGAAGGCTTGCGAGCCGTGCATCGTGCAGAACATCGAGGCCATTGTTGGAGGCGCCGCCATCAGTGCCGATGGCGACGTTTACGCCGGCCGCATCCAGTGTGTTCACCGGGCAAATGCCATCAGCGAGTTTCATGTTGGATCCGGGGCAGTGGATGACGTGGGCGCCGGTTTCCGCAAATCGTTCGACTTCAGCCGGTGTAACCTGGGTCATGTGCACAGCCTGCAACTGCGGATTGAGCAATCCGATCTGGTCCAGGACATCGATCCATGACCGACCTTCCCGTGCACGAGCGGCAGCGACTTCCGCAGCTGTTTCATGCAGGTGGATGTGTACCCCGAGTCCCAGTTCCTGTGAGTACATGAGTACCCGTTCGAGGGTAGCGCGACTGACCGTGTAAGGCGCATGCGGACCGAATGCCACATCGATCAGTGGGTTACCTCGCGCCGTATCGTGCAGTTCAAAGCCAAGTCGAAAACAATCGTCCACATCCCGCGCCCAATTGGTGACGCCTTCGAAGATGGGGAAAGCGAGCAGGCAGCGCATGTGGGCACGGCGGGCCACATCTGCGGTGATTTCCGGGAAAAAGTACATGTCGACAAAGGTGGTGACGCCGCGCCCCAGCATCTCGGTGATAGCGAGTTCGGTACCCGTTGCGACGAATTCGGGGGAAACGAGGTCTTTCTCCATTGGCCAGATCCGGTCCCGCAACCACGGTTCGAGCAGCATGTCCTCGCCGACACCGCGCAGCAGGGTCATGGCCGCATGGCCGTGGGCGTTAATCAGCCCGGGGATCAGGATGCCCTCAGGGAAGGACAGATGTTCCTTCGGGGCATAGTTTTCGAGCAACGTTGGCAATGGACCGATCGCTGCGATGCGGTCGCCCTGAAGCACGAGGCCATGGTTCTTGAACGCGCGGTTTTCAGGCGCAATCGGCAGCACGTGGCCGGCATCGATGAGCGTGTCGCAGATGATCTTTTGCATGCCGGGATTATACGTACCGTGCTAACATTGCGAGCTTTTCAAGACCCAATTTCCCTGACCAGAACATGAGCGAAACAGGATCCGAACAGGGCAGGGGAATCCTCCCGCGCAGTATCGAGGACGAGCTTCGCCAGTCCTACCTGGACTATGCGATGAGCGTCATCGTCGGTCGTGCTTTGCCTGATGTCCGGGATGGCCTCAAGCCCGTTCACCGCCGTGTTCTTTTCACCATGAACGAGTTGAACAACACGTTCAACCGGCCCTATGTGAAGTCGGCGCGTATCGTCGGTGATGTAATGGGCAAATACCACCCGCACGGTGACAACGCGATCTATGACACCGTGGTGCGCATGGCGCAGTATTTTTCGCTGCGCTACATGCTGGTCGACGGACAAGGCAATTTCGGCTCCATTGATGGCGACCCGCCGGCGGCGATGCGTTATACCGAGGTGCGCATGTCGCGGCTCGCATCGGAGCTTCTCGCTGATCTCGACAAGGAAACGGTACCGATGGTACCGAACTACGACGATACGCTCGAGATGCCGGAAGTCCTGCCAACTCGCGTACCCAATCTGCTCGTCAACGGCAGCTCTGGCATCGCAGTGGGCATGGCGACCAACATTCCGCCGCACAACATGACCGAAGTAGTGAGGGCGTGTATCGGCTTGCTCGATGACCCGACGTTGTCCATCGATGCGTTGATGGAGCATGTGAAGGGTCCGGATTTTCCTACTGCCGGCATCATCAACGGTCGCGCCGGCATCATCGAAGCGTATCGAACCGGACGTGGCCGCATTCTGGTACGGGCGCGGGCTACTGTTGAAACCGATGACAAAGGCGGGCGTGAAGTCATTGTCATTACCGAGATTCCCTATCAGCTCAACAAGGCGCGCCTGATCGAGAAGATCGCCCAGCTGGTGAAGGAAAAACGCATCGAAGGCATTTCTGAACTTCGGGATGAGTCCGACAAGGATGGGCTGCGCATCGTCATCGAGCTGCGTCGTGGTGAAAGTGGTGAGGTGGTGCTGAACAACCTCTACGCCCAGACCCAGCTGCAAAGCGTGTTCGGCATCAACTGTGTCGCCCTCATCAACGGGCAACCACGAACGCTCAATCTCAAGCAGATGCTGGAAGCGTTTCTGCGCCACCGCCGCGATGTGGTTACGGCGCGGTCCATCTATCTGCTGCGCAAGGCGCGGGAGCGCGCACACGTCCTCGAAGGCCAGGCAGTTGCGCTGGCCAATATCGAAGAGGTCATTGATCTGATCCGCAAATCACCTTCGGCTGCGGAGGCGCGCACGGCGCTGATGGCCCGCGGCTGGGCCCCGGACACGGTGGTGAAGTTGCTCGAACGATCCGGCAGCGGCTCGAGCCGTCCGGAAAACCTCGGCGCGGAGTTCGGGCTTCGTGATGGTGCGTACTGGCTTTCTGAAGAACAGGCGCAGGCGATTCTTGATCTGCGGTTGCACCGTCTCACTGCGCTCGAACAGGACAAGCTCATCGCGGACTATCAGGAAGTACTCGACGAGATTGCCGATCTGCTCGATATCCTGGGCTCGGCAGAGCGCCTCACCCGGGTTGTCAGAGAAGAGCTGGAAGAGGTTTGTGATGCCTACGGTGATAAGCGTCGCACCGAGATCATTGCCGCCCAGGAAGACCTCACCATCGAGGATCTCATCATCGAAGAAGATCTGGTGGTGACGATTTCCCACCAGGGTTATGCCAAGACGCAGCCGCTCAAGGCCTACCAGGCGCAGAAACGGGGTGGCCATGGCAAGGCGGCGACGAAAGTCAAGGACGAAGACTTCGTCGAACACCTGCTCATCGCCAACAGCCACGATACGCTGCTGTGTTTTTCCAATCAGGGCAAGGTGTATTGGCTCAAGGTGTACCAGATTCCGCAAGGCAGCCCCAGCGCCAAGGGGCGCCCCATGGTGAACCTGCTGCCTCTCGGTGAAGGTGAGCGCATCACCGCCATCCTGCCGGTGAGGTCATATGACCAGAACCGGTTCGTGTTCATGGCTACCGCCAACGGCAAGGTGAAAAAGACACCACTTGAGCAGTTCTCACGGCCGCGTACCGCCGGGCTCATCGCCCTTGAACTTGATGGCGACAATACGCTCGTTGGTGTCGCGATCACCGACGGATCGTGCGACATCCTGCTGGTGACGAGTTCCGGCAAGGCGACCCGGTTCAAGGAGTCGGATGTACGCGAAATGGGGCGCGGTGCGCGCGGTGTTCGCGGTATCCGGTTGCCAGCGTCGCAGAAAGTGATCTCGCTGATCATTCCGCAACCGAATGGTTATGTGCTCATCGCCTCGGAAAATGGCTATGGAAAACGCACCCCTGCGACTGAGTTCCCTGTCAAAGGCAGGGGTGCACAGGGGGTGATCGCCATCCAGACTTCGTCGCGAAACGGCGCGGTGGTGGGTGCAGTGCAGGTGTTTGATGGTGATGAGCTGATGCTCATCAGCGATCAGGGCAAACTGATTCGCACCAAGTGTGGTGAGGTTTCCCTGCTTGGCCGCAATACCCAGGGGGTTCGACTCATCTACCTGCGACGTGGACAAAAACTCATCAGCGTGGAACGTATCGAAGAGCGTGAAGAGGATGAGTCCGGCGTGATTTCGGAACTGACGTCGGGCGCCGATGCTTCAGCGTCCGTGCGCAGGGATCATGAATCCGCTTTGAGTGACGATGAAACCTCTGCAGATGGCGATGCAGATGATGCCCTCGATGATGACGACCTCGATGACGCAGAAGACCTGGACGATGACCCAGATGATTCCCGTGACTGAGCGCGCGCACAACTTTTCTGCAGGACCTGCGGCGTTACCCGCCGAGGTACTCGAACAGGCACGCGACGAGATGCTCGACTACCGCGGCACCGGCATGTCCGTGATAGAGATGAGCCATCGCAGTGATGCGTTCATCGAGATTGCCGAGACGGCTGAAAAGGATCTGCGAGATCTCCTCGGAGTACCTGCCGACTACCACGTTCTCTTCCTGCAGGGTGGCGCTACACAGCAGTTTGCTGCCATTCCGCTGAACCTGCTCGGTGATAAGAACTCAGCGGCCTATGTGAATACCGGTGTGTGGTCGACGAAGGCCATTGAAGAAGCCGGCAAGTACTGCAGCGTGCGCATTGCCGCTTCAAGTGAAAGCACAAAGTTTGATCGCATTCCGGCTTATGCTTCGTGGCAGGTGGATGCAGGCGATGCGTACGTCCACATCTGTTCGAACGAAACCATCGGTGGTGTGCAGTTTCATGACCTGCCGGCCGTCAGCGTGCCGTTGGTTGCCGACATGTCCTCGGACATCCTCTCGCGTCCGATTGATGTCAGCCGGTATGGGCTCATCTATGCAGGGGCGCAGAAAAACATCGGCCCCGCGGGGCTGGTACTCGTGATCGTTCACAAAGATCTGCTCGGTCGTGCCCGCAAAGACACGCCAAGCATGCTCGACTACAAGGTGCACTCCAAAGCCGGCTCCATGTCGAATACCCCGCCGACCTACGCGTGGTATCTCTCGGGACTCGTTTTCAAGTGGCTCAAGGCACAGGGTGGGCTCGCGAGAATGGCTGCGATTAACCGCCGCAAGGCGGAAACGCTCTATCACGCCATCGACAGCAGCAATTTCTATTCGGCTCCCGTCATCCGGGAGAATCGTTCGTGGATGAACGTCCCGTTCACGCTCGCCGATGCGAAACTCGACAAGGACTTTCTCAAGGGCGCTGAAGCACGACGCATGACACACCTGCCCGGCCATCGCAGTGTCGGTGGCATGCGGGCGAGCATCTACAACGCGGTGAGCCAGGACTCCGTGGATGCCCTGGTTGCGTACATGGCCGAGTTCGAGCGTGAGCACGGATAACGCCGAGCTCGAACCGCTGCGGCGCCGCATCGATGAGATCGACCGCCAGCTGATTGCGCTGCTCAATGAACGTGCCCAATGCGCGCTCGACGTCGGGCATATCAAACAGGCGAAAGGTGGCGACGGCGCGTTTTTTTATCGACCCGAGCGGGTGGCGCAGATTCTCGACAAACTCGAGGCGCTCAATACCGGGCCGCTCTCGAATACGGATCTGGCGCACCTCTACCGCGAAATCCTCTCCTGCTGCCTGAACCTCGAACAACCGGTTTCTGTGGCGTATCTCGGACCAGCCGGCACCTACACCCAGGCAGCGACGATCAAGCAATTCGGCCACTTTGCACGCATCCGGCCGCTGACCTCCATCGATGAAGTTTTCCGCGAAGTTGAATCAGGCGCCATGAACTACGGTGTGGTGCCCGTAGAAAACTCGACGGAAGGCATGGTCAATCACACGCTCGACTGTTTCATCTCGTCAACACTGAAGGTTTGCGCTGAAGTGGAGCTGCCGATTCACCAGTGCCTGATGCAGCGTCCGGATGAAGAGGGATTCGATGAGATCCTGAGTCACGCACAGTCTCTCGCTCAGTGCCGTTCCTGGCTGGATCAACATCACCCAGGCATCCCACGCACCGTTGTGTCCAGCAATGGTGAAGCGGCGCGGCTGGCAGGTGAACGCAGGGGCAAGGCTGCGGTCGCAGGAGAACAGGCTGCGGAGCTGTATGGACTGAAGATTATCGCCCGTAACATCGAAGATCGGCCTGACAACAAGACCCGCTTCCTTGTGATCGGACAGCAAGATGTCGGGCCAAGCGGTTCTGACAAGACGTCCATCCTCGTGTCGACACGCAATGAACCCGGTGCACTGTTCCGGGTACTCGAGCCGTTGCAGAAACACGGGATCAGTCTCACCCGAATCGAAACGCGGCCGGCCCGGGATGGCAACTGGTCTTATGTGTTTTTCATTGATTTTGATGGCCACGAAACCGATAGCCCGGTGAAAGCCGCACTCGACGCAGTTCGCAGCGTGGCGATGTCGGTACGTGTGCTCGGTTCCTATCCACAGGCACGGTTGTGAATTCGTCCAATATCAATCCATCGATCGCAGGACTCAGCCCTTACCAGCCCGGCAAACCCATTGATGAGCTGGCACGGGAACTCGGCATTACCGACATCATCAAACTTGCCAGCAACGAAAATCCGCGCGGTCCCGGTGAACGGGTACGTGAAGCGCTGCGCGGCGTGTTTGACGGCTTGTCACTCTATCCCGATGGAGCCGGCTTTCGGCTGAAGAAGGCCATCGCTGACAAACTCGGGGTGAACGCGGCGCTGGTCACACTCGGCAACGGTTCCAATGATGTGCTGGAACTTGCCGCGCGGGTTGCACTCGAGCCCGGCAGCGAAGCCATCGTTTCTGAACACGCTTTTGTTGTGTATCGGCTCGCAACCGTTGCCGCGGGTGCAACGCTGGTTACGGTCCCTGCGAAGAACTTTGGCGCCGACCTCGACGCCTTTCTTGCTGCAATTACGGCGAAGACACGCATCATCTTCATCGCCAACCCGAATAACCCGACCGGAACCTGGGTAAAGCGCGATGCGCTCATTGCGTTTCTGGATGCGGTGCCTGCGCACGTGTGGGTGGTGCTGGATGAGGCCTATACCGAGTATGTCGAGTTGCCGGATTTCCCGAATGGGTTGACCCTGACAGCGCAGTATCCAAACCTCATCGTCACGCGAACGTTTTCGAAAATTTACGGCCTCGCATCGCTTCGGGTAGGTTATGCGGTGAGTTCGCCTCAGTTCGCCGACCTGCTCAACCGCATCCGCATGCCATTCAACGTCAACAGCATGGCGCTCGCAGCGGCGGAGGCGGCGTTGTCGGACGATGAGTATGTGCTCCGATCCCGCGAGCTCAATCGCACTGGCATGGCCATGCTGGTGCAAGGGCTGGCCGAACTCGGGCTTGCGGTGATTCCATCTGCGGGCAACTTTATCGCGGTGGATGTCGGTCGTGAGGCTCGACCGGTGTACGACGCCTTGCTGCGCGAAGGTGTGATTGTCAGGCCCATCGCTGAGTACGGATTGCCGCGGCATCTGCGGATCACCATTGGACTGCCGGCACAGAATCAGCGCCTGCTCGACAGCCTGCGCCGCGTCCTGGCGCGGTGAGCCCGGGGCGGCAATGAAAATCGCCATCGTCGGCACCGGCATGATAGGTGGCGCCGTTGCCCGTGCCGCACGGCGGCTGAGATCGGTGCGCGAAGTAACCGGCGTTGATAATAACCCGGTACACGCCGCAGATGCCGTTCGCCTCGGCCTCGTGCAACGCATGCAGGCGGACGTACCGGACGATGCCGATATCGTCGTGATCGCGACGCCAAGTGAGGCCATCGCCGACCGGGTCATCGAACTGCGCGACCACCGTGGTGTGATCATCGACGTAGGCAGCGTGAAAGGAGCGATTGTGAGTGCGGTGAGGGCCCGGCTCGGCTCGGCGCCACCCCGTTACGTTCCCTGTCATCCTCTGGCCGGTTCAGAAAAACACGGTCCCGCACATGCACCGGAGCAGCTTTTTCACGAACGCCTCTTGATCCTGACGCCGCTGCCGGAAACCGATCCCAGAGCGATCGCAACCGCTGAAGTTTTCTGGCGGGACCTCGGTTCGATCCTGCACACCATGCCACTCGAAGATCATGATCGAATACTGGCGCGCACCAGCCACCTGCCGCACCTTCTCGCCTTTGCATTCATGCACGGCATCGCCGATGAAGAATTGCGTTTTTCAGGTGGCGGCTTCCGGGACTTCAGTCGGATCGCCGCCTCGAGCCCGGAACTCTGGTGGAAGATTTTCGAGCTCAACCGCGACACGCTGCTGGCGGCGGTAGACCGGTTTGACGCGGACCTGAAAGCGCTGCGGGAAGCGCTCGCCACGAACGATTCACGAACCGGGTTGCGCCTTCTGGCGGAAGCTGCTGATCGCCGCCGGAAGTTGCCGTGAATCAACGGGGATCAGAACCAGTGCAGAAAGTTGTGCCAGTCATTACCGTCGACGGGCCGAGTGGTTCCGGCAAGGGCACCCTCGCGGCGCTGATCGCCCGGGAGCTGGGCTGGCATCTGCTCGATTCCGGCGCGCTCTACCGGATCGTCGCGGCGGTTGGGATCGAGCGGCAGATCGATCTGAACAAAGGCGCCGCTCTTGCGGCCGTCACCGCCGGTCTGGACATCCAGTTCCACGACAATGGGGCGCGGGTCGACGGCAAGGAACTTGGCCTGCGCATCCGGGAAGAGGCGGTGAGCGCCGGTGCCAGCATCGTTGCCGCACATCCGGACGTGCGTCATGCGGTACTCGACCTGCAGCTGAAGCAGCGTCGACCGCCTGGTCTGGTGGCAGACGGACGCGACATGGGCACCGTCGTTTTTCCGGATGCACCGTTCAAGATTTATCTCGACGCAAGTCTCGAATCACGGGCTGAGCGCAGATATAAACAGTTGCTGGACAAGGGGTTAGCTGCTAACTTGCATCGGCTTCTGGCTGGCCTCCGGGAACGGGATCAGCGAGACAAGGGACGTACGGTTTCACCGCTGAAGCCGGCTCCGGATGCCTTCATCATCGACAGCACGTCGCTTTCGATCCAAGCAGTACTGGCATTGTCACTGGAGCGGGCTCGCGCGATCGGCCTCATCTGACCGTACGAACGACAACCAACCACTTCAAGGAGCGTCCCGCCGGGGCCAGGGGCAATACACCAATTCCATGTCCGAATCTTTTGCCGATCTTTTTGCCAAGAGCCTGGCCACCGTTGAAATGGCGCCAGGTGCCATCGTCACCGGAACCGTCGTCGACATCGACAGTGACTGGGTCACGGTCCACGCGGGTCTCAAGTCCGAAGGCGTGATTCCGCGCGCCCAGTTCCTCGATGACCAGGGCAACTTCAATCTGAACATCGGTGACCAGGTCAAGGTCGCAATGGAAGGCGTCGATGACGGCTTTGGCGAAACCCGGCTCTCGCGCGAAAAAGCCAAGCGGGCCGAAACGTGGGACCGCCTCGAAGGTGCCCATCTCCATCAGAAAGCCGTGGAAGGCATTATCACTGGCAAGGTCAAAGGTGGCTTTACCGTCGACATTAGCGAAATCCGCGCCTTCCTGCCCGGTTCGCTCATCGACATCCGTCCATTGCGCGAAACGGCCCACCTCGAAGGCCGGCCGCTCGACTTCATGGTCATCAAGCTCGACCAGAAGCGTAACAACGTCGTGCTATCGCGCCGTGCTGTTCTCGAACAGGAGAACAGCGTCGAACGCGAAGCGCTGTTGTCGTCGCTGCAGGAAGGCATGGACGTCAAGGGTATCGTCAAGAACCTCACGGACTACGGTGCGTTCGTGGATCTGGGTGGCGTCGACGGTCTCCTGCACATCACCGACATGGCCTGGAAGCGCATCCGTCATCCCAGCGAGATGGTCAACGTTGGCGATGAAGTGAACGTCCGTATTCTCAAGTTCGACCGCGAAAAGAACCGCGTCAGCCTTGGCATGAAACAGCTGGGCGACGATCCATGGACTTCAATTACACGGCGTTATCCGGAAGGATCGCGCGTGCGTGCGACGGTTACCAACCTCACCGACTATGGCTGTTTTGCCGAGATCGAAGAAGGTGTTGAGGGTCTGGTGCACGTGTCCGAGATGGACTGGACCAACAAGAACGTACATCCGTCGAAGGTGGTTTCAGTCGGCGATCAGGTCGACGTCATGGTCCTCGACATCGATGAGGAGCGACGCCGCATCTCCCTCGGTATCAAGCAGTGCCGGCCGAACCCCTGGGAAGAATTCAGCCTGCGTTACGCCAAGGGCGACCGTATCAAGGGAACGATCAAGTCGATCACCGACTTCGGCATCTTCATCGGCCTCGAAGGCAACATCGACGGTTTGGTACACCTGTCAGACCTCGCCTGGAACGAAGCTGGCGAAACTGCAGTGCGCCGCTACTCGAAGGGCGAAGAGATCGAAACGGTCATCCTCTCCGTGGACCCGGAACGCGAACGTATCTCCCTGGGTGTCAAACAGCTCGACCAGGATCCGTACTCGGATTACGTCGCGGCCAACGACCGCGGCAGTGTAGTCACCGGTAAAGTGGTTGAAGTGGGTGCCAAAGAAGCCTACGTGGAACTCGCAGCCGACGTGGTGGCGATTCTCAAGGCATCCGAACTCTCCGCGGATCACGTGGAAGACGCGCGCAACCTGCTGACGGTAGGCCAGTCGGTCGAAGTGAAGATCATCAGTGTTGACCGTCGCAACCGCACTTTGGCCGTTTCCGTGAAGGAAAAAGACAAGGAATACAATCGTGCGGCCATGAATGAACTGCGTCGCAAGGAAGATGAGCGGGGTGGTGCCACGACACTTGGCGATCTCATCAAGGCCCAGATAGACCAGCGGTCCGTCGGCAACTAAGGTCACTGCGCGAAGGTCGAAGGTGTCACCTGCTGAAGGCCCTGGGTTGGGTTAACCAGAGGTGACACATCGAGGTGCTGGGAAGGAGTGATTCGATGACCAAGTCCGAGCTGATCGAACGGATCTGCGCACGGCAGGAGCAACTGCAGCCCAAGGATATGGAGCTGGCGGTGAAAACCATGCTGGAGCAGATGTCGATCTCCCTGTCGCAGGGGCAGCGGATTGAGATCCGCGGATTTGGCTCGTTTTCGCTCCACTACCGTGCACCGCGAATCGGACGCAACCCGAAGACCGGTGAGTCCGTCGGGCTCACCGGCAAATATGTCCCGCACTTCAAACCCGGCAAGGAGCTGCGCGAAGGCGTGAACGCGTTTGCAGTGGTGAACGGTTCGGCACCTGTGGCGACACATGAAGCGGATCCGGATGATGAAGAGGATTGAACGCATTATGGCCGCCGCCGCGGTTGATGCGGGCTGACGGTTGATCAGATAAGGCCAGCATGATGCAGTGGCTGAAACGGGTTGCCCTCCTTTGTCTTCTGCTCTGTGTTGCGGTATTCGCCATCGTGGCGGTTAACCAGGAGCCCGTGAAGCTCCGGTTTTTGATCTGGGAAACGCCGGAATGGAGTGTGTTCTGGTGGCTCCTGGCCGCGTTTGTCAGCGGTGGCCTGGTGGGACATCTGCTGGCGCTCTTCACCACCTTTCCGCTGCGTCTTGAAAACAGGCGGCTGCTCAAAGCTGCCGAGAGTGGCGGGACATCCAAATCGGTCAGCACATCCCCGACCGATCAGGCCTGATCCCGCCGGTGCTGATGCGACGGTGCAGCGGTCGTGTGGCGAAACACGTACCTTCTTTGATGGCAAAAACCGATAACGTCCCAGGCGACTCACCGTCAGTAGTGCGTCGAACCTTGTCTGACACTGGCTGCCCACATCAAAGGAGCATCAGCATGCAGATCAGGACCCGTGTACGGATTGTCGCATTCATCGGCGGTTGTCTGTTTTTCTCCCCGGTTTCTGCGGAAGAAGCGGTGAGTGTCAAGGTAAACACGGCCAGCGCCGAAGAAATCGCCACGGCACTCGTCGGTGTTGGCCTCACCAAGGCGCAGGCTATTGTTGAGTATCGCGAGGCCAATGGCGCGTTCCAGGATTTGTACGAGCTGGAAAACGTCAAAGGCATCGGTACACGAACCATCGACCGCAACGAATCCCGCATCCGGGTGAAGTAAGTTCCGGTCGCAGACTGGGGGTTCGGCCTGCGCACGTGATCCCGTTCGCAGGCCATCCATTCCGAACCCACGGCGACGGTTCCGGAGCGTGGCAATCCGCGATCCAGCGTGCCAGTATTCTTCGGCACATCCTTTTTTTACATGGATTCGTTATTTCTTGCGGTATGAACCGTCGCGCTGCACTCTTTTCCGGTCGACGAATCGGATTGGTGGTCAACCAGGCCGACTTCCTGATCTCCCATCGGTATGAGCTGGCCTGCGCGCTGCGTGACCTCGGCGCTGAACTGACCATCTTCTGTCCTGCAGCTTCTGGTGAGGAAAAGCTCATCGAATCAGGCTTCAGAGTGGTGACCTACCCGCTTTCCCGCAGCGGAAGAAACCCGTTTGCCGAGATTCTTTCGCTGCTGTCGCTGTCGCGGCTGTACCGGGATCATCCGCTCGACCTGGTTCATCACGTCACCATCAAGCCGGTACTCTATGGAACCCGTGCCGCCCGCAAACGGGGCATACCCGCGGTGGTCAATGCCATTCCCGGGCTAGGCTTCGTGTACACCGCTGAAGGATTTTTCGCCGCACTCAGACGGGCTACGACCAATCTGCTCTATCGAAGCTTCACGCGCCATCCCGCCATCCGGGTGATCTTCCAGAACAGTGAAGACCGTGATGCGTTTGTGCGCAGGCGCCTGGTCTCTGCGGTGGATGCAGTGATCATCCGCGGGAGTAGCATGAACCTGGCGACATTCAGTACCAGCGAAGCGCCACCGGAACCGGTTTCGTTCCTGCTCATCGGGCGCATGCTGGCGGACAAGGGTGTACGCGAGTACGTCAATGCGGCACGCCTGCTCCGTCGCGACCACCCTGAGTGGTGTTTCCGCCTCCTCGGGGGACTTGATACCGGCAATCCGTCGGCGATCGGCAAAGACGAACTCGAAGCCTGGCACAACGAAGGCATCGATTGGCTCGGACATCGCAGCGATGTTGCAGACCAGATCCGCGCGCACCATGTGGTTGTCCTGCCGTCGTATCGTGAGGGGATGCCAAAAACATTGCTCGAAGCGACAGCGTGCGGTCGGCCGATCATCACCACGGACATCCCCGGTTGTCGCGATATCGTGAGGGACGGGGTCAATGGCCTTCTCGTGCAACCACGGGTGGTGACGGAGCTCGCGGAAGCCATGCGTACTCTCGGGGAAGACGGGGCCTTGCGCGACCAGATGGGCCGTGCAGGACGAACCCGGGCAATGGCGTTTTCCGTGGAAGACGTTGTGGAACGTACGCTGCGCATTTATGCGACGTTGTTGCACGAACAGCATCATGGTTCAACTGAAGAGGTGATCGCCTGATGGCGGCGGCCGGCTCATCCACCACACCTGAGGTGATGGTGTGACGCTGGTCCACGAGTTGCCGTTGTTTGCCTTGTTTGCCGGATTGTTGACCACAGCCGGTATGTTGTCCCTGCTGATCCGTTTTGCACCTCGGCTGAAACTCATCGCCATCGCCAACGCGCGCAGCTCCCACGTGAATCCGACGCCCACCGGGGGCGGTATCGCAATCGGTTTGCCAGTTATTCTCTGGTGTGCGCTGTCGCCCGAGCCGCTCGGCTTCTGGCTCGCGGTGTCAGGCGGCGTTCTGGCGTTGACAGGGCTGGTCGATGATCTCATCGAGCTGCCGGCGTGGCCCCGATTCCTGCTGCAGGCGGTATGCGTTGCAGGCTTCCTGCATGCCACGGAGGCAACAGCCGGTGGCGCTGCGCTGATCATCATCGGTCTACTGACACTCTGGTTCGTAAACCTGTTCAACTTCATGGACGGAATCGACGGTATTGCCGGTACCCAGACGCTGCTCTTCGGGCTCGGTGTTCTGTTGCTGTCCGGCGCCACACTCACCTGGATCGAAAGCCTGGTCTGGCTGGTGGTGGGAAGTTCGTTCGCCTTTCTCCTGTACAACTGGCATCCAGCCAAGATTTTCATGGGTGATGCGGGTGCCTTGTTGCTGGGGCTGTGCCTGCCAGCGATCGTTCTGGCCCTTGATGCCGCGGGCGACCTGCCGTTCGTCGCGTCATTGATACTGCTGGCGGTGTTTGTGTTTGATGCCACCTGGACCCTGGGAGTTAGAATCATCACCGGCCAGCGATTCACTGCGGCGCACCGGTCACATCTTTACCAGCGCCTCGCGTCGAGGTGGGGGCACGGCCAGACGTCGCTGGCGTTCGTGTTCTACGCTTGCCTTTGGCTGTTTCCGCTGGCGTGGTGGGCGAAAACAACGCCCGGTGCCGGTGTCTGGTTGCTGTTGGCCAGTGTTGCGCCTCTGATGGCGCTAGCGGTGCGGTTCAGGGCCGGGATGCCGGACCAGGACGGCCGGGAAAGAACCAGGGAAACGCATGCAACGGATGGTTCAAACAGATGATTGAAGTCTGGATCGAACAGCTGCACCGCCATCGCAAGCAGACGCTGGCGCTGGTGGTGGATTGCCTGATGTTGCCACTCGCACTCTATTCGGCACTGGCGTTACGACTCGGCACCTTTACCCCCGATATCGATGGTTTCTGGCCGGCCTTTGTGGTGAGCGTGCTGGTGTGCATCCCCGTGTTCGTGAAGCTCGGTTTGTACCGGCAAGTCATTCGCTACATGGGCAACCACGCCATGCTGAGTGTGCTCATCGGTGCCACCATCGCCGCGGTTGCCATCACAGTGACCGCCTATCTGGTTCCGCTGCGCGGCTTCCCGCGCTCTGTGCCAGTGATTTTTTGGATGCTGCTGCTGGTCTATGTAAGCGGCACACGTTTTGCGGTGCGGGCGCTCTTTCAGTGGGCACGACACCGCAACCATGTGCGTGAAGCGATCATCATCTTCGGCGCTGGCGCCGCGGGCGTAGGGTTGTCGCGCGCCTTCACGCAACAGGGCGAGTACGTGCCGGTTGCATTCATCGATGATGACCCCGCGATGCAGCGGCGGACCATCGATGGGTTGGCCGTCTATTCACGCACGCAGCTCGACCGATTGCTACAGGACACGGAAGCGTGCCAGGTGTTTCTGGCGATTCCATCAGCCACAGCGGATCAACGCCGGGACATCATCGAGTTCCTCGAACAGTATCCCGTGCGGGTGCGTCTCTTGCCTTCGCTGGCGGAGCTGATTTCAGGACGAAAGGGCCTCGCTAACGTTCGCGATGTGGCCGTGGAGGATCTGCTCTATCGCGACGAGGTGGAACCGTTACCTGAATTGCTGGCGCGATCCGTGCAGGACCGCGTCGTCATGGTCACCGGGGCGGGTGGCTCGATCGGTTCGGAACTCGTTCGCCAGATTGCGCGGCAAGCACCTCGCTTGCTGGTGCTGCTTGACCAGAACGAGTTTGGTTTATTTCAGGTCGAAAACGAACTGACGCAGACCCATCCCCAGGTGAGCGTGCTCAGCGTTCTCGGCTCGGTAACGGACTACCCGCTCATGCAGCGCACGCTGCAGCGATACGGGGTCCAAACGCTCTATCACGCCGCGGCGTACAAACACGTCGCGCTGGTGGAAAACAACGTCATCCAGGGTCTGATCAACAACACTTTCGGTACTTTACGTACCGCGCAGGCAGCGATTGCCTGTGGTGTGGACAGCTTGATCCTGATCTCCACGGACAAGGCGGTGCGCACAACCAGTGTGATGGGTGCGAGCAAGCGCCTGGCAGAGTTGATTCTGCAGGCGCTGCAGCAAACGCAACTGCGCACGCGCTTCGCCATAGTCCGTTTTGGCAATGTGCTTCGCTCGTCCGGATCGGTCGTGCCGCTCTTCGAAGAACAGATCGAGCGGGGAGGGCCGGTGACGGTCACCCACCCCGACGTCACCCGTTACTTCATGACGATTTCGGAAGCGTCCCAGCTGGTGTTGCAGGCGGGCAGCATGGCGGAAGGTGGTGACATTTTTGTGCTCGACATGGGCCGGCCGGTGCGCATTCTCGATCTGGCGCGTCGCATGATCCAGCTGCAGGGGCACACGGTGCGTGATGCTGAACATCCCGAAGGGGACATCGAGATCGTTTTTACCGGGCTCAAGCCCGGTGAAAAGCTGCACGAAGAACTCTTGTTGGGCAATGTGGTTACCGGCACGGAGCATCGCAAGATTCTGAGGGCGGAAGAGTCCTTCGTCCCGTGGACGGAGCTGCAGCCTTCGCTCGCGACGCTGGAAAAAGCCTGCAGCGCCTATGATTATGCGGCCATCAAGACCTTTATCGAAGGGCTTGTTGAAGGTTCGAGCCTTGAAGAGCAGCTCGGCGATCTAGCTGTGCCAGGGCCTCTTGCGACGGTTGTTCAGCTGCCTGCGGCAGCTTCTCCAGCAAGTCGGCCATAAACCGCGCCGCTGGTCAGGCCACTGCCGCCTGGGTAATTGAAGTAGAAAAGGCCGCCCATCAGTTCACCAGCCGCGTACAAACCGGGAATGGCTTTTCCATCCTGAGCCAGCACGCGTGCGTTGGCGTCAACATGCAAACCGCCGAACGTGAAGGTGATGCCACAGCCTACGGCATACGCCGAGTAGGGTGGTGTGTCGAGCCGCTGAGCCCAGTTGGATTTCGGGATAAGCAGACCTCGCGTTCCCCGCCCATCGCGAATAGACGGATTGAAGGGCACATCCACGTTCACTGCCTTGTTGAAAGCCACCGTCGTATCGAGGAACCGGGCGGTGTCCATCCCTTCCATCTGCTGTGCCAGCGCTTCGAGGGAGGAGGCGGTGACCTTTGAAACCTGACGGATGCGGTACTCATCGCGAAGCAGGTGATCACACTTCGCATCGAATACCTGCCATGCAGTTTGCCCCGGCTGGCGCAGCACTTCCTGCCCGTAGCGTGCGTAGGTGTAGTTACGAAAATCCGCGCCTTCATCCACGAACCGTTCACCTCGTGAATTGATCAGAATTCCGAAGGGATAAGAATGCTTCTGGAAGCTATCACCCACGGCAAGATCGCCGTACTCCGGCGCATTGGCATCCCACTGCACTGCATGGCAACCGCTGAAGTGCCCGCGCGTGGCGGCGCCGATATCAACCGCCATACGGATCCCGTCACCGGTGTTGAACCGGGTACCCCGCACGTGGGCCAGGTCCCAGCCCGGCCCGAGATACTGGGTTCGCAAAGCGGCGTTGGCTTCAAATCCTCCGGAGGCCAGAACCACTGCATCGGCGTTCATAGTGGCCAGACCTGCTGGTGTATGCGCGATCACACCGTCGATCCCGCGGGTTGTGCCGGCCAGCGAAATAGCGCGATGACCGTAGCGGATGTCCACGCCAAGCATGGTCGCGCGACGGGTCAGCGCCGCGATCAGGCCCGGTCCTCCGCCCCAGACTTCGACGAATAGCCCGCCCCAGAATCGGATGCGACCCTGCACCTCGAACGACTGCCGGCCGTACAGCGGCAGGAAACGCACACCCTGTGAGCGCATCCAGAGAAGCGTCTCAAAACTTCGTTCGACCAGAGTCTCAGCCAGCCAGGGATCGGTCCGGTATTGCGTCACTCGCCCGAGGTCATCGAGAAAATCTCCACGGGTGTAGGGTTCAACGTCGATCCGCGCCCATTCCGCCGCGGAAAGGTCCGGCATCAGCGCCGCAAGTTCAGGGATACCCTGGTGCGTGGTGCGCATGGCCCCCGCGGTGAACCGGGAGTTCCCGCCGGCCAGCGCTTCCGGAGCGCGCTCCAATACAGTCACTTCAGCGCCGCGCTGACGTGCGGCGATAGCGGCGCAGAACGCGGCATTGCCACCGCCGACCACGATGATTCTCCGGTTTTGGCTGGAACGCTCTCTCGACGATCCTTTCGATGAACCGGAATTCGCAGCGTTTGGTTCGCTCATGTCTTGCTCGTTGCACCGTATGGCGGGTGTTCGTAGGCTTCGCAGTCAGGCGTTGAGAAGGGGGAAACAATGCCAACCATACCGCGAACTTCGTTTGCGATGGTGCAAACCGGCGTTCGAACGCTGGTACCGCAGGATATCGCCATCCCTGCAATCGACGCAGACTCGGCGTTGCTCGAAGTGGAGGTCTGTGGCATTTGCGGCAGTGACTACGAGCAATATGAGGGCGTGCTGAAAACCCCTGTACCAGTGATTCCGGGGCATGAGCCACTTGGCCGTATCGCTGCCATTGGTGACCGGGCCGCACAGCGTTGGGGTGTGGATGTCGGTGATCGTGTCGCTGTAGAAACCATGTTGAGTTGCAGGCACTGTCAGCCTTGCCTGCACGGCAGCTACCACCTGTGTGATCACCGGCGAATCTATTCCTACATACCACTCACGGATGCACCGGGTTTGTGGGGGGCGTACGCCCAGTACATGTACCTGCACCCGAACAGCGTGGTACATCGGGTCGATCCGGAGTTGCCGCCGGAGATCGCAGTGATGTTCAACCCGCTCGGAGCGGGTTTTCGCTGGGCAGTAGAGATGCCGGCGCTCGCGCCGGGCGAAACCGTGGTGATTCTCGGTCCGGGTCAGCGTGGACTTGCCAGCGTGCTCGCCTGCCGGGAAGCGGGCGCCGGGACGATCATCATCACCGGGCTTGAAGCGGACAGTGACAAGTTTGCTGTGGCGCGACTGTTTGGCGCCGATCACTGCATCGATGTCGATAACCAGAATGCAGTTGAACGGGTTAAGGCCCTGACCAATGGTCGGGGCGCTGACCTGGTCGTGGATGTCAGTGCCTATGCAACACAGCCAGTGGTCGATGCACTGCGCATGGTGCGACCGGGTGGCCGGATCGTGCTTGCGGGTGTGAAAGGCTTCAAGCCCGTGGACGGATTTGTTTCCGATCTGGTGGTCATGAAAGAGATTCGCATCATGGGCGCGATCGGTGTGACATCGACCGGCTATCGGCAGGCCATTCGCCTGATCGAGCGTGACCGAGAGCGGCTGCGCCCGATGCATACGCACGACTTCAAGCTGGAAGACGCGGAGCTCGCCATTCGTACACTTGCCCGGCAGGTTGATGGTGACGCCTCGATTCACTCCTGCCTGATCCCACCGCACTGAATCACTGCGGTTTGACCGGACACGCCGGAAACACACAACCCAGACAGAAATGACCAGAGAGACTGAGACGCGATGAAAACCGGATTGATCCTCACGACACCCACACTCAAACAGATGGTCTCGACTGCCCAGGCGGCGGAGTCCGCCGGATTTGATTCGGTGTGGACAATTGAGTTCTTCAACGCCAATGGTCTGGTGCGCCTGGCAGCGGTGGCCGCCGCAACCCAGCGTATCCAGCTGGGTACCGCGATCGCGTATGCCTTCATGCGGACACCGATGCTGGCGGCATCGGCGGCGATGGATATCGATGAACTGTCGGGTGGCCGGATGATCCTCGGTCTCGGCAGCGGCACCGAACGCATGAACAAAGATTGGTACTCCATGCCGTGGGACCCTGCACCCGCATCGAAGATCAAGGATGCTATTGGGTTGGTGAGGGCCGCGTTTGCGGCGCAGAAAGGGGGTGGCCTCAAGTACCAGGGAACGCACTACCAGGTGAATATCCCCGCGTATACTCGGCCTAACGCCGCGCGCGACACCATCCCGGTGTGCCTGGCCGGTGTGAACAAAGGCATGATCGGCGCCGCTGCAGCAGTCGCGGACGGTCTGATATGCCACCCAGTTTTCAGCCGCAAGTACCTGGCCGATACGGTTGTGCCGCGAGTCGCGGGTTCAAAATGCAAACCCTTTCCTTATATCATCACGGCGGTTTCCAACGACAGGGCTCAGGCGCGCGACGAAGCCCGCCGGCAGATCGCTTTCTACTACACCACGCGTCTCTACCACACGATCCTCGACGCGCACGGATGGCGGGGAATCGGCGAAACGGTGGCTGACGCGTTCAAGAAAGGTGACTGGAAGACGATGTTTGCGGCGGTGCCGGATGAGATGGTCGACGCGATCGCCATTAGCGGGACGCCGGATGAAGCCCGCGACCAGTTGCGACAGTGGGCACCATTCAGCGATCACGTCATCCTCTACAGCCCAAGCGTTGGCATGAATCCAGGGCGGTTGCAGGAAAACATGGATGCAATCATTGATACGTTTCGGAAGTGAACCATTGAAACCGGCAACAACCATCGGAGCTCTGCAGAATGAGTGCCATACCGTTCAACCCTGATATTGCCAAACGTTTTACGGGCCCTTCGAAAGGCGCTGGCGGGATCGTTGATTTTCTCGGTTTCGAAATCACTGGCGCTGAACCAGGCAAGATGCAGGGTCGATTTGAAGTGCGACCTGATCTCTTGACCGGATTTGGCAACATGCACGGCGGCGTGTTGTCAGCATTCTGCGACCATCTGCTCGGCTGCGTGTGTTATCCCGCCATGCAGAAGGGTCAGTGGGCAGCAACGACGGAGTTCAAGATCAACCTGACGGCGCCGGTATCCAAAGGCGAGGTGACAGGTGAAGCAGAAATCGTGCTGATGACGCGTACGATGGCGGTGATCCGGATCGATGTCCGCAACGAAGGCCGGATCTGCGCTGTCGCGCAGGGCACCTGTACGATCCGCGATCCGAAAGGATGAACATTTTGGTGAACTAGAACCCCATCCATCGGGGAAATCCATCGGGGACACAACATGCAGACACAGACTGGAACGAGTTGGCGACCCGTCGATTACGGTGCTCACGAAGCGGCCATGCAGACTTTCCTGCAAGCAGGGGCGGAGCGGGCAATGCGACTAGGCAATCGTGGGCCGATCCGGTTTCTGACGGACGGTACGCTACACCCCGACATACGTGAAGCGTATTCGCGCTGTGGCTTTTATGTGTTTACCGGTGTGATCGATGCCGGGGAGTGTGCGGAACTCGAAGCCGATCTGAAAGACATCATGAGCCGGCTACCCGAGGACATCCGCGCGAAGGTTGATGCGCAGGGCAGGCCTGCAATCGGTTCCGGGTGCAAAGCACCCACCGTTCAGTGGGTGCGCCCCTTGAGTGATCCGTTGGGTGGGACACAGAAAGCCAATGGCCGCCACCCGGCGAAGATGATCGAACCCGAGGCGCCGCAAGGTTCGCCAGAGCACGTCGTTCAGCTGATTCTCGGTGCACTGCAGTTTTCCCCCGCGTTTCTGCGGCTCTATGCACATCCGGAGCTGTTGCGGGTGGCAGCAGCGATCAACGGTGAAGACTTCGTACCCTTCAATGAAGCCATCTGGATGAAACACGCAGGGCTTGGCGGGTCTGTCGCCTGGCATCAGGACGGCACGACACACTGGGACAGCCCTGACTTGGATGAAGGCACACACGGTTTTAATTTCATGGGGCAGCTCTACGGTTGCACGCCAGCCAATGGAGTTTGGGTGGTTCCAGGCAGTCATCGAGTCGGCAAAGTCGACATCAAAGCATGGGTGGAATCTGCCGGCTCAGACCGATTACCGGACGCGGTACCCCTCGTGTGTGCGCCAGGCGATGTCGCGATCTGCAATCGCCAGGCGGTGCACGGTTCATTCGCCAACACGAGTCCCGACCCGCGGGTGACTTTCAACTTCGGATTCCATCGACGCCGATCGGTTCTGGGTGCCCAGGGCGGTGGTATCCATAACGTTCCCATCACCTATGACGATGACCGTATCGACCGTCGCGCCGGGGTGATCGCTCTCGGAATCGCAGCGCGCAAGGCGCATCGGCCCGAAGAAGCGGCATTCGACTATCAGCCTTACTCATCACGCCAGGCTGGAATCACGTATTCACCGGAGGCCTTTTCAACGTTGAGTGATTACAACCTGCTGGATCTGGGGATATGAGACAGTGGCCGGTAGCAAGGTTTGGTTGGTGCGCACCGTCTTGGGTTTTCGCGCTTGCCTGCTTCGTCACTGCGGGATGTTCATCGACGCCCAGCCTTTCAACGCAGGTCGAACGAGGGTTTGACCTTTCCGGGCGCTGGACCCTTGACCCTTCGCAGTCTGACGTAACCCCGGATGCCCGACGTGTGGTGGATGAGATGGACCAGCGCATGTTGCGGCGGGATGGTTTCAATGTTCGTGGCGAGATGGTCGACAGCGCGGTGTTCGCTTTCATCGCCCAGGATTTCCCGGTACTCCGGGCGACGTCTATGTCGATAGAACAGCACGCGGATTCCATGGGGATCCAGTACGAGCCAGGTGGTTACCGGGACGTCTCCTGGGGAGAGCGAAGCCGCGGTCTGTGGACCATTCACGCAGGCTGGAATGAGTCTGGGGAATTTGTGATCCATTCCGATTCCGAGGACATACGGGCACAGGAAACTCTGGCACTCCAGGGTCCGGCGACGCTCCAGGTCACTCTCCGGGTGCGGGCGGAAGGGGGCGAACTCGATCTCGTGCGGACATTCGTCCGCACCCCCTGAGTCCATGGCATCGGCCGAAGCGCAAAGAGAATTCACAAATCGGGAGGCCATGCGCCGGATTGCCGGGTCTCAGGACCGAAAGTGTGAGGTCGCTCGCGGTCCAGGTTTTCCCAACGGAACTAAGCCCGAAGGATCTTTTCTGGATTTTGTGACGCAGTGCGACCCACGGGTTTCGGCACTTCCGTTAACAGAGGCTTCACGTTCATCGAACTGCTGATTGTGGTTGCAATCATCGGTTTGCTTGCGTCTGTGGCGACCAGCGCTTACCTGAACTACATCGAGGATGCCCGCACATCGAAGGTGCTGACCTATTACAACCAAGCCCAGCAGTACGTAAGCGCGCGATGCACGCGAATCCAGTAGCCAGGCGTCACTGAGTACAACGGCAATCCTGCCCGCATCCGCTGCGGAGTGGATCCAGGAAATCAGTCCCTCGGATGCGCTGGCGCCAGGCGGTGGCAACGCCTACCTTGCCGGTACCTGCAACTCGCTGGTTGGCGCAATCGGTATCCAGTCGTCCGGTACATTCGTATCCGGTGATGCGCAGTTCACGATCACCCGTCCGGCGTATGCCGGGATCGCGGCGAACTTCATCACGATCAGCTACTGGCATTACCGCTCCCCGTGCCGGCCAATTTTCCCTCCGGTGCTAAGCTGCCTTGCAAAGGTTTTTTTCGGCCGTAGACTACGTTGGCTTCGAAAACCGGCCAATTAAGGGCCGCGTCAATACCCTCATTCCGCCTTAGCTCAGTTGGTAGAGCAGCTGACTGTTAATCAGCGGGTCGCTGGTTCGAGCCCAGCAGGCGGAGCCAATCTAAAGCCCTGAAATAGCGGGTTTTTCGATACAACCACTGTTTTGAATCCTTCGATTCAACGACGTACTGGTGTTACCAGTGTCCTCATGGTGTTGACTGAGCTTGACACGGGCTTGTCAAGCGGTCGAGGGCATCTCAGCGTTCGACGAAGAGGTCCTGAAGAGTCTGGTGTGCGTTTGCCCGCACAGGCGGTGCTTTTCTATAAATCTGGATTGGTGTAGAAATGGATGCGGATCCAGAAGTAGATATGGACGGGGATGTGGGTCTAAATTTGGATGAGTGAAAAAGTCATCAGCACCCCAAAGAATAAGTCGGAGGTACACAATGACGAGATCAAATGTTAAGTCTTGGCAAAAGCTTGCGACAGGAATCGTGCTCGCCCTGAGTTCGAGCTCAGTTTTTGCAGCCGAAATGCTGCAGCCTGGAGACTTCGTAGGGTATTCGTTTTGGTTGATTTCTATGGCGCTTGCAGCGGCGACTATATTTTTCCTGATGGAATCGCTTCGCATCGGTGGCAAGTGGGCTACCAGTTTGACAGTGTCTGCGCTAGTCACTTTCATCGCAGCGTTTCATTACATGTACATGAGAGAAGTCTGGGTCAGCACGGGGGCCTCACCAACCGACTTTCGATACATCGATTGGTTATTGACCGTACCACTGTTAATGATTGAGTTTTATCTGATCCTGACTGCGATCACCAAAGTATCGGGCAGCATCTTCTGGCGCTTGTTGATTGGTACTTTGGTCATGCTTGTCCCGGGCTACATGGGCGAAGCGGGTTACATCAACACTACCATCGGATTTGTGATCGGCATGTTCGGCTGGGTCTTTATCCTGTACGAGATTTTCGCAGGTGAAGCGAGCAAAGTTGCTGCGTCGCAGGCAACGCCAGCTGTCAAGATGTCTTTCAATCTTATGAAGTGGACTGTTACAGTAGGTTGGTCGGTCTACCCTTTGGGGTACTTCTTTGGTTATCTGGCGGGCGGTACAAACGAAGCGACCTTGAATATCGTCTACAACCTTGCTGACGTTCTGAACAAGATCGCCTTCGGCCTGTTTATCTGGTACGCGGCGAATGAGGAAACGTTAGCTAAGGCGTAACGATCTGGCCAAGTCAGCCCGAAAGCCGCCGAGAGGCGGCTTTTGTATTTTTAAGCTTCGTTATGCTGCCGTTTCAACTTAGAAATCGCTCCTTCATCGCGCAACTTTTGAAATGCTCTCACGTTCATCATAAAACCCATCAAACTCACGGAATCTTGGGATCCCATGAACGACGCATCTTCTTCTTGTGCGACACTGATCGATGACTCGTTTAATTGTTGTACCCCTGTTGGCAATTGCGTGGCTTGATGCTCACGCGCAGTCGTCACTGCCCCCATGTCCGACCGACACGTCGGTCGTCTGGAAGAATTGTTCTGGTGTCCAGCCCGCTTTGATTGGTCCAGTGTTGAAGTTAGTTTAGGCGGCCTTTTTGCCGGTTATTGAGATGAACCGAGGGCTGGGGGCGAGCCCCCAGCCCTCGGGCGCCGGGGGTCGATAGCCGAAAGCGCTGTGCGGCCGAACTCGGTTGTAGTGACATCTCCATTGTTCGATCAGCACCTGTGCTTCACGTAAGGTGTAAAAGAGCTCGCCGTTCAAAAGCTCATTTCTCAGCTTGCCGTTAAAGCTCTCGCAGTAGCCGTTCTCCCAAGGACTGCCGGGCTGAATGTAGAGGGTCTTCGTACCGAGTCGTCCCAGCCAAGCGCGCAAGCCCTTGGCCACCATCTCCGGGCCGTTATCTGAGCGGATGTGTTCAGGGATGCCTCGCTCGATCATCACGTCGGCCAATAGATCGATCACATCGTGAGCGCGGATACGGCGTGCCACGTAGATCGCGAGCGCCTCTTTGGTGAACTCATCGATCAGGGTCAGGATCTTGAGCGGCCTCCCATCGGCGGTCCGATCCATCACGAAGTCCCCACTCCAGACGTGGTTTTTGTAGAGCGGCCGCAGCCGTACACACGATCCGTCGGCTAACCAGAGCCGAGCGCGGTCGAGCGGTCACGCCTGCGCCCGATCGAAGAGCTCACGTTGGGTACGGCGCAGGAATAGCAGGCCGATCGCGGCATTGAAGAAGATGAAGAAGTTGTGCACGACGAGCGCAAACGCAGCCATCTCCACCGCGTGATCAGGCAAAAGACCGGGGCGTTTGCAATCTCGGCCAACATGTGGCAAGGAAGACGCAGATCG
>Ga0194132_10001348_pt1 | contig 49615 bp, 40 predicted proteins | sample TA2KigOf80mmetaG_FD_148612 | JGI IMG/M metagenome (GOLD analysis project Ga0194132, IMG submission 148612) | Freshwater microbial communities from Lake Tanganyika, Tanzania - TA2015054 Kigoma Offshore 80m | ecosystem: Environmental > Aquatic > Freshwater > Lake | place: Tanzania: Lake...
GCCGCCGTCTCGCGATAGGGCGGATCCTGAACTCGGGACCGAAAGGACCCGCTTCAGTGGATGCGCCAAATGCAGCGCCATGTGCCACGGCAGCGGGTTTTCGCCGGCTCCGTCGTGGTTGCTGTCGCCGCTGCTGCGCACGGCGCCGACGGCGTCACCGCACCCCTGCCCCGCCGGCTGGCGTCCCCACGGGGATTCGAACCCCGGTTACCGCCGTGAAAGGGCGATGTCCTAGGCCTCTAGACGATGGGGACGTGGATCACAACAGCGCGGCGAGGTCTGGTGGAGCTAGGCGGGATCGAACCGCCGACCTCTTGCATGCCATGCAAGCGCTCTCCCAGCTGAGCTATAGCCCCACGCGGAGGCGGACTCTACGCAAGGCACCCTAGGGTGTCAATCAAGTGGCGGTGATATCGGCGAAAAAAAACAACAGCTTACGCATTACCCGCGGTGATTCGACGAAGCGCCGCATCCAGCCTCTGCAATGAGCGATCCCGGCCGACGAGTTCAAGGGTCACGTCGATGGGCGGCGACACGGTGCCGCCAGTCACCGCGACACGCAGCGGCTGACCGAGCTTCCCGAATCCGAGCCCCTGCTCCGCCGCCACCCGGCTCACAGCATCGTGAATCGCCGCAGGAGTCCACTGAGGCAAGGCAGCCAGCGCGGTCCGCAGGGCAGCCAGCGGTTGTGCAATCGCCGGCTTGAGGTGCTGGGCGACAGCCTTCGCATCCGACAGCGCCGGGTCGTCGAACGCAAAACGGCTGGCTTGCACGATGTCGTCGAGTGTCACCGACCGCTCGCGCCACGCTTCGACCACTCGCTCGAGCGGCGGTCCGTTCGCCGGGTCCACTCCGCGACGTCGCATGTGCTCGCGCAGTGCGAGCGTAACCCTGCCGGTTTCGGCAGTCTTCAGGTACTGCTGATTGAGCCAGTTGAGCTTTTCAGGATCGAACCGGGCGGGAGCGCCATTGACGGTCGATACATCGAACAGGCTGATCATTTCCTCGCGTGAGAAAACTTCCTGATCGCCATGTGCCCAACCGAGACGCACGAGGTAATTGAGCAGCGCCTCCGGCAGAAACCCGCGGTCGCGGTACTCGAGAACGTTCACGGCACCATGGCGTTTGGAAAGCCGCGCGCCATCGGCGCCGAGAATCATGGGCAGGTGCGCATAGACCGGAACGGGCATGCCGATGGCCTTGAGGATGTTGATCTGTCGCGGCGTGTTGGTGAGATGATCATCGCCGCGGATCACGTGCGTGATACCCATGTCGGCGTCGTCCACGACTACGCCGAAATGGAAAGTCGGCATCCCGTCAGATCGAACCAGGATCAGGTCATCGAGTTCCGAATTGCTGAACGTAACATCACCACGCACGAGGTCATGAACCGTGACGCTGCCTTCATGGGGATTACGCAGCCGAAGCACCGGCTCCACGCCGGCGACCGCGGCCTTGCGGTCGCGACAACGGCCGTTGTAGCGCGGATTCTCGCCACGCGCAGTCTGCGCCTGCCGCATGGCCTCGAGTTCCTCGCGGGAACAATAGCAATGGTAGGCGTCGCCCCGCGCAAGCAGGCCCGCCGCCACTTCCGCATAGCGCCCACGCCGCTCTGTCTGTCGGTACGGCCCCTCGTCCCAATCGATCCCCACCCAGCGCAGGCCCACGAGGATCGCCTCGATGGACTCCTCCGTGGAGCGCTCCAGGTCTGTATCCTCGATGCGCAGCACGAAACTGCCGCCGTGGTGACGGGCATAGAGCCAGGAAAACAGGGCCGTGCGCACCCCGCCGATGTGCAGGAAGCCCGTCGGGCTGGGAGCGAATCTGGTTTTGACGGTCATGGCGGCGAGTCCGGCGTGGGGAGCGCGGATTCTACCTGTCACAATGAGCCGATGGCTCCGCCTCGGTCAGATACGCTGCATGCACGGGTGGCCGCGCTGTTTCCACCGGGCGTGATCACCTGTGTCTCGCTCGATCCCGCTGCACTGGCGGACCTCTCTCCCCGGGAAGCGGAGGCCACCCTGCGCTTCGCGACCGCCCGGCTCACCGAGTTCCGCCGCGGCCGCTATTGCGCACGCGAGGCGTTGCGCGGCCTCGCAGTCCCGGAACACGAGGTGCCGGTCGGATCGAACCGCGAACCGCTTTGGCCGGACGGCGTGGTCGGCAGCATCAGCCACACCCGGGGCATGGCCGCTGCGGTAGTTGGGCGTCGCAGCGAATTCGCATCGCTTGGACTCGACATCGAGGATGCCGGCGCGCTGGAGCCGTCCCTCGTGGCGCGCATCTGCCGTGACGACGAACTCGCCCAACTCGATGCGCTTGGCCTCGGCACCGGCGAAGCCGCGCTCCTTGTGTTCAGCATAAAGGAGGCCGCTTACAAGGCGTTATGGCCGGTCATCCGCCACTTCCTCAACTTCCATGACATCGCGACCGTGATCGATACGGCTACGCAGCAGTTTCGAGTGCAGTCGCATGCGCCATACTGCGCCCGGTCAGTGTGCGATGCGATCAGTGGCCGCTACTGGGTCGAAGAGCACTGGCTCGCCGCGGGGGCGACACTGGCACAACCTAGCGCGGCTTCGAAGTACTGACCGCTGCCTGGCCCGTTGCCGCTGGCAAAGCGCCGCGATCCGCCTGTAGACGTTCATCGAAGCTCGGCTGGAATGATTCGCTGCGCGGAACCGCACGATCGCTGGCCCGTCGCGGAGCGTGAGCGTGCCGGCGCTCGAGCCAGGAACGCCGCTCCGGACCGCTGAAATTCGCACAAGTCGCCATCCGACGATCGGTCAACACGCGCCGGTCCGGCTCAGCGCTGCGGCGCCGGCAGATCGGCCAGCCGAGAAGCCGCATCACGCGCCATGCGTGCATGATCATGATGAGATACAGCAGGCCGGCCCCGAGGAATGCCCCGGCAATCACCATATCCGGCCAATCCAGCCAGGTGCTGATCAGTCCGACGGCGACACCGAAAGCGCCGATACCCGCCATGATCGCAACCGTCTGACTGACCGAGAAGCCTGCCAGCAGAAAAATATGATGCAGATGCTCGCGATCCGGGTAAAACGGCGAGCGCCGCTTGAGGATTCGCCGCAACATCATCGCAACAGCGTCGATGGTCGGCACCAACACGAACCACAACGCTGCCGCGGGACTCAACGCGGCGTCAGGCCCCTGCGAAAAGGCAATCGCGCACCAGGCCAATGCAAGGCCAAGGAACATGCTGCCGGCGTCGCCGAGGAAAACTACGGCCTTGCCCAGCCCCGGAAGTCTCAAGTTGAAGAGCAGGAACCCTGCAGTGGCGCCGGCAAGCAAAGCCAGGAGCGCTCCATGAGTGGGTTCACCCCATATCCCGACGGCGACCGCGAATCCGGTCAGCGAGATCATCGTCTGCGTGCCGCTCAGGCCGTCGAGACCATCGCACATGTTCAGCGCATTGATGACACCGACGGTGGCGAAGACTGTGAATGGGACAGCGAGGATGCCGAGACCGAGGTGGCCAGCACCGGGCGCCAGCTGGCCCAGATCCTGTAGCACAGCCCCGCTGGCGTAGACCAAGACCAGAGCAGCGGCGATCTGGGCGATGAAACGAAAGCCGATAGACAGCTCAAACAAATCGTCCGCAAGACCGACCACGACCAGGACCAGGCCACTCAGCAGGAACCCGGTTGCCGTCGGGTCGTAGACCGGCAGCTTATCGATCTCCGGCAGCGAGTGCACGAGGACGGCTGTCAGGAAAATCGCGAGTCCGCCGATCAGCGGAACGGGACCGCTGTGGCGCTTGCGGCTATCCGGCACATCCACCAGACCTACCCGCACAGCGAGCGGTCGCAGCACCAACACCAAGGCGACGCAAATCCCGAATGCGAGCGCGAATACGGTGTGGAACTGGAGCAAGAGGCGGAACCCCGGTCTTTATCTAGGCGTGCTATTCAATCAGTGTCGTAAAACACTGTATCCCTGACAAAATTATCGGTTAATAATATCCGCTGTTCTGCGATTTGGCGCACATCCGCAAGGGCATCGGGAGAGCCAGAATACGTCGAGAGAATTATCGGCTGGCCATGGACGGGCAGCGGGTGTACTGAACCAGTTGGGATAATTTTACCCTAATCTTAACAAGCACTTAAGTGACCGACCCAAGAATTCTAATCTGATCCCTCGAAGTCCGGCGGCGCACTGTTCCCGCGCCGCCTGCCTCTTGGGTCGCAGCGTCAACCTCTGGAGTTTCCCTATGTTCACTGCTTCGCTCCTCCGCCGCTCACGGCACTGCGCCGTCGGGCTGCTGCTCGTCCTCTTCGCCACCGGCGTGTCTGCGGCGGATACCACGGCTGTGAGAGATCCCTACCTGATCAATCCCGGCGACATCCTGACCATCAGCGTCTGGAAAGAACCTGACCTGCTCCGGGAAGTGCAGGTGAACCCCGATGGCCTAATGTCCTTCCCGCTGGCTGGCGACATGCTGGCCGCTGGCCGCACGGTCTCTCAGCTGCAAGCCGAATTGACCGAGAAGCTCGGTCGCCTCATCCCCGATGCGTCGGTCAGCGTGGGCACGAAATTTCTCAATGGCAACACCATCTACGTGCTCGGCCAGGTCAACCGCCCGAACATCTACCAGATGTTCCGCCCGACCGACGTCATGCAGGCGATTTCCATGGCCGGCGGCGTCACGTCGTTCGCCGACCTCAATGGCATCCGCGTCCTGCGCCGCGACGAAAACGGCAAGCAGGTTTCGATCCGGTTCCGGTACGACGACATCCGGGACGGCGACAAGCTGGCACAGAACATCGTGCTGCGGGCCGGCGACACGATCGTCGTGCCCTGAAGCGCCCGGGCCGCGCTGCCATGATTAGCACTCGCGCTGCCGGGCGACCGGGCTGTCGTCTGCCGCTCGCGGCAACGCTGCTGGCGCTGCTTCCGGGTCTGGCTCACGGTGACCTCGAGTGGAAAGTGACGCCTGTCATCTCGGCCGACCTCATCTACGAATTCAATCCCGACGGCGTTCCCGACGAGTCGCCGGAGCCGAAGGACGACGCCTACATCAGCGCGACTTATGCCAAGTTGAATTTCGTCGGTCGCGGCCAGGACAGTCTCTATGAGATCGAGCCCAGCGTGCGATTTCGCGAGTCATGGGCCAACGACAGCAACCGTCAGCTCGATGGGAGGGACTACGGGCTGCGTGCCAGTTCGGCATGGTTGCTCGAAAACACCCGGTTCGCCCTTTATGGCAGCTATTCCCGTTTGCCGAGCCGTGACACCGACTACCCGATCGCCAACCCGAATACCGAACAGGTGAGCGGCGGCGGGCTGGGCTGCACCGAGGAAATTGCGATCCAGGGCCGCTGCACGGTAGATGAGCGTCAGGATCACTGGTACATCCAGCCGGAGCTTTCCCGCAGCATTACCCCATTGCTGGCATGGGACGCCAATGCCAATTTATCCCGGACGAGCTACAGCGAAGCCGAGATTACCGGCCGCCTCGACTATGACTATTATGCCATTGGCAGCGGCCTGACCCGGATATTCGCCGAACGTCACCAGCTGTACGTGCGCGGCTCGTTCAGTTACTTCAACTCCGAGCAGCCTGTGAGCGCCGTGGAAGATGACGAGCGTTACCGGTTCAACAATCGCACCTATAACGAAGGCATCCAGGTAGGCTACTTCTACAGCTTCAGCCCCCAGCTGACATTCTCCGCCAATGCCGGCGCATCGTTCAGCCAGGTTCGATTTTCGGGCCTGGAAACGCTGAATGGCCTGCCGTGCCTCACTGACAACGACGAGGACGGATTCGACAGCGTTCCCTGCACCCTGCGCTCGGACGACACGAATTTCGTCGGGAACGTCATCCTTCGCCGCCAGATCGGCGACCGCATTTCCGCGCAGCTGAATGCAGGTCGCGAAATCCAGCCGGGGGGCGATGGGGCGCAGGTGGTGTCGGATATATTCGGCGCGCACCTCGATCGGGAATTCAGCACGAAGTTGCGCGGTTCGGTGAGTCTCCTCTACAGCTCCCAGACAGCTCTTGGCGCCCGAACGGAGGGCGTCCTCAGGCGACGATTCGACCGCGATTACCTCAATGCTGCAACCTCGATCAACTGGAAATTCGTTCGCGACTTCGAGCTGCAGATACAGTTCAGTTATCAACTGGACAAGCAGAAGAGCCCTCTCGACTCGGAAACCACGTTTTCGCTGGACAAGGACAACAGCGTCATCGTGCTCAGTATACGGTACAGCAAAGCGTTCCTCCTGAACGGCTTCTAGCAGCATGCGCATAAGCGTTTTCGGCCTCGGCTACGTCGGCGCGGTCTCGGCAGTCTGTCTCGCACGGGACGGGCACGAAGTGATCGGCGTGGACCCCAATCAGACAAAGGTCGACCTGATCAACGGCGGCCACTCGCCCATCGTCGAGAAGGGCCTCGAAGACCTCATTTCGGCGGCTGTCGGTCGCGGCCTGCTGCGGGCGGTCACGGATGCCGGGCCGGCAGTCGATGGATCCGATCTGTCGCTGGTCTGCGTGGGCACACCGTCGGAAGCGAACGGAAGTCTCAACCTGCGCTACGTACGCGCGGTGTGCGAACAGATCGGCCGCTGCCTCGCGAAGAAGGGCAGTTACCACACCGTCGTCATGCGCAGCACCATCCTGCCTGGCACGATGCGGGGAACGGTCATTCCGGCACTCGAGCAGGCCTCGAGCCTCAAGGCCGGCCGGGACTTCGGTGTCTGCAACAACCCCGAGTTCCTGCGCGAAGGAACGGCCATCCACGACTACGATCATCCGCCCAAGACCGTCATCGGTACGGTCGATCAGCGCAGCGGCGACCTGCTGGCCAGCCTCTACGAGCGCCTCGAGGCACCGATGATCCGCACGGCCGTCGAGACGGCCGAGATGGTCAAGTACGTCGACAACGTGTGGCATGCCGTAAAAGTCGCGTTCGCCAACGAAGTCGGCTCGGTCTGCAAGAAGATCGGCATAGACAGCCACTCGGTCATGGACATCTTCTGCCAGGACCGCAAGCTCAATATTTCCCCGCATTACCTGAAACCTGGATTCGCCTTCGGCGGCTCCTGTCTGCCGAAGGACGTGTCGGCCCTGTCGTACGAGGCCGCGCGGCTGGACCTGCGGTTGCCGCTGCTCGAATCGATCATGGAAAGCAACCGGCTGCATGTCGAGCGCGGTCTGGAAATGATCATGGCGCATGGTCGCAAGCGCATTGGCGTACTCGGACTCAGCTTCAAGGCAGGCACGGATGACCTGCGCCACAGCCCGATGGTCGATGTCACCGAACGGCTTATCGGCAAGGGCTATGACGTGCGCCTGTACGATCGCAACGTCAGCCTGTCACGACTGATCGGTGCCAACCGCGAGTACATCCTGAGCCACATCCCGCACATCGCCCGGCTCATGGTCGAGTCGCTGGATAAAGTCCTCGCTTTTGCCGAGGTCATCGTCATCGGCAACGGCAGTGAAGAATTCGGCGCAGCGCTGCACCGGCTGCGTGACGACCAGCAGGTAATCGACCTGGTCCGGTTGAAACCTTCCGGCCCGATCAATGCGCGCTATGAAGGGATCGCCTGGTAAGGCAGGCGGGAGTCTGGTGGGCGATGTAGGGATTGAACCTACGACCTCTCCCGTGTGAAGGGAGCGCTCTCCCGCTGAGCTAATCGCCCGCCGCCCACGGATACAGGACCGCCAGGGGTTGCCGGTGCCGCGAACCGTGAATAGCTGCACATAATAAGGCAAGGCGAATCGCGCCGGAAGCCGACAGCCTGTAATACCATAGTCCAGCCATTGAGAACCACGAACGGGCCGGCCTGAAACCATGTACGAGCAGCACTTCGGTCTGACCTGCCGGCCTTTCGATCTTGCGCCGGATCCCCGGTTTCTCTACATGACTGCCCAACACTCCAGGGCGGTGGCGAACATGAAGTTCGCGTTGCTGAACCGCGACAGCTTCCTGTTCATCACCGGCGAGATCGGCATCGGCAAGACCACGATCCTCAACACGGTCATGCAGGAACTGGGCGACGACTTCGTAACCGCCCGACTGACCCACACGACGCTGTCGCATATCGAGCTGCTGCAGGCGCTGCTTTCCGAGTTCGGCATGCCGAACTACAAGAAAAAGAAGGTCCTGCTGCTCGACACCCTGCGCAGCTTCTTCCTCCAGCAGCACCAGGAAGGCAAGCACGTTGTCATCATTGTCGACGAAGCGCAGAACCTGAGCGGCCCGGCCCTCGAGGAACTGCGCCTGCTCTCGTGCATCGACACGGCGGACCGTAAGATCATCACGATCGTCCTGACGGGGCAGCCGAACCTGGACGACCTGCTTGATTCACCTTCGCTCACCCAGTTGCGCCAGCGGGCACGCCTTCGCCAGCGCCTAGAGGCGCTGAACGAGGACGAGACCGTCGATTACCTGCGCCATCGCCTTTCGATAGCCGGTGGCGAGCTCGATCGCATTTTCGAACCGGAGGCGGTGGCTGACATCCACCGCCTGACCCTGGGAATTCCACGCCTGATCAATACGCTTTGTGACACCGCGCTGACCGCCTGCATGGTCGAGAACCTGGACAAGGTAACGACCGAGGTGATCGACGAGGTCGTACACGAACTTCGTTGGCAGTGGTTCGAGGAGCGCAAGGAGCATGGCGAACCGGCGCCAGCGCCGACTGGCCTGCCAGCACCAGGACCGAAGAACGCACGCCAGCCGCGCGTCATGCTGATGGTCTACAAGTCCGGTCAGCTCCTCGAGCAGGTCCAGGCCGCCCAGTTTCCGTTCGTGATCGGTCGCGGCAACGCCAACGATCTCGTCATCCTCGACAAGGAAGTCAGCCGGCGCCACGCCCTGATCGACTGCATCAGCGGCATCTACGTGGTTGAGGACCTGAACAGCAAGAACGGCATCCTCGTCAACAGGAAGCGCCGGCCCCGGGCGCTGCTGCGATCAGGCGATGTGATCAGCTTCGGTCTTATAGATGTCGTCTTCTACAGTGATCGCGCAGCCGCCAAGGATGGGACCGGGAAGCATCTTGCCGCGGCAACCAACTCGTCTTCGACGGGAGAAGCCCTCGCGCTCGAACACTCAAACGAGGCGGATCAGACAGCCCGGCGCAAGGCGCGCGGCGTCGTAGAACTGCCCTGAGCGCAGGGATCTCCACATTTCGGAGTGGTAGACGCGGGTAGCACTTGAACTTCCGACCTCTGCCGTGTTGTAGCAGTGCTCTACCGCTGAGCTACGCGCCTAAGACTTACCTGACTCCACTCCAGTCTCAGGCAACATCCCCCTCGCCCGTTCCGGGCAATGGCAGTTGTTGCTGCATCGTGGTCGTGTCGCTATTAGGCCGACCCCCCCTCGCCACACGAGGCTGGGGCTGCGGGGAACCTGCCATGCTGACTGCCCGGCCCCAGATCACGACCTCCAGGGTCTGCAGCAGGATCAGCAGGTCGAGAACGATGCCCGCGTTTTTGATGTAAAACAGATCGAATTTGAGCTTTTCGGCCGCATCCTCGACGGATGCGCCATACGGAAAGTTCAGTTGGGCCCATCCCGTGAGGCCGGGCTGCATGCAATGTCTATAGTGATACAGCGGGACCGCGCGATTTAGCTGCCCCACGAATTCCGGGCGTTCCGGCCGCGGCCCTACGATGCTCATTTCTCCCGCAAGCACGTTCAGCAGCTGCGGCAGTTCATCGACGCGGAAACGACGGATCAGATTGCCGACCCGGGTAACGCGTGAATCGTTTTTGCGGGCCGCCCACTGCGGACCATCCGACTCGGCGCCGACGTCCATACTCCTGAACTTGACGAGTTCAAACACCTGGCCGTCGCGCCCGACGCGACGCTGTCGGTATAAAAGCGGCGTGTGCAGCCCCCCCTCGATGCGGACGCTGATTGCCGTGACTAACAGCAAAGGCGACATGACCGTGAGCATCACGAGGCTGACGCTGACGTCGAACGCCCGCTTGGCAATTCGAAGCGCCCAGTTGCTGTGACAGCTTTGGGAAAAAATCAGCCAGCCAGGATGCAGGATATCCAGTTCGATCTTGCCGGTTTCATCCTCGAGAAACTCGACGATGTCACGTACGGGAACACCGGCATAGTGGTGCTGCAACAGCCATTGCGTCGGGAAAGTTCCGCGGCGGTCATCCAGAGCCACGACTAATTCGTCGATGTCGAGATCATCCAGCGGGTCGCTGACGTCGTGCAGCGGGCCGAGGCCGTGCTCCTCGGCGTAGCGACGTTCCGCAACGCTCCCGGGAATGAAGCCAACGATTTCGAAGCGACGTCGGTCAGATCGGCGTCGAAGCAAACCAACTTTCGCGGCTACACGACCCGAACCGAAAAGCAGCACTTTGCGCTTGGCTGGATTGCGATCCAGCCAGCGCAGGAGCACAACTCGCATGCCGCTCAATACGAAGAAACTCAGCACCATGCCCCAGGCCAGCGTCAGGCGCCCCGTATTGAGGGCCGGCACCAGGTAGAACAGCATGGCGTGAGTGACACCTCCGATGAGGACGCCCGCGAGGATCCGGGTGATGCCTTCGAATAGTCTCGGCCGCTGGCGGGCGCGGTAAAGACCCATCGTCGCGAGTCCCAAGACGATGCATAGCGCAAAACTGGCGGCGCGTTGCGGGAGCGGGCCCAGCGCTTCCACGGCTGCGCCGAGATCGAAGCCGAACCGGAGCCAGGCACCGGCGTACAGGGCCGCGAAAGCCGCCAATACGTCAGCGGGCAGCAGCGTCAGCAGCGGGCTCGAGAAGCGTCGCGTGATTCGCCGAATGGAAGTCACTTCAAGCGATTCCTCTGGTCCTTGGTGCAGACCTTGGATTTTATAGTGTTTGGCTGACCAGATGGGTGCCCGTGCAGCACCCTGTGGAATTCTGGCTTCGCACGGCGGGCGGCACCAGTAATTGGTTCTCACAACGACTGGACCTGCGGGTTTCACATAAACCGGCAGTCCCGGCGACTACCGCAATGCCGCAACGGTACGCCTGAGTCCCTCGTCCAGCGATACGAGTGGCGACCAGCCGATCTGCCTCGCGGTACCCGCCAGATCGGCAGCCTGCGGCTCTATGCTCCCCCGGGGCGTGCCCACGCCGTATCGGGGCTCGACGGCGGGGTTCACCAATCGGCCGAGTTTGCCGACGATTTCACGAACACTCGTCAGGCCTCCGGACCCGAGGTCCACGCGCCCGCCATCGATCCCAGGGGCGGTAAGGATTTTCACCAGGCCAGCGACCACGTCGTCCACATAGACCCAATCCATCAGCCTGTCGGGGCTCTCGACCGTAGGCGGTTCCCCGCGCGAGAAGCAGGCGATGGTCGAAGGAATCAACTTCCATGCGGGCTGTCCGGGACCGTAGGCCATCATTACCCGCGCGGTGACGACCGGCGTGCGGTACAGGTTCCAGAAAAGCTGCGCGTATCCGCGCGTAGCCCCCTTGGCGGCTCCGTATGGCGATGCCGGAGCCGCACCCGACAACGGTTCATCGAGTGACCCGGGCAGCACAAGACGCTTTACGCCGTGCTCGGCCGCAGCCGTCAACATGTTCACGGCGGCCACGGTCTCGGCGTGCAAGGTGGCCACGACCAGTGCCAGATCCCGCCGGCCGTCGGCCTGGGAGCTGAGGTGCGCTACGTAGTCTGGCCGCACCGCCCGATGCAAGGCTTGTACGGCGGCCAGGTCAGCAGGATCGCAGCTAAGCCACTCAACGCCACCGCCGGCAACATCGACCTGGCCGCGGCTCGTAGCGACTACGCGCGCGCCCGCTAGCCGCAGCGCACGCACAAGATGAGCCCCGAGAAAGCCGCGGGCGCCGGTGACCAACACCACGCTGTCGGGAAGATCTGGGTTCATGGGATCTGATCTGTTCGCCGGTCCGGCACGAATCGCTCAGGCTGAAACATCGGCCGGCAGCTCCAGCAGTCCTGCGCCGGTCAGCAACCCCACAGCCCGCTCTATGTCGGCGAAAGGCAGGCCCGAGCGGGCGTAGATGCCGGCCAGATCCTCGGTGCCATCCGACAGGCTCAGCACCCAGAGCATCGCCTTCTGCAAGTTCCCGCTGGCCGGCCCACCGATGCTGCGATAGATACCTCGCCGGCCGAGCTGCGGCTCACCGTAGGGAGACGTATTGCGGTAATGGGCGTTCGACTCGAGCGCCGCTACGATGGTCTGGCACGCACGCAGACTGCCCGACAGTGCGTCTGCGTCGAGAATCGACAGATCGTCGGCCGAACTGTGGTACTCGGGATAGCCCTCTTCGGCCGAACGTGTCAGCCGGCCCACTGGCAACGCGAATCCCGGCGAGCCGAACTGTCGTTCGTCGTACCCCCAGGCCGAGAAGGGTATTACCGTGCCGCCGGGCTCTTCATTGGCGATATAGGCCCTTGCGATGCGGTCAATGTCCGCCTGCCCGGTCCGTGTTGCCTTGTATGTCAGTGGTGCTCGATTGCCCGCGAGAACAACCACGAGCCCATGGCGGATGCGTGGCCAGACATCGCGGCGCATCGCCAACCATGCGAGCGATCCGATCGTGCCCGGCCCGAACACGAGCCGGTAACTGAAGCGGTTGCGCCGGGCCCGCAACCAGCGCGCCAGCTCGACACAGACAGCCATACCGGAAAGATTGTCGTTGGCAAGGGATGGGTGACAGGTATGGGTGTAGAAAAGCGTTTCGGCATCCGTTTCACCCGGAACGAAAATCTCCCCGAGCGTCATCGAACCCGGCGCAAGATTCGCATCGATAACTACTTCGTACTGACCGTCAGCGAGCGTGTCTATTTCCGCCTGCGGCAGGCAAAATCCCCAGTTATCGGCGTAATAACTCGTCCGGTACGGGATGACCGTCGGCCGCGCAGGGTCGCCATGCAGGTGGGGCCGCAATTCGCCGAGCGTCATTCGCGCCCGAACAGGGCCGCTATAACCCATGACGTGCAGATTGTGGACGGCTGCATCGGCGATGCGTCGCCCGTCGGGGGTGACTATGTAAGCCTGGCGCAGTGACCACTCACGAGGAATCTCCCAGTCGAACACGCGGGTGCCTGTCGGCACCTCGATCACGTCCAGCGGGATCTCCCGGGCTATGCGCCGCAGCGTGGCGCGCACACCCTCGCCGGTGAGGCTCCTGTTAAGGGGGAACAGGTCGCGCGCAAGCGCGATCATCGCCGCGCTCCGTTCGCCAAACTGTCCGGTCGTCGGGTCCAGTGGAGCCACGGCTCGTCCCTAGGAAATTTCCACGGCAGGGATCGGCACCACGAATTTTCCGCCCCATTCGCGAACGAACGCCATCTTCCGCTCAATCTCCTCTCGCAGATTCCACGGCAGGATAAGGACATAGTCGGGTCGGGTTCGCGCGATCTCATCCGGATCGAGAATGGGAATGCGTGTCCCTGGCGTCCACGTGCCTTTTTTCACCGGGTTTCTATCGACGGTGTAGCTCAGGAAATCGGTGCCGATGCCACAGTAATTGAGCAGCGTATTGCCCTTGCCTGGCGCACCGTATCCAACGACTGTCTTGCTGGCCTCGCGGGCCCCGATGAGAAAACGGAGCAGCCCTCGCTTGGTAGCGTGAACACGGCCCTGGAATCGGTCGTATGTGGCCAGGTCGCGCACACCTTCAGACTCTTCCCTGTCGATCAGGCCGGCTACACGCGGAGTCAGCGCCCGCCTGCCACTGACCGCCAGCTGCGCGTAAATCCTGAGTGATCCGCCGTGCGTGGGCAATTCCTCGACGTCAAACATGGTGAGTCCATGTCGGGCGAGTACCGCCGATACGGCCGTCAACGAGAAGTAGCTGAAGTGTTCATGGTAGATCGTGTCGAATTGATTGAACTCCATGAGCCGCATGAGATGCGGGAATTCGAACGTGCAGAAACCCTGCGGCCCGAGGAGCCGCGCCACCCCACCTACGAAATCGTTCAGATCTGGCACGTGCGCCAGCACATTGTTGCCCAGAACGAGATCAGCCGCGCCTTTTTCCGCTCTCAGACGTTCGGCCAGCGCGGTGCCAAAGAACTTGACTTCGGTCGGAATGCCCTTGCCGATCGCAGCCTGGGCCGTGCCGGCAGTGGGCTCTACTCCAAGACAGCGAACCCCGGCCGCAACGAAATGCTGCAGTAGGTAGCCATCATTACTCGCGAGTTCGACCACGAAAGAATTGGGACCGATACCCTGCTCGCGCTGCATCTGGTCGACATAGCGACGCGCGTGATCGACCCATGAATCGGAGAAGCTCGAGAAATATGGGTAACTCTCACTGAAGATGACGGAAGGCGAAACGTACTCCTCAAGCTGCACGAGCCAGCACGCGGTGCAAAGGTAGGCATGAAGAGGATAGAAAATCTCGCCGTGATTCAGGTCCTTCGCATGTATCTGCGTCTGACAGAGTGGCGACATGCCGAGATCGACAAAAGTTCGGGAGAGAGAGGCGCCACAAGCCCGGCAGGATGGGGCTGCTGCGGTCAACGTATTTGCCATGCGTCACTATCCTCCCGGAATCAAGGGCCGCCCGGAGCGGCTCGACGGAGGTAACACCACAGTTCGCTCTTGCTCCACCAAACATGGCGAACCATGTACCGCCACGCGCGGGCACTGGTGGTAATCGGCAAAGGCGCCGTGTAGATGGCCCGTGCGAGATGCAGAATGCGGTATGCGGCTGGAGTGCGTTCTACGTCTCTTGAGGTACCGACGAAGAACTGGCGCCTGGCGGCCGAATCTCTGGCAGCCCCCGCGGCTCCAGGCGTCATGCGGCGTAGAAAAAAACGCTGCGGCAACAGGGCTATATGCCCGCGGAGCGCCATCGCGGCTACCACGGCGACATCCGACCCGCGGTACTCGCGATTGAGACCGGTAAGTCGTAACCAGTCGCTGCGATAGACGCCATTGAAGGCATTATTCAGTCGCGTCTCACCGATGACTCTGCTGAACCGCTTGACCGGATCCGCATCCCGAAAGTCAAGGTCAAATCTGTACGGCTCGCCGCGGGACGGATCCTCCTCGAACAACATGGTCGAGGGACAGGACAATCCGATCCGCGAATCTGCCTCCATCGCTGACACGCAAGCCTCAAGGAACTCCGGGTGGCACAGATCATTGCCGGACGCCCATTTGAAATATTTCGAATCGGTCCGGCTGAACGCAAGGTCGTAGTTTCGAAACACGCCAAGGTTGACCGCGTTCCGGAAATATCTGACGCGCGAGTCAGCCCGCGCAAATGCGCTGGCGATTTCCGGAGTCGCATCGGTCGACGCGTTGTCTGAGATGACAAGATCGAACTCCCGAAAGGTCTGCGCCAGCAGCGACTCCAACGTTTCGCGCAAGTAGCGCTCACCATTGTAGACCGGCACGCCAATGGCCAGCAGCCTCCCGGCGGGCTTTGCACTGGAAGTGTCGGGCAGTGCCATGGCCGTAACGTCAGTTCACAGCCGTCGGCGGTGGTAAAACACGCTCAAGCCAGATTTCGCGAAAATACGGGTAGATCGCACGGGGACAAAAAACGCGGTGCTTGCTCATCTCGCCGCCGCACCAAACCTGCTCGAGAACGATGCAAGGGTTTTTGAAATTGAGCATCTCCCCGGTCCTCTCGTCGAGAATCCGTGTCACCCGACTCAGGACCCGGAAAGTCCTGCCACAAAACTTGGTTGCTTCGACGTCAAAGAAGAGCCCGCGATTGCGATTGTTCGCATCGAGCGTCGCCAGAATCTCCTGCCATGGCTTTACACGCACCCATTCACCCGGCTGCAGACCAAGTTCCAGCGTTGGCGTCGGCTTCTGGCTACCGAGCGCCAACGGAAACGAAGAGATTCCGACCAGACGCGCAAATCCATCGTATAGACCGACCAGTATTCGGTATCCGATACCGATCTCGATGAGCCGCCGGAAAATCGAAAACGAGGCGCCCCGCAACAGTGCGGCCGGACCGATATTTCGCGAAACGAGATCTTCGACATACTGGCGCATGTCCCACCAGGGCAAGGGGCTCGAAGCCCGGAACAACTCGTTCGCCTGGCAGCGCCACCTGATCGAATCTTCTGGACCGCCCTCGCCGCTGTAGTATGCACCCCGACGAACAACGTCGGGCACCGCGCCATCTCCGCCAACCCGCTGCGAAGGCGTATCGCGAGGTGGTTCGACCCGGCGCAGCCAGGCACTTTTCCAGAAGATCATGCAGCCAGCCTGGCACCCACCATGGGTGGATCCATCGCAGCGAACCCCGGCGAGGTGCACGGTGTCGGGCACTGATCTGCCGCCCGTTTTCTCCGCCGTGTCGCAGGTCTTGTGAGCCCGCTTGAATACCTGGAGACGCCGCCCGCAGTGGCGGAGCATCTCGGGCATGAACGGCATACCCTCGAGACTGCCCTGGGCATCGAGTGTGGTAAGAATCTCCTCGCGACTACGGATTTCGACCCAGTCCCCCGCCTTCAATCCCAGAGAGTTCATATTCGGTGGCTATTTCACGGTTGGACAAAGGATTTTCGCCTATTCTGCCCTGTGTTGCAGGGAACCAGATCACTAACGGACCCATGCTAGACTGCCGTTGACTTCGCCCGGTCGGCAGGCTCCGCCATGCGGTCCCCGGATTGCAGGCAAAGAAACCAGGGCTCGCCCGCCATGAAAGTACTCGTCACCGGAACCGAGGGCTATATCGGCGCCATCCTGGCGCCCTACCTCATGCGCGCCAGCATGGAGGTTACGGGACTCGATACGGCCTACTATCGCGATGGCTGGCTCTACAGCGATCCATCGTCGCTCGCCGCGGCACCACGCACGATCTACCGTGACATTCGCCAGGTCACCGCAAAGGACCTCGCGGGTCAGGATGCTGTCGTTCACCTCGCTGAACTCTCCAACGATCCGCTGGGCGAAAACAATCCGGCACTGACTCGACGCATCAACCACGAGGGCTCCTTGTCACTGGCGCGAGCCGCCCGCGAAGCAGGCATCCGCCGGTTCGTGTACGCGTCCTCCTGCAGCGTCTATGGCGTCGGCAGCGGCGAATTCATGACCGAGGACTCGGCAGTCAATCCGCAAACGGCCTACGCCGAGTGCAAGGTCAAAGTCGAGCGTGATGTGGGCGCGATGGCAGGTACAGACTTCGCGCCGGTCTTGCTGCGCAACGCGACGGCATTCGGCGGATCACCGCGCATGAGGTTCGACATCGTGCTGAACAACCTCGCCGGACTTGCCTGGACCACGCGCAAAATCGCCATGGTCAGCGACGGTACGCCGTGGCGGCCCCTGGTGCATGTCCTGGATATCTGCCGGGCTATCCACTGTGCCTTGATTGCACCTGAAGCAGCCATCCGCGGACAGGTATTCAACGTCGGTGATGATTCGCAGAATTATCGCGTGCGTGAAATTGCCGCAATCGTGGGAGAGTCGTTCCCGGGCTGCGAGGTCACGATGGGCACGAGCAGCGCCGACAACCGCAGTTACCGGGTCTCCTTCGACAAGATCCATCGTGAGCTGCCGGGGTTCCGCTGCGAATGGGATGCCCGCAAAGGGGCCGAGCAGCTGCGCCGGATATTCGAACGGATCGACATGTCCAGGGATACCTTTGAGTTCCGTGCCTATACGCGTCTGAAGCAGCTCAAGTACCTGCTCAGTACGCGACAGATCGACGCAGACTTCTTCTGGAGCGTTTGATGCGATTCGCGGAGACAGGCATCCCTGGCGCATGGATCGTCGAGCCGGAGCGACTTGCCGATTCACGTGGCTGGTTCACGCGCACCTGGTGCAGCCGGGAATTCGCGGCGCGAGGTATTCCCGCCGCGTTCCCGCAGGGCAACGAGTCGTTTAACCGAAGCCGTGGGACGCTGCGCGGACTGCACTTCCAGCGCAGTCCGAGCCGCGAGGGCAAGCTGGTTCGATGCACAACCGGAGAGATCTACGACGTCGTCGTGGATCTGCGCCCTCGCTCACCCGCCTTCCTTCGGCATTTCGGTATGGTATTGTCCCCGGCGAATGGCGTGGCCCTATACATTCCACCCGGATGTGCCCACGGGTTCATGACGCTGTCCGACGACAGCACCGTAATCTACGCCATGGGCGACTCGTACGACGCCGCTCTGGCCGGTGGAGCGCGCTGGAACGACACCGCGTTCGGGATCCGTTGGCCAATGCACCAACCGTCAGTAATTTCTGAACGGGACCGGGACTACCCGGATTTTGATCGCGGCAGCTGGAGCGAATTTTCGAGTCTGGGCAACGATTGACTCGCAAGGCAACGGACAGGAAGAAACCAGAATGAAGGTCGTCATCTTCTGCGGCGGGCTCGGCACCAGACTGCGTGAGCACTCCGACACGATTCCAAAGCCGTTGGTCAACATTGGTTACCGGCCGATCCTGTGGCACCTGATGAAATTCTACGCTCACCACGGGCACAAGGATTTCATCCTGTGTCTTGGATACCGCGGTGATCTCATCAAGGATTACTTCCGCCATTACGACCCCTACCAGTCGATGAGCTTCACCATGCGCCGCGGCGGCAGAGAAATGGATCCGCCTGAGAGTGACATCGCCGATTGGAACATCACCTTCGCCGAAACCGCGTTGCACTCGAATATAGGCCAACGTCTCTGCGCCGTGCGCCAATACCTCGGGGACGACGAAATGTTCCTGGCGAACTACGGTGACCAGTTGTCGGACCTCCCCTTGGCCGAATACCTGGCTCGATTCACCGCAAGCAGCGCATTGGCCGGCTTCGTTGCGGTCCGGCCGTCGCAGAGTTTTCATACGGTAAGCATCGAAGCGGATGGCAATGTCGCGGCAATGGGGACGGTCGACGACGCTGAAGTCTGGATAAACGGTGGCTATCTGGCGCTGCGAAAAACGGTATTCGACTACATCCGCGAGAAAGACGATCTGGTCGAAGCACCGTTCCAGCGCCTCATTGCCGAGCGCAAGCTGTTCGCCTGGAAATACCGCGGGTTCTGGAAGTCCATGGACACGTTCAAGGACAAAATCACCTACGATCGCATGCACAGCCAGGGCCAGACGCCGTGGGAAGTCTGGCGACGCTGAGTCGGCACCGGAACCCGATCATGCTGGATCTCGGTATCGCGAACGTACAAGGCCTGCAGAGGCTCCTCTGCATCGGGGCCCATTGCGATGACATCGAGATCGGCTGCGGCGGCACGGTTCTGACGCTGCTTGAACATCGACCCGAACTTGAGATCGACTGGGTCGTGTTCAGCTCGGATGCGGTTCGTGCCCGCGAAGCCGCGGCCAGCGCAGCGGATTTTCTCGGGCCGGGAAGCCACCGGCGCGTACGTGTTCTGGACTACCGCAACGGCTACTTCCCGAGCATGGTCGACTCGATCAAGGACTACTTCGAGCGACTAAAGCACGATGTCAGCCCGGATCTGGTGCTGACTCACCATCGCGGTGATTTCCATCAGGATCACAGAACCCTCGCGGAGCTGAGCTGGAACACTTTTCGCAACCACTGCATTCTCGAGTACGAGATTCCCAAATTCGACGGCGATCTGGGGAGGCCGAATGCGTACGTCGCGCTCAGCGATGCGGTAATGCGCCGCAAAGTGGATCTCATCCTGCGTCACTTCGGTTCGCAGGCAGGCAAGCAATGGTGGACGGCCAGCACGTTTGAAGCACTGATGCGGCTGCGTGGCGTGGAGTGCAACTCGCCCGGCGGTTACGCAGAGGCGTTTTTCGGACAGAAACTGCTGCTGCTTCGCTGAAGAACGGGCGCGCGCTTCGCAACCGCTTAATCGACGCTGAGCCCTTTTTCCTCGAGCTTGCGGCGAAGGCCTGGCAGCGGGTAATCCGCAGCGTACGCAACTCGGGCTCGTTCCAGTGCCTTGTCGTACTGCCCCATCCGGACGTACAACAGACCCAGGTTATAGTCGATCTCCACGCGATCGGGCGCGATTGCCTTGGCTTGCTCGTAGGCGTCCAGAGCCTCCTCGTGGCGATCCTTGCGCGACAGGTAGTTGGCGTAGATCTGCCAGACGGTAGAGTCCTGAGGCCGGAACCGGATTGCGCGCTCGAACCAGCAGTCGACCGAACGGCGGCGCGTGGAAATGCCGCGCTCTATGTCGAACCTCGCGATCGCGTTCAGCGCGCGCGGATGATTCGGAACGGCGCGCAACGTATAGTCCAGATTGTTGAGGATAACGCCGTCTCGAACCAGGAACGCCTCGATTTCAGTCGTGAAATGGGCGCGTTCGACAATGGGAATCCCCGCGCTTGACTTGCGGGTCCAGTCGTCCGGGTTGTTGTAATCGAACGGTCCGACCGCATTCTGGAACACGTCGCCGCAGATCTCTCCGAATTGTGGAGCGGAATCCTGCGCGGCGGCGACCGCCGGCCATGCAACTGCAGCCAGCAGCGATGCGATCGCGATCCAGTTACACATTTTTTTCATCGGATACTCTCCGTGCTGACTGGCGGGTCCGCACATGGCCAATGATAGCGCTGCGCTACGCGGCTGCCGTGACTGCGCTGCCGGCTACTGCTGCAAGCAAGTCGGCCAGTTCCGCCGTCTGATGGCGACGCGAATACCGAGCGGCTGTTACCTCGGAGGCTACCGCGGCCGTGCCGCTGGCAACCGCGGCTAGGTAGCTCGGCAGTGCCGTTGCGATCTCGTCGGCAGAACGGATGTCCATGACTGCCCCTGAGCCAGACTCCCGCAGCAAATCCGCGGTTTCGCCGGCATGATCGGTCAGCGCCAGAATCGGCCGTTGCGCCCGAATACACTCGTACAGCTTTGCGGGGACTAAGTGATTGCACCCCGCGTCCTGGAATATCAGCAACGCATCGGCATCGGCCATTTCCTGAAGGGCCTCGCCATAGGGTATTCGCGGCAGGATGCGCACGACACCGTCCAGACCTGCCTCGGCGACGAGGCGCTGGTGCAGGTTTTCGTCACCCGGCGCCCGAAAGACGACGTCGACGTCGCCTCGGCGTACGCCGCCAGCGCCAATGGCACGGGCGAGCCCGGCAAGAAATGGCCTGGGATCGCGCTCATTGAGTTTCAGCAATCCGCTGTGAACGAGGCGCAAGGGTAAATTGTTCTGGCGTCGTGCAGTGGCCGGCATGGCGGCAAAGTCAGTCTCGTCGTATCCGTTGCGGATACAGACAAGGCGGCTCGTGGGATGTTCCGGATACCGCAATCTGTAAAGTTCGCGACTGGCGGGAGTCGTGAACACCGCGGCGCTGGCACTGGCGATGATTCGGGGCTCGATGCGCTCGAACCGCCGTCGCTGCGAAGGATCCTCGGGAAAATCATCGAACACCATCGCATCGCGGAAGTCGGCGACGTAGGGCAGCCCGGAAAGGCGGGACAGGCTCGCCGCGATGAGCAAGGCACTGGCGATCGGATAGGTCGCCCAGATGACCTCGGGCCGATGCCGACGGATCATCGAAAGGCCGCGAATGACCCCGAAAAGCCACCAACTGGCCCAGCGATCCGGCAGCGCCGTCAAGCCGAAATAACGGCCACGGTAGGCGAGATGGCGGCCGGCATCGATCGCAAAGGCGCGCTCCACGATGGCTTCTGACGGCACTTCCGCATTCTGATCCTCGCTTGTCTCGATGTAGGCATGGCGCGCGACGGTCAACACAAGAGGTCGCCATCCGTGCTCCGGAAGGTATTTGACGAACTTCAGCGGCCGCAGCAGGCCACTGCTCCCGCTGAAAGGCGGGAACTGGAACGACACCATGAGTACATTGCGCATGGATCAGACGACGATCTGCTGCGGGGGTGGATGGCTCAGGAATCCCAACGGACTGGCGCTGTAGCCGTAGGCTCCGGACTGCAGGACCACCACGAGATCGCCGGGAGCCGCAACCGGCAGAAGCATGCCGTCCGCAAGCAGATCCAGTGGAGTACACAAGGGACCTACCACGGAGGCCACCTCGATTTCCGACTGAGCCATTCGAGTCCCTATGACGACCGGGTAATTCTTGCGAATGACCTGGCCGAAGTTGCCGCTCGCTGCGAGGTGATGGTGCAATCCACCGTCCGTCACGAGAAACACGCGACCCCGGGAAACCTTGCGGTCGACTACCTGGCAGACATAGAAACCGGCCTCGCCGACGAGGTAGCGGCCGAGCTCGATGACGAGCTGTGCCTGCGGCAGCGTCGTACGGCAGCGCGCTGCCAGCCTTTCCAGGCCTGCTCCGACAGACCTGGGGTCGAGCGGTTGCTCACCCGGAAAATAGGGAATGCCGAGACCGCCACCGATGTTGAGGACCCGGACGGGTGCTGGAGCATCGGCGGCCAGGCGTTCTGCCAGAGCGACGCTGAGTTCCTGCGCCTCGCAGATGGCGCTCGCGCTCAAGTTCTGCGAGCCCGCGAAGATATGGAAGCCGTGGAAATCGACTGGCAGGCTGTTGATCCCCCGGAGCACGGCAGGTATCCGCTCCGCGTCGATGCCGAAAGGCGCCGCCCCGCCGCCCATCTTCATGCCGGCCGTCTTCAACTGGAAGTCCGGATTGACGCGCAGGGCTACGGCTGGCCGGCATCCCTCGCGCCGAGCCATCGCTGCGAGCAGCCCAAGCTCGCGCTCCGACTCCACGTGGATCGTGATGCCGGCGCGCACCGCCCGAAACAACTCGTCCTCGCTCTTGCCCGGCCCGGCGAAGCTGATCCGCCCGGGCGCCATGCCCGCTGCCAGCGCGACCTGCAGTTCCCCCGCCGAAGCAACGTCGAAGCCATCGACCAGACCAGCAAAATGCTTGACCACGGCCGGCAGCGGATTCGCCTTGATTGCATAGTGCAAATGCAGGGACTGCGGTAGCGCCTCGCGCAGCTCCGCGACGCGCCGGGTCATCCGGGCGGTGTCGTACACATAGAGGGGTGATCGGCCGGCGGCAGCGTGGATGTCCCCTACCTTCCGCCCGCCGATCAGGAGCTGCCCGTCACGGATGTCGAGGCCATCTATCGCGGCGTGAGGTAGCGACGCGCTATGACGCACGGCCTGCCGCCTCGATAAGGGGCCGAAATCGACCGATGATGCCGCTGCGATCGAGCTTCCCGTTCGGATTGCGTGGCAGATCGGCCTGCCACTCGACGACTGCAGGCACCATGAACGGCGGCACCTGGCGCCGGACAGCTTCGAGCAAATTCGGCGTATGGCCGACGCTGCCTGGCACGGGCTCGACTACGACAGCAATACTCTGACCGAGCTGCTCGTTCGTTACGCCGAACGCGACAGCTCCCACAACGAGTTGCGTGGAATAGAGTGCTTCCTCCACCTCCGTCGGACTGACGCGGTAACCCGAAGTCTTGATCATCTCGTCGTTGCGCGCCACGAAATAAAGGAACCCCTCTTCGTCTCGCGTAACCAGGTCGCCCGACCAGACGGCAATTTCCGGCAACGGCAGCCCGGGAAAACGCTCTGGCATCGGTCGAAATCGTTGCCGCGTCTGCTCCTCGTCGCGCCAATAACCTTTCGCGACGAGCGGGCCCCGATGGACGAGCTCGCCTGCTTCGTTCGGCGCGCACTCCGTTCCGTCGGGTCGGACGACCAGCACTTCGGCGTGCGGAATCGCCTTGCCGATGGACGTCGGCCGCGAATCAGCGAGCTCGGGCGGAAGAAAGGTGGAGCGGAAGGCCTCGGTAAGGCCATACATGAGAAATACCCGCGTTGCAGGACTTTTCTGCCGAAGCGTGCGCAGCGTCGCCTCGGGCATCTTGCCACCCGAGTTGGTGATGTAGCGCAGCGTCGATCGAACCTCCTCGGGCCAGTCGAGTGCGGCGAGCTGAATCCACAGTGGTGGGACGCCGGCCAGACCGGTAATCCGTTCACGCGCGGCAGATCGGACGACATCGCCGGGAACCAGATAATTGAGGAGCACTACCCGTGCCCCCACGCGAAAAGCCGTACTGAGCTGGCTGAAGCCATAGTCGAAGCTGAACGGCAGAACGGACAGGATGCTGTCGTCTGCAGTGTTCCCCAAGTAGTCGGACACGCTGATGGCACCGGTGACCATGTTGCGATGGGTCAGCACCACTCCCTTCGGACGGCCCGTGCTGCCCGATGTGTAGAAGATGGACACCATGTCTTCGTCGATCGTCGCCGGCCTGACCAACGCCTGGCCGCGGGCCCGTATTTCCGGCAGTGCCACCACCGGGACACGCAGGCGCAAATCCGCGGGCGGGGTATCCACCGTGACGACCAGAATCAAATCGTCCAGCGGCTGGAGAACTTCGGCGATTGCAGCCAGGCGACCTGCCGAGGTCACCAGGATGCAGGCAGCCGAGTCGGACAGTATGTGTGCGACCTGGGCGGCTTTGAGCGACGGATTAACCGGTACGAAGACACCACCGGCCGCCGCGGCAGCGAACATGGCAGTGACGTTTTCGGCGCTCTTAGGCAGGTAGATGGCGACGCGGTCGAAGCGGCACAGACCTGAGGCCTGGAATCCCGCAGCCAGCGTTGCCACATCCTGCGCCAGCGCGCCATAGGTCAGGAACCGGGCTGCATCGCGGAGCGCCTCGGCTTCCGGCCGCCGTTCCGCTGAGGACATAATCAGATCGTGCAGGAGCTGCGTCACGGGAGTGGTCCTGGGTTCTTGCTCGCCCTCATCGCCCGAGCCGACGGCACTGACGGCCGGCGGACAGGATCGAAGTCGCGACTGGCGGGCATTCTAAACAAGGGCGCCGCCAGTCGCTGAGAACTGCGGCATGGTTACTCTGCGTGGCTGGCGCCTTGTTTTAAAATAGAATTTTAGCCCTATCCGCCCTGGACACACCGTCTGATTGGCGAACCACGGGCAACATCCGGAGCTACGCGGCATGGTCGAACAGCAGGTCCGCAGCATTCTGAGAGATACCCTCCAGCTGGGGGCTCGCGCCGACCGCCTGGGGCCGGATTCGGCACTCATGGGTGCAATTGCCGAACTGGATTCTATGGCGGTCGTCACCGTCATCGCCGCAATCGAAGAACAGTGTGGAATCGTCGTCGAGGACGACGAAATCTCGGCGGAAACCTTTGCGACGTTCGGATCACTTGTCGCATTCGTCACCAGCAAAGCGCCGCACCCGTGACGAAAGCCGGCGGCGCCGCCCTCCGGCCCTTTTTCTTCGGCACGGCGCGCCACAGGCTTTTCGGCCTGGCAGGCGAGCCCGTCGGGAATGACACCGGGAGGGGGCTCCTGATCTGCCCTCCATTCGCCGACGAGATGAACCGGGCGCGTTCGACGTTGCGTCTGCTGGCAGCATGTGCAGCGCAAGCCGGATTCCGACCACTGCTCTGCGATCTGTACGGTACAGGCGACAGTGACGGTGATTTGGCAGACGCCTCATGGGGCGGCTGGCTGGATGACCTGACCGCAGCCGCCGCCTGGCTGAGCGAAAGGGGCAACCGAAAGCTGGCGGTCGTCGCCTTGCGCAGCGGCGCGTTGCTGGCGAACGATCTTTTTCCCGGCCGGCTGCCCCGCCCGGACAAGCTGGTGCTCTGGCAGCCCCATCTGGCAGGAAAATACGTGCTCCAGGACCTGCTGCGCACCAGAGTTGCTGCCGCAGCGGCCGCCGGTGGTCGGGAGTCCGTTTCGGGCCTGAGGGATCAGCTTTCTCGGGGAACCGCCCTAGAAGCATCAGGCTATGCCATCACTCCATCGCTTGCTGCGTCGCTCGATCAGGCGATGCTCGAACCTGCCATCGCTTCAGCCGCGAAGACCGCTGTCTGGATCGAGGTGGTGAGCGAGCCGAACATCCCACTGAGACCAGCCGCCGCGCAGTTTTTGGAGCACTGTCTGCAACACACCGCCCCGGTTGCCGCAAAAATGGTCGTGGATCCGCCTTTCTGGGCCACGACCGAAACCACCGTCGGCGCGGCGAGTGTCAGCGCCATCATGAACTGCTTGCAGGACAATCCGTGACTTCCGTAGAAGCAATCGAGTTCGATTGCGACGGCGACGGTCTCGTCGGTATCCTGCACCGACCCGAAACGCCTGCCGCGACCGGAGTCATCATCGTCGTCGGCGGACCGCAGTATCGTGTCGGCAGCCACCGGCAGTACGTGCTTCTGGCCCGCCAACTGAGCGCAAACGGATTCGCCGTGCTGCGATTCGATTGCCGCGGCATGGGCGACAGCGAAGGCAGGTTTCCAGGCTTCGAGCACATTGGTCCGGACATCCGTGCAGCCGTCGACACAATGTGCCGACGCGTGCCCGTCATCTCGCGAGTCGTCCTCTGGGGCCTGTGCGACGCGGCATCCGCCTGCATGATCCACGGATGGCGGGATGAGCGTATTGCCGGCCTCGTAGCGCTGAACCCCTGGGTGCGGAGCGACCAGACCCTGGCGCGCGCCTACCTGCGCGGTTACTACGTGCGGCGGCTTCTCAGCCGCGACTTCTGGATCGGGCTGCTCAGCGGCAGGATGCAGGCAGCCGCTGCGGCGCGTGATCTCCGTCAACAGCTCGCAGCAGTGACATCGGATGGGTCAGGTGCTGATTTCGTTGCAGACATGCTAGGCGGGCTCGATCGTATCAAGGGTCCCGTGGCGATCATTCTGAGTGGGAACGATCTCGTCGCAGTTGAGTTCTCGACCGTAGCCGCACGCGCGGACTGGCAACGGCTGCTGGCCGAGCCAAGATTCCTCCAGCATACGGTGAAAGCCGCCACCCACACTTTCTCGAGCGCCGCATGGCGCGCCGAAGTGGAGCGGGAAACATTGGCCGTCGTTACCATGGTGGATCGAGACCTCACGGCTGAGAACTGCCGACGCTTGCCATGAACAGGCTTCTGGGTATTGCAGGCGACATCGGTTCGATGTCTAGCCCTGCCGGGGAGTTCGATGACGGTCTCGCGCTGGCCGAACTGACCGGGTCAGGCCTCTCGGCCGTCGCCCGTGGCGATCCCGGCCTTGCTGCGATGGGAGTACTCGCCACCGGCCGTCCGCTCGCCGTTACCGGCGCACTGACTACCGCCCGGGCGTGGCTCGCCGCACTGCCTGCACTAGGCGGATCCTTTGTGCTCGTCACCTGGGACGAGGGCCAGCGATTACTTAGCGTGGCAACCGACCGCTTCGCGAGCCTCCCTGTCTACTACAGCTTCGCGCAGCGGCGGCTCGCGTTCGGGACCGATGCCGCCTGGGTGCTGCGAAACGGCCGCCTGGACGGGCGCCTGGACCCGCAGGCCCTGTACGACTATCTGTTCTTTTCGGTGGTGCCTTCGAACCGGGGCATCGTCAGTGGCCTGATGAAAATCCCGCCCGCCAGCATCCTGACACTGCGTGACGGGCGGATCACGGTACAACGCTACTGGACCCCTGATTTTCGTCGGGGCCCGCTTGACCGCCGGCAGCTCGCGAAAGATATGGTCGAGCGCGTACGCGCTGCGGTCACCGGCGCTGCGCAACTGCCTGATACCGGGTGCTTTCTGAGCGGCGGCCTCGACAGCTCTACTGTCTGCGGCATGGCGAGTCAGGCGCGTGGCGGGGCGGTGCCAGCGTTCACTATCGGCTATGACGTGCCTGAATTCGATGAAAGTCGCTATGCGCGTATCACCGCAGCGCACTTCGGCCTGGATCTTCATGAGCACTGCGTCAGATCGACCGACGTCGCTCATTGCATGTCGAAGGTGATCAACGCGTTCGATGAACCCTTCGGCAACCCATCGGCACTATCGGCATACCTGTGCGCACAGTTTGCGCGTGAGGCAGGTGTCAGCAACCTCCTCGCCGGCGACGGCGGCGATGAGTTGTTCGGCGGTAACGAACGCTACCGGAAACAAGCCGTGTTCGAGCTCTACGGTCGCCTGCCTGGCCTGTTGCGCGCGGGTTTCGTCGATCCGCTGTCCAGATTGCTGCGGCATGCTCCGGGTCCTCTTCCGAAGCTGATGAGCTACGTCCGGCAGGCGCGCGTACCGCTACCGGACAGGCTCTACAGCTACAACCTGCTTGTACGCCACGACGTACGCAACGTACTTACGCCGGCGTTCCTCGCCGACGTCGATGTCGAATCACCCTACGAATATGCGAGAAACCTGTACCGCGTGCCGCCGTCAGGCGACTCCCTGGACCGCATGCTGTACCTGGATTGGACCACGACGCTGACCGACAACGACCTGCCGAAGGTCACCGTGGCCTGCCGTCTCGCCGGCGTGCAGCCGCATTTTCCGTTGCTCGACCCGGGAATCGTCGACGTCTCGCTGCAGATACCCAGCCGGGAAAAGCTGGACCTGCGCGTACTGCGCAAGTTCTACAAGTCCGCTTTCCGCGATTTCCTGCCCGGTGAGATCATCCGCAAGCCAAAGCACGGATTCGGGGTACCGGTGGGTATCTGGGTCAACCGGGACGAATCGCTCCGGGCCAGTATGCGCGAGCGCCTGGCGAGTCTGGCACGCCGCGATATCGTCTTGCCTGGGCTGCTGGATCAGTTGCTCGACCTCCAGACGAGCGAGTACCCGTCCTATTACGGGTCGCTGCTCTGGCCCCTGTTCGCACTCGAGGAGTGGTTACAGGGCCACGGCTATTGAGCGCTGTTGGTGAGCCGCGCAGCGGTCACGGCATGCGTCAGGACCGCTTCGATTCCCGCTGCAGTGTCAGCCCAGGAAAAACGCTCGGCGTGGCGGCGCACGGTCGCGCGATCCGGCGGGGCAGCTAGCAGCGACCGAATACCCTCGGCCAGCCCCGCCGGGCTGCGCTCCTGCACGAGACGGCCGGCGTCGGTGCTATTGACCACCTCCGGCGTACCTCCCACGGCAGTCGCCACCACCGGCGTTCCGCAGGCCAGCGACTCCAGGAGTACGTTTGCCATGCCCTCGCTCCGTGACGCCAGCACGAGCGCATCACAAGCGCCATACCACCGCCGCAGAACCGACTGAGAGAGCCGGCCAAGAAATCGCACGCGCGAGCCGACACCGCAATCCGCCGCCAGACGGCGTAATCTCGCCTCCTCCGGGCCTTGACCAGCCACGACGAGGTGTACCCCCTCGCAGGTCCGGAGCGCCTCCAGGACCAGTTCAAGGCCCTTGAGCGGCACCAGGTTTCCTACCGCCAATAATGTGACGGTCGTCACACCAAGCTCGCGCCGCAGCGCCAGGCGGTCCGCAGGCGGCGAGAAGAAGTCGAGGTCGACGCCATTGCGCAGGACGTGGATCGAGTCCCGAGAGAGCCCCCAGCCCGCCAGCACGTCGCGCAAAGCGCCGGACACGGTGATTCGCGCCGCCGCATTCAGCGCGGCCCAGCGGATCATGCGACGTGGCAGCGCGTAGCCGCCGATTACGTTGAGATCCGATCCTAACGCCGTGATCGCAACGGGCCGATCGAACCATCGACCGAGGATCGCCGCAGCCACCCCATCCGGGTAGAAATACTGAGCATCGATGACGTCGAAGTCGAATCCCTCTTCCCGCACACGCTGCAGCGCCGGCCGGGCGCCGAGCGCCAGAAGCATCGGCGCCACCGACATTCCGAACTTCGGCACGACGATAAATCGCGGGTGGTCAATGGTTACCCCGTCACGTACTTCTCGCGCGGCAACCCTAGGGAATGACCCCCACTCGCCGAAAACAGCACGCTTCGACGGAAACCACGGGACCGGCGCGACGACACGGGCTGTGGCGTTTCCACGGCGTAGCACCGGTCGGAGCCGATGCTCGACGAAGATCCCGTGCTGAGGGCGCGTCGCGTCTGGATAGAGGGTGCCGAAAGTCAGTATCCGCATATCAGGCGGCCGGGCGCGGCACCGCGTCCGCTGGCCGGCTGTCGGCAGTGACGCCCTCGCTCGAGCTGGCGAGCGCGTCCCGTACGTAGATCTGCAGCGTAACCACGATCGCTACGAGACAGTAGAAGTAGTCGAAATAGGACAGCGACAGAAATGCGCCACCGATCGCGAACCCGGCCATACTGACCTGGAGCATGGCCCCCAGCGATCCGGCCCACTGCAGGTCCTCGCGATTTCCCGTCTGTGCGCGAACCCTGCCGGCCGCGTCATAGCTCAACCATCCGAAAAGCAGGTAGACGGCCAATCCCACGAAGCCGTGATCTCCCAGCACCTTGAAGTAGATGCTGTGTGCATCGGAGAAATGGCCTGGTGAGAACTGATCTACCTCTTGCGCAACTTGCGGTGCGAATCGGCGATAGTTTTCCTCGACGACGCTGTTGAAACCCGCGCCGACCACAGGCCGCTGGATGGCAATTTCGATCGCCACCCGCCATGCGCGCAGGCGGCCCAGCGCCGAACCGTCCTGTTCGAAGCTGGTGATGCTCTCGATACGATCGAAGTACTTCTCCGGCATGACCGACAGCAGTACCGGAAAGACAAGGAGGATCGCGAGACCTAGGCGCAAGCGTTGTGCGCTTTTCAGCCAGAGGACGGCCAGCATTCCTGTGCCGGCGAGCGCTGCGCCACGTGAGTGCGAGCCCAGGACCGCCGCAGCCGTCAGCACGATCATGCCGAGGAGGCCCCAGCGGACCGACCGACGGGTCGCCTGCGTGTAGAGGTGCCACATCAAGGGAATCGTCATGATCAGGGCCAACGCCAGCGCGTTGTTTTCGTGAATGAAGCTTCCCGGCGGCCCCCACACTAGGTTCTCACCGGCGGTACGCAGCACGAACAGCCCGCCTTTGACGCCGAAAAATCCGAGCGACAACACGATCACCCAGATCAGGGTCTCGATGCGCTCCCTGGTCGATACAAGCATGACGGTGAGCGCAGTGAACAGTTGTATCTTCATCATCTTCTCCCAACTGTCCCACCCTGACTCCTGATCCAGAGCGAAGAAGGTGGTAACGGTCACCCATATACACAGCATCGCCCACGCGAGAACCACGCCGTTGCCGATGTAGCGACGCTCCGTCGTGAAAAAAAAACCGAAAATAGTCGCGATCGCGACGACTTGGGCGAACGGAAAATCGAAGGCGAATCCCCAGCTCAGGCGATGTGGGTTCATATAGGCCAGCCAGTTCCACATCATGATCCCGATCCAAGGTCGACGCAGGATGAACGGCAAAGAGCCGAAGACAATCAATGTGACGAGGATGTCGCGCATCTTCAGAACCGCCCTGCCGCCTGCTCTGGCGCCAGACAACTGCCGCCGCGCTCGTTGAGACGCGCCGACAACAAGCGCATCGAGAACCGCCACCGGCTGTTCCCGCAGGACCCGACGCGTGGGATCTCGTAGCGATCAGTAGCAGGGTCGGAATATCCCCACACAGTCGTCATGGCGGCCGCGAATCCAGCTTCCCTCACCAGCATCATCTCACGCGGACCATAGTCGTCCCCGGGCCTGCCGTTCGGATAGGCGAACAGACGCACCGGCTCGCCGATGATTGCCTCGAGATCCACCTTGCCTCCAACGATGTCGTTGCGCGCTTCTTCGAGCGACTGCCGGGCCAATATGGGGTGCGTACGTGTATGGCTGCCGATGTGCATACCCGCGCGATGCAGGCGCAGCACGTCCTCGCTGCGCATCATCACGTTGGCGGGAACCTCTTGCCTGACGGAAGCCAGCAATCGCTCAGCGCACTCCATACGGCGCGCCCGGTCAAAATACTTGACCTTGAGATTGATCTGTTGCGCGAGGGCGTGGCGCTCGGGCAGTGGGCCCGGCTGCAGCACACCAAGTTCGGCGATACCGGTATCCCAGTTGGCGGCAGGCGCATGGCGGCATGCCTCGATGACGGCAGTGTGGAACATGCAGCCGCCGTCGAGATAGCCTGTCGAGACGAAAAAAGTCGCGTGCAGACCGAGCGACGACAGTACACCCAGCGCTTCTTTCGCGTTGTCGGCGAAGCCGTCGTCGAACGTAATGGCGACGGTACCGGGTGGCAACCGTTTCGCACCCTGAAGACGCAATGCGTCGGCGAGGGGCATCACGTTGAAATCGCTTTGCAGGACTTCCATGAGACGCCGGAAAGATTCCCGGTCGGGCGTCTCCGGATCCAAGGGATCCGGCACCGGCGAGACACGATGGTAGGTCAGCACCAGCAGCCGATTAGACGCACCAAGAAACTGGGTTGCCCGTTCTAAGCTGCGAACTGTGGCAGAGCGCAGACTCATGATGCCGCCCGCACCGCTGCCGCGCGCGCGGCGAGCCCTCGCAACGAGCCATATACTGGTCCGTACCCGGACACCGCCCGTTCCCAGGTTCGCTCGGTCTCGACGTAGGACCTTGCCCGGTTACGGATCGCATCGAGATCGCCACGCGCCAGGACATCCACCACGGTATTCGCCAGGGCTTCCGGATCGTCGGGTTTGAACAGAAATCCGGTCTCACCATGCCTGATGAGCTCCCGATGACCGCCGACGTCGGAGGCCGCCAGAACCCGACGCTGCGCCATGGCCTCCAAAGGCTTGAGGGGGGTAACCGTTTCGGTCAGTCGGACTCCCACTCTCGGGTAAACCAGCAGGTCGGTAATCGCGTAATAGGCTGGCACCTCGCGTTGCGCGATTCGCCCCGGCATGGAAACCAGATCGCCGATTCCCAGCTCCGCTACCAGTCCACGCAGCCGCTCCTCCTCCGGGCCGCCACCTACGAGCAACAAGTGCACTGGACGACGGTCACGCAGCAGCGCCACGGCGCGAAGCAGGACATGCAGCCCTTCGTAGGCATAGAACGAGCCGAGGAATCCGAGGAGCGGCAATCCAGCCGGACAGTACCGGCGGCGAAGCTCGCTATCGACTGACACGGCGGCACCGAAATGCTCGGCATCAACCGCATTCACTATGACTGTAACACGCTCCGCGGCGATACCGCGCGAACGTATGTCATTGCGCAGGCCTTCGCAGATCGTGGTGATCGCATCGGCCTGCGAAAGTACACGTGTCTCCAGCGCGCGCGAAAGCCTGTAACGCAGGCTGCCCTCGGCGGTCGTTCCATGACTGACGGCCGCATCCTCCCAGGAGGCCCGCATCTCATAGACGAACGGCAACCCGAGCCGCCGCGCCACGGATGCCGCCGCCAGGCCGTTGAGGCAGGGCGAATGGGCATGAATGACGTCCGGCCGGAACCACGCGGCGACTTCCGCGATCCGGCGACGAAGCATCCACACGACATCCAACTGATTGACGACCGGCAGTCTGCCGATAACCGTCGAACTGTGCCGGGTACGCTGGTAGGTTTGCCCGTCTGCGTCCTCCTCGACTGTGGCGCACGCGTGCTTTGGCCCGGTCACCTGTGCGGTCATCCAGCCGAGCCTCGCTTGCTCGCGCAGGATCGCGGTGGTGCGAAAAGCGTAGCCGCTGTGCAAGGGCAGCGAGTGATCAAGCGCATGCAGTATGCGCAGGCCGGAGAAGCTGTCGGATCCTGTCGGAAAACTGGCCGTCATCCAGGGCCCCCGGACGGATGGAGCCCGTCCAGCAGCGCGTCCATCCGGCGCATGGAGTGCGCCCAGCTATGATGACTCAATACGCGCTCGCGGCCGGCCGACGCCAAGGCACGCCGGCGCTGTCGGTCTGCAAGTACCTCGATTACCGTACTGGCACACTCGGCGGGGGAGTCAGCTGTCAGCAGGTGTTCGCCAGGCCGCGCATCGACTCCGCGTGACGCCAGCGTGGAACAGACCACCGGCACGCCCAACGCCATGGACTCCAGAATCTTGTTCTGGGTGCCACGCGCCACGTCGAGTGGCGCGACACTGACGGCCGCTCCACGCACGTGCGGGCGGATGTCCGGCACGGTGCCGGTGACCGTGATGCCCGGCCGCTCGGCAAGAGCGCGTATGAATCCGGGCGGTTCGGCGCCGACTATCACGAGCCGAGCGGCCGGCCTTTGTTTGCGAATGAGCCCGAAGGTGCTGCCGCAAAAACGCATTACCGCCTGTTGATTGGGAAAATAGTCCATGCGGCCTGAAAAGCAGATCAGGTCGGGATCGTAGTCGTCACCGGCCGGGGAAAAGTACTCGGCGTCCACACCGTTGGGAAACCAGCCCGTGCGCGGCGAGGATTCAAGCGAACAGAGGGTGTCGTGCTCGGCAGCCGTCGTACAGGTCGACAGGTCGAAACGCCGCGCCAGCTCCCTTTCCACCCGCCGGAGCTTGAGGGCCTCGAGCCAATACCCTGCCGACAGCGGAAAGGGCCGGTGCCTGGAGTACGTCGACCACTTCTCCGAGTCCATGTCGCCGAAGTCGAGCACCTTCGGGCAACCCCGATGGGCAACGACATAGGGCGCCACCGAAGAACAGTGCACGAAGACCAGGTCGTAACGACCATCACGCAACTCCCTCTGCACCCGGGCCGCGAGCCTGGGTGACCAGAAATTACCGAACGACGAGGGCGAGGTGAGCGGCAGTCGGGCCACCATCCGTACGTTCGCCGCCAGCTGACTCACTGGCTCCGCCAGAATGCGGCTGCAATGCTTAGCGAGCCCCTCACCGGCGATCCGCTCCTCTTCTGACCGCCACAGGGAGGCAACGGTCACTTCGGCATATCTGGACAGGTGCCTGATGATGTTGAATGGGCGAATCTTTCCGCCGCGAGCCGGCGGATAGGGGAAGCGATGGCAGATGAAAAAGATTCTCATGCGACCCTTGCTACCTGCGTTTTCTCAGCAATCTCGGCAGCAACATCTTCAGGCGAGCGCCGGTCGAGGAATATCCGGCACCATATCTCGAGATTCATCAGGCACTGCAAATTATCGGAAAAGTCGTGACGCGCAGACTCATGCATGGCCATCGTCTCGGCAACGACAGCCGGATCGAACAGACCTCGCCGATCCATGGACTCAGGGGACAGGGTCGCGTGCATGAGCGGTCGCAATTCCTGCTTGAGCCATACGCCCATCGGCGCGCCGAAGCCGCGCTTCGCCTTTTTCAGCACTTGCGGCGGCAGGCTGTCTCGCAGTGCAGTCTTGAACAAGTGCTTGAGTCCGGCGCCATGAATCTTCATGGATGATGGCACGCGGGCCGCAAGATCGACCATCGTGTTGCTCAGCAAAGGCACGCGGCACTCCAGGGACGTTGCCATCGTCGTCTTGTCCGTCAGCAGCAGGAGATCGTCTGGCAGCTGCGTGACCATATCGACCTGCATCAGGCGATTGACGAAATCCGTCCCCGGGAAACGCCGGAAAGCGTCGGCCAGGGGATCGCGACCCGCAGGCGGAATTCCGCCTCTTACGAGCCGCATGCGCGCCGCAGAATCGAACAGCCGCACGTAGGCGATATATTGCTCTTCCACAGGCAGCGTGGAGTGACTCACGAACTCCCGGGCGTATCGCAACAGATTGGATACCGGATCATGGCGATCGCTGGGCAGTCGCGCGGCCAGCGGCACCAGCCATCTTTCGCGGACCCAGCGAGGGACGTATTCGAAACGGCTGAGATAGTGCGGACCCAGGTACCGACGATACCCGCCCAGCAGTTCGTCCCCCCCGACGCCCGAAAGGATTACGGTCACGTCCCGCCTCGCGAACTCGGCAACAAGAAAGGTCGTCATGATGGCCGAGTCGGCAATCGGCTCGTCCATGTGCCAGAGAAGCCGCGGCAGCAATTCGACGACATCAGGGCGGACGATGATCTCGCGATGCTCTGTTGCGAAGTGCTGCGCCACCCTGCGGGCATCGGGCAACTCGTTGTAGTAGGTGCCTGCCCGACCCAGGTCGAAACCGATCGAGTAGGTCTTCGTCGGCCCGCTGCCCGCTCCGGCCATCATGGCGACGACTGCACTGGAATCGATGCCGCCGCTGAGAAACGCTCCGAGCGGCACATCTGCGACCATCTGCTGGCGAACGGAGCGCCGCACGGCTGCGAGCAGCTCCTCGCGCGCCTCCTCTTCGCTCCCGAACGGATCAGCGGTCACCGGCGACCAATAGGACTTGACGGATATCTGACCGTCCTCAGCCACCAGGAGATGGCCCGGTGGCAGCTTCTTTATCCCTTGGAACAGCGTACGTGGTGCGGTCACGTAGCCCAGGTACAGCAGCTCATCAAGGGCATCGCGATCGATCTCCCGCGGCATGCGCGCCACGGCCAGGATGGACTTGATCTCCGATGCGAATATCAGCCGGCCGCCGTCGATACTGTAGTACACCGGCTTGATGCCGAGGCGATCACGACCGATGAGGAGGCGATGCTTGTACTCGTCCCATAGAGCGAAACCGAACATCCCATCCAGGCGGCCAACCATCGCATCGCCCTGCTCGGCATACAACTGCACGAGAACTTCGCAGTCGCTTCCAGTCGCAAATCGCCGGCCTTGGGCCTGCAGCTCACGACGAAGTTCGCGAAAGTTGTAAATCTCGCCGTTGCAGACCAGTTGCACTTTGCCGTCGGCCGTGTGCAGCGGCTGATGCCCTCCGGCGATATCGATAATGGACAGCCGCCGCATGCCCAGCAGCAAACCAGGGCGCTCGAACAGGCCAGAGTCATCCGGCCCCCGGTGCCGGCTGATGTCGCCCATCCGGTCGGCGAGAGCGCGGTCCAGCGTTTCATCGCCGCGCAACGAGAGGATGCCGTGAATCCCGCACATGCCGAGCTATCGCCCCGTCGCTCCCAGCACCTGACGCTGGAAGCTCTCATAGAGCAGCAATGACCAAAGCATCGCGCTGTGATCGCGCAGGCCGGCCTGGTGCTCGGTCACCAGCGTGTCGACTGCGACCATGTCGAAGACCCCCGAGTCGCCGAGCGAACCGCGCGTAAGCCGATCTCGCAGCGTCTGGCGAAGCTCATGCCTGAACCAGCGACCGAGCGGCACGGCAAATCCCATTTTCGGGCGATAGATCACCTCGGCCGGAACGTGCCTGGCCACTGCCTTCTTGAACACGTATTTCCCCTCCGAGCCACGCAATTTCAGGTCGCGGGGCAAGCCCGCCGCCCATTCGACGAATTCGTGGTCGAGCAGCGGGGCGCGCACTTCGAGGCTGTTAGCCATGCTGGCGCGATCGACCTTGGTGAGGATGTCCCCCACCAGGTTCGTCTTGATATCGATGTACTGCACCTTTGAGAGCGCGTCGAGACCATCGAGGTTGCGCTCGACGGCGCGAAATACGTCGATCGCCTTGTAGCCCTGGAGATTCGCCTTGTGCTCACGGGAAAACAGCATCGAGCGTACCTTCTCGCTGGCGATCGACACGCTGTCGAAATAGGCGTCGAGGCCCGACCGCGACATTGCGCCGAGCGTCGCCTTCGCGCGGAACATCCGCGGGGCCCAATCGGCTCGCGGATAAAGCCTCGCAAGAGTGCCGAACAACGGCCGACGTAATCCGAGCGGCAACAGGCGGCGGAACGTTTCCTCGTTCATGTGCCAGAGATAGCGTCGGTACCCGCCCAACACTTCATCGCCGCCGTCACCGGACAGAGCGACCTTGACGTGCTTTCTCGCCAGTTCGCACACACGAAAAGTGGGCAGCGCGGAACTGTCGGCAAACGGCTCGTCGTAGATACCTGCGAGACGGTCCACGAGACCGATGTCGTTCGGGTCGACTGACTCCACGAAATGCCTGGTGGCCAGGACTTCCGCCACGCGCCGCGCATGCCGGGACTCGTCGAACGCGGTTTCTCCGAAGGATATCGAACAGGTATTCACGGGCTGCGCCGAACTTCGCGCCATCATGGCCACAACGCCGCTGGAATCCACCCCGCCGGACAGGAATGCTCCAACAGGTACATCAGCGATCATCCGGATCCGCACAGCCTCCTCGAATCGTTCGAGCAGCAGCTGTATCGCAGTTTCCTCGTCCTGCGCGCGCACCGGACTGAAACTCACGTCCCAATAGGACTGCGGTTCAGGAACTGGCCGCCCCCGAGCAGCGACCAGCGTCGATGCCGGCGGCAATTTCCGTACCGACCTGAGGATGCAGCGCGGATCGGCCACGTAGCCGAGGGCAAAGTACTCTTCGATGGCGCATGGGTCGATGGCCCTCGACACTCCCGGATAACGAAGCAGTGCTTTCAGCTCCGAAGCGAAGACGATCTCGCCGGCCGGGAGTACCGCGTAATAAAGAGGCTTCTTGCCAAGGCGATCGCGGGCGAGAAAAAGCTCGCCGCGATTGCGGTCCCAGATGGCGAACGCAAACATGCCGCGGAACCGCTTGACGCAGTCCCTTCCCCACTCCTCCCAACCGTGGACGATGACTTCGGTATCGGTTCGCGTACGGAAGCGATGACCCAGCGCTTCGAGTTCCTGGCGCAGACCCTGGAAATTGTAGATCTCGCCATTGAATACGATAACGACCGAATCGTCCTCGTTGCAGAGCGGCTGTTTGCCGGTGGACAGATCGATGATCGAGAGGCGGCGGTGTCCGAGACCGACGCCGGGTTCGACGTGGAAACCCTCATCGTCGGGGCCCCGATGCACCTGTGTGTCGTTCATCGCGCGCAACAGGTTGCGGTCGATCGGTCGCTCACCCGACATGTCGATGATGCCAGTTATCCCGCACATGTCTAACGCATCGCCCGGACATCACCGCTGCCGGACGGCCCGGCTGGCGAAGCGATCGCGTCGGCAAAAACCTCGCGGACCGGACCCCAGCGGAAATCGGCAAGGGTCCGGCGGAGTTTCCCTTCGAAACGCGGCAGGTTGACGTAGTGGCGAAAGCGCGTCTTCAGGTCGATGCCGGCGACGCGTGGCTGCTCAGGATCGATCTCCCACGGATGGAAATAGAAAACGACAGGCCGCCCCTCGCCTTGCGAAACGCGCCGGATGGCGGTACGACTGAGCCAGTATGGGATCAGCCGGAAGAAACCCCCGCCACTACACGGGAAGCGTCGCGAGCCGATTTCGATCGTCGTGATCGGGATCTCCAGCAGCGGATGGCCGGGCATTCGACAGGCGAACCGCGGCGCGTCGGGCATTCCGTAATGGTCGTGCCGTATCGGGTTGATACTTGAACTGTAGAGATGCCCGGACTCCAGAAGGATGTCCAGCGCCCAGAGATTGCGGGCGTCAATGGAAAAGCTGGCCGCTCGATAACCTGCCACATGCTGTCCGGAGATGTCCTCCAGCAGCCGTTTGGTCCGCTGAACGTCGGCACGGAATTCCTCTGGTGACTGCTCGTATGCCCGGACGTGACTGTAACCGTGGCTTGCGATCTCGTGGCCTGCTGCAGCGGTCGCCTGCAGCAGGGCGGGCAGCCGCTCGGCAAGCCAGCCGAGCCAGAAAAACGTCGCCCGTACGCCTGCCTGCCCGAAAAGGTCCAGCAGCCGGTGAACGTTGCGCTCGACGCGCAGAGGATGGTTGCCCCAGTCGCGGGGATCAATGTAGGGACGAAACGCCGAGACCTGGAAATAGTCCTCCACGTCCACCGACATCGCGTTGGTCACGCCGCCGGAGGCAGCGCCGGTACGTGCTTCCATGGATCAGCACGGGGTCCGCGGAGACGCCGCCCTAGAATCGCCGCTCTAGGTCGATGCCCACCCAGATTTCGTCGTAGTCCGCGACGACGAATTGCGACTCACCGACCTGCCGGTTGGCTGCACCACTGCGTTTCTGGAAGCCCGTGCGGAAGCTCAGGCTCGTAAGCTCGCCGAGTTCGTAGCCGTAGCTGGCGGAAACAGTCAGCGTCTGATCCTTGTCCAACTGTGGTCCGGTGAAATCGCTGTCGGTGACGAGCTCGCGACTGCGCCATGAAACGGCTGCACCCAGCCTACTGCGGGTTCCTGGATTCCACGAGAATCTCGCCGAGGCGCCGATCGACGACTCGTCGTCACGTTCCCCGAACTCCACAGGCTCGCCGGTCTCGTCGTCGAACTCGACCTGCAGCTGGTTCGTACGCTCGTCCCAAAAGACCGCGAGGCCGACCGAGCTGCGATCGCCGCGCCAGGTGACGGAGGCATCGGCCCTGTCCTGCACGAAGCGGGTCAAGAGACCAGGTTCCTCGATGCCTGTGTCCGGAGGAACTTCCTGCTCGCTATCCTCGCCGGGTTGCCCCAACATGATCTGCGACAAACTCATGCGATCCGAGGTATTCGGCACGGTCGAATACGACAGCCGGAGCGTAACCGACTCCGACTCGTGCGTCAGCGCGAAACGCTGAGTCGCTCCGAAGAATCGATGCCCAATGGCTGCCTCCAGACGCAGCCGGCCAACCGCAGCCGTTGCGCCGGCCTCCCAGCGACTTTCTTCAAGCGAAGAATCCTCGAAGTCCTCGAAGTCGCTGTCGAGGCCGCCCAGTCCGAAGACGCTGAATCCGTCACTCAGCCGGTAGTCGACCCGCAAGTACGCGGACTGCTGCTCAGCCTCGTAGCTGGTGGCGTCGTACGCGAGTTGTTCGAAATCGTAGACCAGGGCATAACCAATCTGTCGAGTCGGATCTTCGGACGACCGGATCGATGCCGATCCCTCGATGCGGTCCGCATCGGCAATCTGTGCTGTTGCCGCGGTCGTCGAGTCGTCCGTGCGGAGCGAGTCGTCATAATCGACTCGGCCAAAGCGCGCGAAGCCCCCGAATATGGCATTCCCGAAGACTTCCACACCCCACTCCGGGCCCAGGTCCCAGGTCAAAGAGTCGGTGCGATTGCCTGTAACGCTGAGATTGGTACTGGTAACGGAGAGCTGCGGCGAGACGTTCACCTGCCTGATCGCCGCGCGCGCATGGAGCTGGAGCGCGTCACCGATCACGTCCAGGAGCGAATTCGCGCTCAGCTGGTGGAATACTTCGTTCCGGTCGGACTCCTCGGCGTAGAAGAGCGCTTCAAGCGAGTAATCAAGGTTGAGCTCAAGGCCTGCGCCCTGGTACTCGACGGCAACGGACGGGATGACACTTGTAACCCACTCGTTTTCTTCTTCGGCATCGAGGTTGACGTTCGACGTGTACGCCTCACCGACGCGGATGGCGGACTCTATCTCGATCGCGCCAGAAACCACCGGCAGCATAAGCAGGACGAGGCTGCCGGCGGCAAGTCGCATGATGGTCTGCACGTTTGCCCTCTCAGTACGAATAGTAGTAGTCCCTGTAGCGCGGCGAATTCCGCATCGGCGACTTGTTCAGCACTATATTCAGGCCGGCTGGCGTGCTTTTCAGAAGTTCGACGGTGGCGGCGATATCACTGACCGTCGAGCGGCCCGCTTCCACGACTACGAGGGTGTGGTGGGCGAGGTCGGCCAGTACCCGACCTTCGCTGGTGAGGAGCAAAGGAGGTGCATCGAGCAGCACAACCAGGTCAGGGTCAGCGAGCAGCCCGAGAAACTCCGCCATGCGGGGGCTGGAGAAAAGCTCTGTCGCATCGGGCCTCGACTTCCCCGCCGGCAGGACGAACAGGGAAGGCAGGTCCGTTGGCATCACGACTTCCGACAGACCGGCAACCTCGCCGGCGAGCAACTCCAGTAGTCCCGGACGCGCATCGACGCCAAGGCGAGTGGACTGCGTACGCCTGACCGGGTCGGCATCCACCAGAAGGACGCGGGTCATCTGCTCGCTGGCAAGGCTGCCGCCGAGATTCAGCGAGATGAATGACTTGCCAGTTTGGGGCGTGTCGCTCGTGATCATGACCAGGTTTCCCGACCTGCTAGTCGATCTGGACATACCGAAGACACGCGCAAGTACGGGACGCTTGAGGAAGCGGATATCGCGCGCAAGCGCAGGATACTGCTCGATGGCAAGCAACGCTTTCACCGCGACCGGCGCAACATCGGCAACCGGCAGCGTCTTACCACCGCCCATGCGAACAGGCAGTGGTCGCCTCGGTGGCTGCGGCCCAGCGGCCTCCGGCTTTTCCTGCTGCGGCAATCGCCCGATGGCTTTCTCGATGATACCCATCAGCCGCCACCCGGCAGTCCGCCGACCGTTCCACCGGTCGTCGCATTCCAAAAGGCCAGCACAATCAGGTATGCAACGACGATCCCGCCCAGTCCGCCGACGACCAGATATCCGGACTTGCGTTCGACTGCCTGCTCCGCTCCAGTCCTGGCGATACGCACCGTACCAATTACCTGTATGGCGAAACGGCGTTGCAATTCACTGCCGAGATAGAACACCGGCTGCGTCACGTTCAGAGCCAGCGCAACCCCGATGGCGGCTGCGAACGCCAACACAAGCACGCCAGTCAGAAGCAGCGGCCGGTTCGGCCCGATGGGCAATGCAGGCACGGTCGGCGGATCGAAGACGCGAAACGTGACGTCATCCTTGCTCTGCTCGGCATCTTCGGACAGGCGCGCGGACTCCACTCGCTGCAGGAGCTCGTCGTACTGGTTCTTGGTCACGTCGTAGTCACGAGTGAGGCGTTTGAGCTCGGCCTCGATGGCTGGAATCGTATCGACTCGCCGGCGCAGTCCGCTGACGATCGCCGCCTGGTCGCTGTATTCGGACTGCAGCTGAACGACCTCCACCTCTGTGGCCGAAAGCTCGATTTTCATCTTCTGGTAGACGGGATTGAGGTCGAGTGGCGAGTACGCCCTGGACGACGTAACGGCGGGCAATCGTGTGGCAGAACGCTCCGCCTGCAACGCCTCGATCGTGCGCTTGATCTGCACGATATCCGGATGGGTATCCGTGTACTTGAGGCGCAGCTCGGCCAGTTCGGCCTCGAGCTGGGCGATGCGACCATCCTGCGAACCGGTCGGACCACCGGGCTTGGCACCTTCGCCCACCAGCCCGAATACGGGCTCCTCGCCTTCGATCTGGCGCAACAGCTCGGCACGACGATTGCGGGCGATGCGCAGACTTGCTTCTATTGCCTCCAGTCTGGCCTGCGCATCCTGCATGCGGCTGTAGTAATCGAGGCCGTCTCCGGGCATCTGGCCGACGTTCTTGCGCTTGAACTCGGCAAGATTCGCCTCCGCTTCATTGAGTCTGGCCGCGTATTCCTTCAGCTTCTGCAGCAGGAAGCGCTGTGCAGCAGAGGCGTCCGAACGATTTTCGCCCAGCGACCCTTCAATGAAACTGTTCAGCAGGCCAGTAACGACCGCCAGTGCCTGGCGCGGATCGTTGTCCTCGTAGGTAATGCCGATGATGCTGGCCCCCTCCTTGCGCAGCTCGATGGATGCCTGCAGGCGATTGATCATTGCCTCGAACGCCGCCGGGTCCTTCGCCTCAATATCGAGGTCGGTCTCGCGCGCCAGCCGCTCGAGATTCGGCCGACTCATCACAGCCATCTCCATCAGGCTTACGTCGCTCATCACGTCTGTATTGACCGCGAGTCCCTGCAACAACGGCCGAAGAGTGCTTTGAGTGTCGACGTAGACCCGAGCGCTGGCCCGGTGTACGTCTGGCATACGCAGCACAAGAAAGGTACCGGCGATGGCGACAACCCATGCGGCGGCGCAAGCATACCAACGGAATCGCCAGCACCCCCACGCGATGCCGCGGGCGATATCCGCAACGTCGGCGAGTTCGTAACGCTCGTTGGCAGTCAAGGCCACGGGACGAGCCTCATAGCCGGGACTCGGGTATCAACAGCATGTCGCCAGGCAGCATTTCGACGTTCTCCGACATACGAGCGTCATTCAGCAGGTCGTCGAGCCGCACCCGAATTTCCAAGGTAGTACCGTCGGCGCGGCGGATGATGCGGGCCCGATTGCCGGCGGCACCAGGTGCCAACCCACCGACTTCGATCATGACGTCAAGCACCGTCATGCTGCGTCGGTATGGCAGTGCTTTTGGGGTCGTCGCCTTGCCAACGACACGGATCTGCTCCGAAAAAGCGCCGACGAAGCCGTGGACGATGACGTTGACCTGTGGCGACTTGACGTACGCGCCGAGTGCAGTCTCCATGTCGCGAGCCAGCTGCGTTGGCGTCTTGCCAACCGCCTGCATATCTTCCACCAGCGGCGTGGATATACGCCCATCAGGACGCACCGGCACAGTCACAGTCAATTCCGGGTTCCGCCAGACGAATATCTGAATTTCGTCGCCCGGGCCAATGAGGTACTGCGTCGCAGCTCCGCCTCCACCGGCCGCCGATGCCGGCTGCCCCGGCGTACTGCAGGCGGCCGAGCCCAGTGCGGCCAATGCGATCAGTGCGAATCGTGCGAGCATTTGTGTTATCCCTTCACCCTGTTGCCTGGGCCCGTGCTACTCAGCACGAAAACCCGGATTCTTGCCGTTCTGGTCAGCCAGACAGTTCTGCCATCACTGCAGCGACAAGCTGCCGCATGGCCTCTTCGGATCCGTCAGCATCGCCGTCATCAAGCACCACCGCCACGAGCGCGGGCGTCCGATGTGCGCCGGCCAGTATTGTGACGGATTCCATAATCTTGGCATTGACCGGGTTCGCAATTTGCCTGCCGTCCAGCGTGAACCAGTAGCCGATCAACCACCGATCCGATCCGCTCTGCAGGCGCATCTGGCGAAAGGCGTTGCGAGTACCGTGGGCAGCCACCAGGTCGTCGGCCACCAGCGTGACGCTCTTCGCGTCGAGGTACTCCCGCAGGACTCTGATATCCGGGCCACCCGGCCGGGACCGAAGCAGGTGCAACTGAAATGGATGGTCACCGTCATAGCGAACATGCCTTGTCTCGAAGCGGGAACCCAGCTTTAGCCACACCGGGGGAGCCACCAGTCCAGTCAGCCGCCAACCAGCGAACCGCGCCGGCAGATCAACCGATTCGTCATCGCCGGCGTCGCGGACTGCGGAACTTTCCAGCGCAGCAGCCCCACCGAGTAGCCCCATGACGACCGCGGCAGTTAGGCCGTGTGAGCGAGGGCTCTGTCGGAGCTTGTCGCCAAACACCGGCATGGCGCCCGCTGCCGGTGCAAGCCGCGGCGGATCGGCGTACCGCAGTCCGACCACGAATACAACGACCAGGAGGACGGAGAACAGAAACCACCCGTAAATGAAATGATCCACGCCGACCGCGATCCGCATATCTGACCAGCGTGCCAGCAGGATGATTATATAAGCGCGCGTTACATTAGCTAGCACTGTAAATACGGCGGAAAAGGCTATGAAAAGAAAGCGCTTTTTCATGGAATCGAAAAATTGCCAGGCGAAAAGCACGGTGGTGGCCAGGCAGGCGATGAGGTAGCGGATTCCGCTACAGGCTTCCGCGACCTGGAAGTGCCCCTCGGGAATACTGATCAGCCAGCTATCGTGGAAGACAGGCACGCCCGACAGCTGCAGCAGCGCCACGGCACCGCTGGCAGTGATATCCATCATCGCAGGAAGCAGAATTTCCCCGGCAGGCACGGCGAACATCGCGAAGAACAGTGGATAAGCGGCCACCCGCAGGCAGTCCGGACCGAAGATGGCCAGTACGGCCGAGGGAATCACCAGCATCATCGCGGCCTGTGCGATCACATCGGCGCGCACGGCACTCCCAAAGTACCAGGCCGCCGCGAATAGCAGGACCCAGGCAAGGCCCGCCCACGACACACGCGGTGCAATCCCGGCCAATGCCGTTCGGCGCTGCATAAGGAGCCAGACCACGATCGGGAACACCACAAACCCGTGGATAAAACTGTCAGACCTGGCCCAGGTCGAGACCATGGACAAAAACGTCGAATTGAAGGTCCCCAGGACGACGACTACCACCGCAAGGATTGCGGTGACCGGCAGCCAGCTGCCATCCTGGTCAGCGTGCGTCGCCAATCGGGTCTGGGCGCCCACCGGCGTCAGCCGAGATCCCGCGCAATCCAGGGTCCGATTGCGGTAGTCACGGCCAGCGGCAGCCGGCGCCAGACGTTGATCAGCGTGCCGTAACGCGGGTTGTCCGGTGAGATATTCGGCAACGCCTTCGATCGCACGAGGTCGTATTGATAATGAAGTGGTTCCGGCTCGAATCCCCAGTGCGTCTTGAATCGGTATGAACCGGTACCCTGCCGGCTGCGTCCGAAGTCGAAGAGCTTGCAACCGCGCCCCAACGCATTCAACAGCAACTCCCAATACATGAAATCGTAGGCGTGCAGATCTCGTGCCGCCGCCGTTCCGCCGCCATAGTAGGGCAGGACTTCGTCGCGAAAGTAGAAACTCATCACCGCCGCGACAGGTTCCTCGCCCGGCAGACCGACGGTAAGGGTCTGGCAACGCTCGCCGAAGACGCGCTCGAGCGCTGCAAAGTAGCGCAACGGCAAAACGGGCGTGCCGAGGCTGCGCAGGCTCTCGGCGTAAATCCGGAAGAACGCGCGCACCGTAGAGCCGAATACGGGCCGTAGCCCCTTGGCCCCACCCTTTCGGATCATTGCCCGCTGCTTACGCGGAATCGCTCGCATATTTGCCTCGGAGTCACCGTCCAAACGTCTGCGGAACGTGACGTAGCGGTCCACGGTCGGCATGGCAGAGAGGGCTTGCCGCTGCCGCAATTCCAGGTAATCCACCCCGAGCCTGCGGGCCAGCGCACCAGCTTCGGTTACCAGCGCTGCCTCGTCGTCCGCTGTCGACCCCAGCACGCCGCCGTAGACGCAAAAAGGGAGGGAGACCAGCTTGTGCCCGAACAACAAACTGCGCACCTCCGCGAGTGGCAGCACGCCGCTGATCTGGCCGGCTGCGCGCGTAAACAGGAAATGAGTGCGATGAGGAAAGACCTGACGGATGACGTCTCGCCACCCGGAAAGATGGAAAAAGCTGCCGTGCGGATGAGACAGGACGAACTGATCCCACTCCGCCTGATCGTTCGTCGACTCGAGACTGTATAACGCCTCCATCAGCCTCCGCCCGCCTCCAGCTGTCTCTGCAACGACTCGGCATCTGCACGACTCGGAAAAGCCTCGCTTCGTGCAAGCAGAATTTGCAATGTCCGCCGGGCGTCGGCCAGCTGGCCAGTCTTGGCCAGGCCGTAGGCCAGGTGATACTGCAACTCCGGATCAGCCGGTGCTCGCTTTGCCGCGCTTGCCACCAGCTTTACGCCGCTCTGGACGTCTCCGCTTCGCAGACGAATCCAGCCAAGCGTATCCATCACTGACGCAGAATCGGGCTGCAGCTCCAGGGCACGCTCAGCCATGCCTTCTGCTCGGCCATCACCGGCTTGGAAATAAAGCCAGGCGAGATTGTTGATGGCCTGGACCTGCCGCCGATCCGCGCCTATCACGCTCTCGTAATCCGCGATTGCCTCACGCGATTCGCCACGCGCCTGATGGAGCGTCGCCTTGAACAGGTGCGGGCCGATATCGCGCGGATTCAACCGCACCCATTGCAGCAGCTCGCTGCAGGCGCTGCCAGGCTTTTCCACATTGCGGGCCTGACAGAGCCGGACAGAGAGATCGCCAGTCGCCTCGATGGCGTAGGCCTTGCGGTAACTGTCCAGCGCCACGCCGACCTGGCCCAGCTCCATGTACAGGTCCCCGGCCGTCTGCAGCACGACTGGATCGTCCGGCGCCAGACTCATCGCGTTCGTCATGCTGGTCGGCATTTGTTTCGCACGGCCATTGGCGACGGTCGCGCGCGCGAGATTCAGCCAAGCCCGAGCATTGCGTGGATCGAGAACCGTGATCCGGTTGAAGCTGTCGCGCGCAATGTCCCAACGACCGTTGGCGGCCGCAGAGCGGGCCAGGAAATTGAGTGCGGCCGGAGTATCGGGCGAGAGCTGAATGGCCGCGCGTGCCTGATCCAGCGCCTGGTTGTAACGGCGTGCGGCCAGGTGGGCCTCGCCAATGAGCAGACGCGGGCGAAAGTCCGCTGGATCGGCTTCGATTACGCGTTGCAGCCGCGCCTCGCCACCGTTCTGATCGCCTGATTGGAAGTCCAACAGGGCCAGATTTATCAGCGCTTCCTTGTTGGTCGGCTCTATCGCGAGCACCCGCTCGAACTCGCGGCGGGCATCGGCGATATCATTTCGATAGAGGTTGACGGTCGCGAGCAGGAGGTGTGACCAGGCAACCCCCGGATTTTCCGTCGCAAGACGTCGCGCAAGGGAAAAGGCGGCCTCGAAACGGCGGTCGGCCAGGTCAGCGACGACCGCAAGGTAATCGATTGCAAGACGGTTCGACGTTGAGGCGCGCAGACCCTCTAGCATCAGACGTGCGGTGGCGACATCGCCGCTTGCAAGCCTTGCGCTGATTTCACCCAGACGGAATCGTTCGTCTGCGGGGAACTGCTCTGCGCCGCGGCGGAAAAATTCTCCGGCCTCGTCGGTATTGCCCAAGCTCAGACTCGCCTGTCCCGCCAGAATCAGCAGGCCTTCATCGAAGACGGCACCGGGGCTTTCTCGAATCATCGGCAGCAGGGTCTGCATCGCCCGCTCCGGCCGGTTCTGGCGCAGCCGCAAGTCCGCCAGCATGCGGACCAGGAACGCATCGGGCCGACGGGCGACGACCCGCTGGATGTGCATTGCGGCTTGTTCGAAATTGCCGTTCAGGTACTGCACGGTACCTAACAGCCTCTCCGCAGGTTCGAATTCAGAATCGACCTTCAATATCTGCTGAAGACTGGCAATCGCCGCGGCGTAATCGCCGGATTGGGCCAGGAAACGGCTGCGCATGTAGAACGCCAGCAGCCCGCCCGGCGTCAGGTTTTCGAGCTGGCCGATGCTCGCATCGGCGTCAGCCAGCGCACCCCGCTGCAATTGCAGTTCTGCCAGCCCGATGAGTACTTCTGCTTTTTCCTCCGCCTCATCCGCCAGATCAAGCAGTCGCCGGAAATGAGGTTCGGCGACCGCGGGACCCCGGGTGTCCACGATCCGCCGCCCCTGCAGCACGAGCAGCGAGATGTTCTGTGGATTGCTGACCAGCGCATCGGCAATGAGCCGATCGCCCTCCTCGTCGCGGCGGCCACGGAACAAAAGATTGATGAGCCTAACCTTCGGGGCAGGCTCAGCGGGTGCTGCAGCCATTGCGGCGCGGAACAAGCGCTCGGCCTCCGCATCGTCGCCGAGCCCCTCGTATGCCCGCGCAGAGAGCATGCGCGCGTCGAGCTGTTCCTCGGGCGTCCGCGCACTGACTTCGGCCAGGGTGGCATGCACCTCGGCAAACTTCTCTTGACCCAGCAGCGCCTTGCCGAGCAACAGACGGCGAGCATCAGTATCGGCGTCAGGCTGGAGGGACAAGGCTCGTCGGATCTCTTTCTCGGCGGAGACCGCATCGCCCAACTCGAGTGAAGCCTGAGCAAGCGCAGCGCGCGCTTCGGCGTTCGCTGGCTGCCGCTGAAGGAGCGACTTGAGGTCGATGCTGGCGGCTGCGTAGTCGCCTGAGTCTGCGGCCGCTTCCGCGCGAGCCCAGAGCTGCTCAGGTGACCTCTGACAGCCCGCCAGACTGAAAAGTAGCGCGAGTACCACAGTCCATGGCGCTCCATGTCCCAGCGCTGTCGCTTTCATATATGCCCGTGTCCTGACGATCGGCCGAGTGGGCCCGGCTGAACATCCAATTTTAGAAAACACTCCCGGCGGGGCGTTGCGCAACGTCACAACCCCAAGGGGTACGGCGCAGGACGCCGAATTGCTGAGACGGCAAACCGTTATGTTACTCTGCGCCGCGGTTCGGGTGGGTAATGTGCGCGATTCTCGTGGCTGCCGTTTGGGCGCCGGTTTCCTTTTAGCTCCCGCCTGCCGGATTCGCTGAGCAGCAACTGCAGCCCAAGCCCTTCATGCCGCTTGGCCCGGTCGCTTCCGGGGCTGCGGTGTTTACAGGAATCGATCCAACATGGGACATGGACGTTTTTTCGTGGGGGTATGGAGCCTTGCCTGCAGTGCGTCAGGGTTTGCGCAGGTAGCAGCCATCGATGCACTTCGCCCTGGTGAATGGCATGAGTTTCCAGATTCGACTCTGAGCGCCGTACTGCCGAGTCCGGTGCCGACCGGTAATCCGCGCAACATCATGGCGGCGTGGAGCGGTGGGACGTATGACACGCGGCGCAACCGGTTGATTGTGTGGGGTGGTGGCCACGCTGATTACGCGGGCAACGAG
>Ga0194132_10001349_pt1 | contig 49595 bp, 51 predicted proteins | sample TA2KigOf80mmetaG_FD_148612 | JGI IMG/M metagenome (GOLD analysis project Ga0194132, IMG submission 148612) | Freshwater microbial communities from Lake Tanganyika, Tanzania - TA2015054 Kigoma Offshore 80m | ecosystem: Environmental > Aquatic > Freshwater > Lake | place: Tanzania: Lake...
GGATTCTACGTCCCGCCACTCGACTTGCCACAAAGTCGGTTCAGCAGCAAACAGGGCCTGTGCCGATTCCGCATAGGGCTCCCAGTCGGTTGCAAAATGCAGCAGCCCACCCGGCTGCAGCCGATCCGCCACCCGGCCGACGAACGCCGGTTGGATGAGTCTTCTCTTGTGGTGCCGCTTTTTCGGCCAGGGGTCAGGGAAGAAAATTCGGACTCCAGCAACCGTTGCCGTTCCAAGACAGGTTTCAAAAACGTCTTCCGCCCGTCCTTGCGCAATTTTCACGTGCGGGACGTCACATGCTGCGAGCCGATTGAGCAAAGCACCGATCCCGGGAGGATAGATTTCTATTCCGAGCAGATTCCAGTCCGGCTGCTGTTCACCCCAGTGAACAAGCGCATCCCCTGTCCCGAATCCGATCTCCACGCCTAACGGCGCTTCGCGTCCATAAACCTCGAGTGGCACCAGGGGCTTGGAGAAATCTACGGAGTAGCCTGGCAGAAGTTCTTCGAGTGCGCGCCTTTGCGCGATTGTCAGTCGCCCTCTCTGTTGCATTACCGCTACTTCAGGGTTGCATCAACGACATATGACGGTCGCAACGCGTGGCATCAGGAACGATATGCGGCGACCAACAGGGATCCCCAGCCGATGATCAGAAACACACCACCGATGGGTGTTACGGGTCCAAGCCAGCGTGGACCACCAAGCGCGAGGAGATAGATGCTGCCACTGAAGAGCAGCGCACCGAGAAACCAGGCCGCCACAACAACGCTGATCCCTGATGGAGTTGCGACGCGCAGCCAAACTGAAACCAGCAGCAAGGCCAAAGCGTGATACATCTGGTACTGCACAGCAGTTTGCCAACTGCTGATCTGAGCAGCTTCCAGTCCACGTGCCGCCAGTCCGTGGGCACCAAGTGCTCCAAGGATCACAGCAGTAAGGCCGAAGAACGCTCCAGCCGTCGCGCAGATCGAAGCAAGGTTCATTGATTCACGCGACGATGGCGGCCTTCAGCTTGCGGATGGCGTTCGCTTCGATCTGACGAATACGCTCTGCCGATACACCATATTCCGCTGCCAGCTCATGCAATGTGGCTTTTTCTTCAGCCAGCCAGCGACGGCTGACGATGGAACGGGCGCGAACATCCAGCCCATCGAGTGCACCTGACAATCGATCAAGCTCATCTCCTTCCGAATCTTCCGCGAGCACGATCTCTGCGGGGTCGGCATGTTGAGCCTTGAGGTAGTGTGCCGGAGCGACGCTGTTTTCATCATCGTCGTCATCGTCCGCCTCAAATGAGATATCGACACCCGCGAGCCGCCCTTCCATTCGGGTGACTTCCGTCTCCGGGACGCCCAGCTCTTTGGCGACAGCGCTGGTCTCCTCTGCGGTCAACCAGCCGAGCCGGGTTTTGGCGCTACGCAGATTGAAGAAAAGTTTCCGCTGCGCCTTGGTAGTTGCAACCTTCACGATGCGCCAGTTGCGCAGGATGAACTCGTGGATCTCAGCTTTGATCCAGTGCACTGCAAATGACACGAGTCGAACGCCAACGTCCGGGTTAAAACGTTTGACGGCCTTCATCAAGCCCACATTGCCTTCCTGGATGAGGTCAGCCTGTGACAATCCGTAGCCCTGATAGCCGCGGGCAATGTGCACGACGAAACGAAGGTGTGAAATGACCAGCCGACGCGCCGCCTCCAAGTCGCCGTCATCGGAGAAACGACGGGCCAGTGCCTGTTCGTCCTCAGCGCTCAGCAGGGGGAAGGCACTGACCGTGTGCAAATAGCCTTCAATGTCCTTGCCAGGACTGAGGCTTGCGAGCGGAACGATCGAATGAGCCATGTGATACCTCCGGTAACACTGTTGCCTGCATATTAGCACTCAACCTTCGAGAGTGCTAACCGGTCGATGGCGATATGAGCTACGCAGTTCCCGAAATCACTGAATTTCGATCTCTCGAACCCTGCGACCTGAAGAGACCAGGGCGCCGCAGATCCCGAGTAGCGCGCCGAGCCCCAACATGAAGCCGAGGAACGAGGGCGAAAAGCCGATCAGATCGAGGTCTGCCCCATAGCTGCTGAAGAGCGAAGTTAACGGGCTCTCAATCACCATCAACGCCGCAGATATAAGCATGAGCGCCACCAGAGCGCCGCCCGTGCCATAAATAGCGCCGAAGTAGAGAAAAGGCCTCCGGATCTGCGCATTTGTGGCGCCGACGAGCTTCTGGACTTTGAGTTCCTCAAGCCGCGATTCAATCGCCAGCCGGATTGAACTGGCGGTCACCAACACCGCGCCGACACCGAAAAGGACGGCCAACACGAACGACAACCGGCTGACGATCGCTGTGATGTCCTGAATCCGGGCGAGCCAGGTTTTTTCAACGACCACCTCTTCAACTGCCGGCTCCCCGGACGCTACACCCGCGATTACTTCGAGGTCTGCTGTCCTTGCCTTCGAATCGAGCAGGACGCGGATCGATGCCGGCAGCGGATTGCCTGACAGCATGTCGAGCGCATCTCTGAGACCGGTATGGGTCTGGAATTCGACGAGCGCCTCTGCGGGTAAAGTCGTGACGACGCTGGCCACACCGCGCTGGTCTTCCAGACGCCGAGCCAACTCATGCACTGCGGCCTCGGAAGCATCCAGTTTCATGTAGATCGAGAGACCGGGCCGCCCATCCCAACCTGCGCTGACATCAACCAGATTTCGTTCCAGAAGATACAATCCGGCGGGTAACGCCAACGCTATCCCGACCAACAGCCAGACCAGAAGACTGGTTCCCGGGCGAAGACTGATGAACTGGATGGCTTCTTTCATCACTCGGACGTGGTCGCGCAGCCAGGTGCCGGTCTGCACGCGGTCAGCTGCCGTGAGGGGGTCTTTGACCTTAGGAAACACGGCGCTCCACCTTGCCTTGCGCGCGATCCGGCACTGCGAGCTCAACCTCGACGCCCTCAGCGCGACTCTGATTGCCTGCCTCTTCCTTGATGGAGGGGTTTTCCGAGTCGTGAACGACTTGACCTGCTGCGAGCTCGATGATCCGGCGACCACTGGCTTCGATCAGTTCGCGATCATGACTGGCCACAATCACCGTGGATCCCACCTGGTTGAACTGCTGGAACAGTCCCAGGATGTCCCGTGACAACTCTGGATCAAGGTTGCCTGTCGGCTCGTCGGCGAGAAGGATCAATGGACGATTGGCCACCGCCCTCGCGATCCCGACTCGTTGTTGTTCGCCGGTAGAGAGGTGTTGTGGCAACAATCGTTCCTTCTCCAGGAGACCGACCCGTGCGAGTGCGGCGCGTACCCGACGTGCCAGGTCTTTTTCCGGCATGCCGAGAACCCGCAGCGGAATCGCGACGTTCTCGAAGACGGAGCGCCCCGCGAGCAGGTGATGATCCTGGAACACTGCGCCGATGTGCCTTCGGTAATAAGGCAGCCTCGCTTCCGGCAACTGCGTGATGTTCACGCCATTGACCTGAATCTGTCCGCGTGTCGCCTGCTCCATACGCAGGAGCAATCGAAGAAACGTACTCTTACCTGCACCGGAATGGCCGGTGAGGAACGTCATGCTCCCTTCTTCGAAACTGACGTTGATGTCTCGAAGCGCTTCGAAGCCATTGGCATGACGTTTAGTAACACCACGCAATTCTATGAAGGCCACAATCTGCGTTCCGGATGATTAAAGGCAAGAATGACCGCGAAAGCGCCACAAATCATCTTCTCTGAAGGGTGCTCCAGAGTGCCTGTCGCGGCATTGCTTTTGTTGATCACCAGCGTACCGTCTCCCTGACGAACATGCATCAGCCATCCGCTTCTTAATCAAGCAGGATCGCGCTGCGTGGACGGAGCGATCTTGTTCGTCCGCGACAACGTGCGATCCTGTCGCGCTTAAGGCTGTGCGGGCAGAAGTGCGTCGACGAACTTGTCAGCACTAAAATCCTCGAGATCTTCCGTACCTTCACCGACACCAATGAAATAAACCGGTTTGCCCGAAACACGTGTGACGGCGAACAGCACTCCCGCCTTCGCCGTGCCGTCGAGTTTGGTCACGACCAGTCCAGTGAGACCAACAGCGTGGTCGAACTCCTTCACCTGACTGAGGGCGTTCTGACCAACTCCGCCGTCCAGTACCAGCAAGGTTTCGTGCGGCGCTTCCGGAATCTGTCGCGATACGACTCGCCGGATCTTGGCCAGCTCCTCCATCAGATTCTGTTTGGCTTGCAACCTGCCGGCCGTATCCGCTATCACCACATCGACGCCCCGGGCCCGGGCCGCCTGAACCGCATCAAAAATGACTGAGGCGGAATCCGCGCCCTGCGGCTGGGAAATCACCGGGACACCATTACGTTCGCCCCAAGCCTGGAGTTGCTCGACTGCGGCGGCACGGAAAGTGTCTCCCGCCGCCAGTAACACGGCGCGACCTTCCGACTTGAACCGGTGCGCAAGCTTGCCGATGGTCGTGGTTTTACCAGCACCGTTGACGCCAACCACAAAGATGACAAACGGCCTCTTGCTATGGTCTATCGGGAATGGTTTTTCAAACGGCGCCAGACGTTGACGAAGAACCTCCCGCAACGCGTGGTGCAAGGCGACGGTGTCATTCAGCTCTTTCCTTTTGACCCGCTGGGTGAGCTGGTCCATGACCTCCAGCACGGTGTCCATGCCGACATCCGTGGACAGGAGCGCGGTTTCGAGATCGTCGAGCACCGCCGCATCAATTGCTTTTGCTCCCAGCAGCAGATTGCCGATACCGGTCGCGAGCTGCTCGCGGGTTCGCGAGAGCCCGGCTTTGAGCCGCTTCCAAAGCCCACCTTTTTCTTCATCCGCCACGGTGCGCCCTCCAGGCTCCTGCGACTGGATGTGCGCTGGGGCCGCGCCCAAAGCTGTCAAAGGTTGGTTTACTCTGCAAAATGAAGGAAAGCGGGATCATGGAACTGCGAACTGAACAACGAGGCGCGCATTATCAGTGGGAAGTGGAAGGGTAGAAAGCTCCGCTTTCCGGGAGACCGCTCGGTAAGGCCGACATTGGAGCGCGCCCGTATCACCCTCTTTAACTGGCTGGCCGGCCACATCGAGGGGCGGCTTTGTCTCGACCTCTACGCCGGCAGTGGTGCGCTTGGATTTGAGGCCCAGTCGCGCGGAGCACGGCAAACGACTTTGATCGAGCAGGATCACAAAACTGCGGCCCGACTGCGCGAGCACGCCGGGCTTCTCGCCGACAGCAGTCTCACCGTCAATCAGGTCGGCGTGCTCGAGTTTCTGGCGAAGGATGACCGGCTGTGGGACATCGCATTCGTCGACCCGCCATACGAAGCGGGCCTGCTGTTGCCAACGCTGCAGCACCTCTACCCGCGGCTGGCTGAAGGCGCGCTCGTGTATTGTGAAAGCCGCGACGTCCTCGTGCCGCCCCCTTCCTACGCGGTGCAGCGGCAAAAAAAACTTGCGGACACCTGCATGACATTGCTCTCGGTGGCCGGTCCTGCGACACAGTGATCCTGTAACCGCTCGTTCCGGGTTTGGCTTCAGCACCCAAATTGTTACCATCGCCCCACAACCAAGGTTCGCACCGGAGAGAAGGCGTTGCGCACAGTCGTATATCCCGGGTCATTCAACCCGATCACCAACGGGCACACCGATCTTGTTCGCCGTGCGCTGAGACTCTTTGATCGTGTGATCGTTGCAATCGGTACGTCCGCTCAGAAAAACCCCAAGGTCGACCTCGCCGATAGAGTTGCGCTGTGTGAAGAGGTACTGAAGCAGTTTGGCGGACGGGTCACAGTGGAAGGCTTCAACACGCTGCTCGTCGATTATGTTCGCAGTTGTGACACCCGGTTCATCCTGCGGGGGCTTCGCAACATGATGGACTTCGACTACGAGTTTCAAATGGCAGAAATGAATCAGTCTCTGGATCCGGAGATTGAGTATGTGTTCCTGCCGACCTCGACAGAAACCAGCTTCATCTCCAGCTCATTGGTGCGTGAAATCGCAGCGCTCGGTGGGGACGTCGCAAAGTTTGTCCACCCAGCCGTGGTTACTTCGCTCAAGCTCCAGGCTGCAAAAAGGTGATTCACCCCCGGCCCAATTCACAGCAGATCGTGGGCCGAGGTACAGCTGCCGGAATCACAGACTATTTTTCGTCGCGGGCTTCTCGCCGGTAGCCCGAGGTTGTACAGCCCAGGCAACGCACGAAAGTGGTCTTTGAGGGCCTGAACACCAGGTGTTCCGCTGCCTGACTTACATTGCCCCCGGCCGCGCTGAACGGAAGGCTAACGACAAATGCCACCGATCCAAGGGCAGTAAGTACCACGCCTGCAGGTCGGGCAATCAGCAGATCACCCGCCATTGCCATTGCCGTCGGCTCGTCCAGCTCGTCCGCAGCCGAGCTCGGAGAGTTTGTGACCAATCCGGTGAACAAAAGAAAAGGCAGAAGTCCTGTCCGCATCGAACGCATGTTCTGCGAAACAGCCAATGTGGCGATGCTTGCCTCCTGCTTGATGAGTGGGGTTCGATCAACCTGATGGATGTCGTCGCGTCGTCACTGCGCCGACCCAGACATTTTACTGTGCTGCAAATCCCGGCCGACCATTCAGCAACTCCTGCATGACACCGGGCCAAAACCCTTCGCCGGCTGGCAGGCCGGACAATAGAACGTGCTTCGACCACCAAGCACCACGGCAATCAACGGCGTACCACACTGAATGCATGGTTCACTCTCGCGGTCATAAACCCGGAGCTGCTGGCGGAAATAACCCGGTCGACCTTCCGGGTTGATGAAATCGCGCAGTGTGGTTCCACCAAGGCTTATAGAGTCTGCGAGAACTTTCCTTACGGCTCTGGCCACGTGCTCCCATTGATGCCGTGGAATCGAGCCGGACTTTCGAGTGGGCCTCACTCCCGCAAGGAACAGACTTTCGTTCGCGTAGATGTTGCCAACGCCTGTCACCACCTTCGCATCCATGAGAAAGATTTTCACCGCAACGCGACGCCCCCGCGAGCGCTTGAACAACTGGTCGCCAGAAAACTCGTTTTCGAGAGGCTCGGGTCCGAGAGACGCCAACAGGGGATGGCTTTCCACTTCGCCCTGTTGCCAGAGGACACAGCCGAATCGCCTCGGATCATTGAGTCGCAGTACCTGTTCCGTACCAAAATCGAGTTCGACATGATCGTGGGTCAGCAACTCGCTGCCGCGTGGCACAAACCGCAAGCTGCCGGACATGCCGAGATGCAGGATGAGCGCGCCGCCATCAAACTCCGCCAGCAGGTATTTTCCACGCCGGCGGAGCCGACGAACTGCCTGGCCGAGCAGGTCTTCGGGGATGTCGACCGGCCAGCGCAATCGACGCTCGTGAATCGAAAAGGCGACCAGCTTGTGGCCTTCAACATAGGGGGCGAGGCCCCGCCGGGTAGTCTCTACCTCCGGCAGTTCAGGCATCTTGCCTCCCCATCAAACGAAAGCATGCTGCAACTCGGCGGAGGTTTGTCGCGCGACGCTACGCGATCCTGTCGCGCTCAGAGCTGCCGAGGTTCGAGCCGAGGGACAGGGCGGTTCCGTGCCGCAAAGCGGCAGGAATGAACGGAAAGGACTGCCAGATCCTGGCTTATTTGATCTTGGCTTCGGTGTAGAGCACGTGCTTGCGGACAACCGGATCATATTTCTTCATCTGCAGCTTGTCCGGTGTGGTCCGCTTGTTCTTGTCGGTCGTGTAGTAATGACCGGTACCAGCGCTGGAAACCAGCTTGATCTTGTCACGCACCGCATTGCTCCTGTTTGCCGGACTGACCCGTGGGCCTTACCGGCCCGGTTATTATGACCTTGACCACGACGTGGACCACATTCGACAGCACTGGCCGTCAGGCCAGTCACGCCGTTACCTTCTAGAACTCGTTTGTGCTCTTCAAGGACCTAGACTTTGTGACCCGCCGCCCTGAGGTCACTCAGCACCGATTCGATGCCGCGCTTGTCGATGATCCGCATTCCCTGTGTGGACACCCGCAGGCGCACGAAACGCTGTTCTGACTCCACCCAAAAACGCTTGCTCTGCAGATTGGGCAGAAATCGGCGCCGGGTCTTGTTCTGAGCGTGGCTGATTTTGTTCCCGCTCTGCGGGTGTTTTCCGGTGACCTGGCAAACTTGGGACATTGGCGCGTCCGGGCAGCGAAAAAAGGAGCGGCTTTATACACCAGGCCTTAGGGCAGGTCAAAAACAGGGCCCTCTTGGACGGGTACCTAGACCGGCCCCCGTTCCGCCATCGAAACCGTTTGGGCTCGGCCCACCACCACATGATCGACCAACCGCACACCCACCTCCGACAACAACGGTTTCAGTCGTTCGGTCAGGGCGATATCCGCAACACTCGGCTCTGCAAAGCCCGACGGATGATTGTGGGCGAGCACGATTGCTGCGGCATTATGTGTCAGGCATTGCCGGATGACTTCCCGCGGATAGACGTTCGCGCTGTCGATAGTGCCCGAAAAGAGAACTTCGTAGGCGATCAGCCGGTGCCGACTGTCGAGAAAGAGCGCCGCAAAGAGTTCGCGCTCCTGGCCTTCGAGCCGAAGCGACACCAGCTTTTTGACAGTGGCAGCGCCCTGCATCACCGTTCCCGCCTCAATTTCCTCCATCAGCGCATGTTCGGCGAGCGGAAGCACTGTTTTGAGCGCCGCAACCTGAGCAAGTAAGATGCCCGGTACGGCAAGCAGATGCTTGGGTCGCGCACGGAAGATCCGTCCCAACGAGCCAAACCGGGAGAGGAGACTTCGAGCCACTTCCATCGCCGAACGACCCGCCGTCCCATGTCCGAGGCACAGGGCCAGCAACTCACTGTCGCGCAGGGACGAAGGCCCCATCCGAACGAGGCGCTCCCTCGGCCGGCCTTGCTCGGCATCCGCAAGACGCCGCGTGAAACTTTCGGAACTTGCGCAGGTCGGTAGTTGCCCTACACACCCGATGCTATCGTCAGCGGTGTTGGGCGCCACAATCAAAGGCGTCGGCTCCGGTCCGCAAGCGGGATCAGCATCAACTTTCTGCGGTTTGACCTGTGTACTGTTCATTCAGGGTGTTCACATGAATCTCATCGGCAAGAAGATCGTACTGGGCATCTGCGGCGGGATCGCTGCCTACAAAACGCCAATCCTTGTGCGCCGTTTGCGACAGGCCGGGGCTGAAGTGCAGGTGGTTATGACCCGCGCCGCGACATCGTTTGTGACTCCGACGTCGATCGCCGCGGTGTCGGGTCGCGCTCCGAGGGACGACTTGTTCGATCTCCAGGCTGAAGCGTCGATGGGACACATCGAACTCGCTCGGTGGGCGGATTGCGTATTGATTGCTCCCGCCACCGCACACCTTCTGGGTCAACTCGCAGGCGGCCTCGCATCAGATCTGCTGACAACGCTTTGTCTCGCGACACGTTGTCCGGTGATGCTGTTTCCCGCGATGAACAACGTCATGTGGGAGTCACGGCCAGTGCAAGCCAACGTGCAGCGCTTGAGCGAATTCGGCTACCACATCTTTCAGCCGGACTCGGGCGAACAAGCCTGCGGGGAAACCGGGCCAGGACGCTTGCCAGAACCGGAGGACATCACCCCCCATGTCATATCGTTTCTGAACACGTCACGTATGCTCGCGGGGCTACGGGTGCTCATCACCGCGGGCCCAACTCGAGAAGCGATCGATCCGGTGCGGTTCATTTCCAACCACAGTTCGGGAAAACAGGGTTACGCCTTTGCAGAAGCGGCCTTGGACCTCGGCGCAGATGTCACCCTCGTCAGCGGCCCGGTTGCTCTGCCACCGCCCAAAGGTGCGCACGTCATTCAGGTGCAGAGCGCCGAACAAATGCTCAGTGCCGTGTTGTCGAAACTCAACAGCACAGACGTTTTCATCGGCGTCGCTGCCGTTGCCGACTATCGACCGAAAGAAGTACACGAACAGAAAATCAAACGGGTTGAACAAGGGCTAGATGCGATCCCCCTGGTGGCCAATCCCGACATCATCGCGACAGTGGCTTCGTCCCCGCATCGACCCCGGCTGGTGATCGGGTTCGCTGCGGAAACACAGAACACGATTGCCAATGCGGAGGCGAAACTCATTCGCAAGAAACTCGATGCGATCATCGTTAACGATGTGGCCGACAAGCGCATCGGATTCAACGGCGACAACAACGCGGCTACTCTGATCACGGCCACTGGCCGCAAGTTTTTCGACCAACGACCGAAGCATTGGCTGGCACGGGATCTGCTGCTGGAGTTGTCCAGTCGATTGACAGGTGGGTTAGCGCCCACAAACCCGCTATACCCTTAAATCAGTCGCGATCTACAGAACGCACCTATACCATACGAACGGGAAGTGAAGCCGGGAGCAAAGGTGTCCAAAACGGAAGCCGAGGTAGTATCCGGAGCAACGGAAGCTGACGCACGGAGAGACGTCTGGCCTTTCGCGTTTATCTCCGTTGAGATCAGTTTGACCGGCGTCGCAGCTGCCTTTGTAGTCATCTGGTGGCTCCTGCTGTCCACCGCACAGCAGGAAGCACAAGAAACACAGAACCTGGAGCGGGTGCAGGAAGCCGCAAGAATTCTGAACGCCCGGATCGACGAGTTCGAAACCCGGGTCAAGACGCTCGCTGCATCCCCGCTGACTCAGGAACTGGTATTGGCGGCCACATCGGCCCTTCCGGACGCCGGGACTGCTCCTTCATACACGGGATTGATCCCGTCCTTTCGGCGGATCTCAATTTTCCCGCGGGGTGCCGCTGAGGTTGATCTCGAGGCGGCTATTCCTCTCAACTTTGCGGCACTTGACCTGATCCGCAAGGCCGAAATGGAGCCTTTCGCCGGACCAGAGGTTTCGCTGAACAACAAAGACCTGGTCTACGCCGCATCTCCCGTCACCGTTCAGCGAAAGGTGGCCGGAACAATCCTGGTTGCGGTTGATACCAGTTGGTTCGCGGCACCGTTCGGAAGTGCGGGTACCAAAGGCCGATTCGACCTACTGCAGTCATTCCAGGCGACGGAATCCACTCCGGTCATCAGCTGGGGACAAAGCGGTGCAGAAGGGGTGCCTCCGGTCGAAGAACCTACAGCGAACCCGAACTGGAGGGTGCGCTTCCAACCCGATGAGGCTGCAAAAACCGGCCCTGGTATTGCCTCTCTGTTGTCCCCGTTCGCCCTCTGTCTGGTTTTCGTACTTGGCGGCGTTTACCTCGGCGTCGCACGCCTCAGCCGCAATCTGGCGTCAGACGCGGGCCAGCTCAGTAACGCCATCGGCCGGGCCATCCGCGGCGGCAGCGTGCCTCGAGCGCGCTATCAGCTGAGATCATTCAGGGCGCTGGCCGGCGAGCTCGAAACACCCAATGCCGCGGTTCCTCCGACAGATTCTGCTGCTTCGGCCCCAGAAAGCTCCATGGCTACCGGCGCCGCAGCCAGACCAACCCGCGCCAACGCCAACACCCCCGGCGCAAACAAAAAAGATGCTCCGGGAAAAGTTGGCATCCGAATCAATGAGCTATTGGCTGCGAACAGGGCGGGTTCCGACGAGAGTGATTTTCTCGAGGTATCGGGTCCTGCTGAAAACCTGCATGCGGCAGGTGGCATAGAAGTCGAAGAAAACCCCGGCCCTGCGGATTTTGGAATCAAGCTGGACCCAACCATTTTTCGCGCCTACGACATCCGCGGGCTTGCGGATTCGAACCTGACTTCCGACGTTGCTTACTGGATTGGTCGCGCTTTCGCCGGAGAAGCCTTGGCAGGTGAACAACATCGGGTTGTGGTTGGCAGAGACGGGCGACTGTCCAGTCCAGCTTTGCATGAAGCGGTGATCAGTGGTCTCTCTGAAGGGGGTCTCGACGTTATCGACATCGGCATCGTTCCGACCCCCGTACTCTATTTTGCGACGCATGAACTCGACACCCGCACCGGCGTCATGATCACGGGTAGCCACAACCCTCCAGAGTTCAACGGTATCAAGATGGTGCTCGGAGGAGTCACTCTCGCGGACGAACGAATCACGCGAATCAAGGAGCGCATCGATCGCAACGATCTGCCCAAAGGACAAGGCAACGTCACGTCGGAGTCGGTGCTTGATCGTTATGTCGCCCGCGTGGCCGGAGATGTGGCCATCGCCGATCCGCTCAAAGTCGTCCTCGACTGCGGCAATGGCGTCGGCAGCCTGCTTGCACCGCGCCTGCTCGAAGAGATCGGCTGTGAAGTCATTCCGTTGTATTGCGACGTTGATGGCAACTTCCCGAACCACCATCCGGATCCGGCTGAACCGGCCAACCTCGAGGACCTCATCACGGTCGTGCAAGCGGAAGGGGCCGACATCGGCATCGCCTTCGATGGTGATGCTGACCGGATCGGGATCGTCACCAATCGCGGCGAGATCATCTGGCCAGACAAGCTCATGATGCTCTTCAGCCAGGACATCGTTGGCCGCAATCCCGGCGCGGACATCATCTACGATGTCAAATGCTCCAGGCACCTCAGCACACTGATCAGTGAGTACGGGGGCCGGCCCATCATGTGGAAGACGGGGCACTCCCATATCAAGGCCAAACTGCGCGAGACAGGCGCACTGCTCGCTGGCGAATTCAGCGGCCACATCTGCTTTGGTGAACGCTGGTACGGCTTTGATGATGCGCTGTATTCCGCCGCGCGCCTGCTTGAAATCGTTAGCGCGGAAGGTCGCAGCGTAGCGGATCTTTTCTCCCAGTTTCCGGTGACGTTCACAACCCCGGAGCTGAAGGTGAGCACAACAGACTCGGCGAAGTTTGCCATCATGGACAAACTCCGGACCAAGGCTAATTTTGGCGACGGTACGATTACCACCATCGATGGCATCCGCGTGGACTACGCCGATGGCTGGGGGCTGATCCGCCCTTCGAATACCGGCCCTGTTCTGACACTCCGTTTCGAAGCTGACGACCAGGCCGCACTGCAGCGAATTCGAAACCTCTTCCAGGCACAGTTGAGCGCGATTGATCCAGCGCTCGAGATCGGATGACCCAGATGGATTCAAACCGGGAAACAACCCGCGTACTGATTGAAGCACTGCCCTATATCCGTCGCTTCCAAGGGGCCACTGTCGTCGTGAAGTACGGCGGCAATGCGATGGTCGAGGACCAGCTCACCATAGAGTTTGCCCAGGACGTGGTATTGCTCAAGCTCGTCGGCCTCAATCCGGTCGTGGTCCATGGTGGTGGCCCGCAGATCGCCGATTTGCTCAAACGGCTGAATATCGAATCACGTTTCGTCGATGGGTTGCGGGTTACCGATGCTGCGACGATGGACGTCGTGCAGATGGTGCTCGGTGGTCTCGTCAACCAGCAAATCGTGTCGCTTCTGAATCATCAAGGTGGCCGGGCAGTCGGCGTCACGGGGAAAGACGGCAGTTTGATTCAGGCCAAAAAACTGCTGCTCAACCGCAAGGTCCCCGGAAGTGAGACCACCGAGCAGGTCGACATCGGACATGTGGGTGAAGTAATCAACGTGCAGACTGATGTTCTAACGACTCTCATTCGTCCCGGTTTCATTCCCGTGATCGCACCGATCGGTGTCGGCGCAGATGGCGAGTCTTACAACATCAATGCGGACACTGTCGCCGGAAAGGTTGCCGCCTACCTGCGCGCGGAAAAACTCGTTCTTCTGACCAATACGCCTGGCGTACTCGACAAGAGCAAGAAGACCATCAGCGAGCTTTCCCGCAAAGAGGTGAAGATGCTGATCGCCGATGGAACCATCGGCTCAGGCATGCTGCCAAAAGTTGAGTGTGCGATGGATGCCCTCGCTGAAGGAGTTGGCAGCGTGCAGATCGTCGATGGCACCGTGTCCCATGCGCTGTTGCTGGAGATCTTCACCGACTCCGGCGTCGGCACGAAGATTAGTTGAGCCATGGCAATGCTGAAAGACCGATCCAATCGCAAGCAGCAAATTCTCGAAGCGCTGGCAATGATGTTGCAGAACAATCCTGGCGACCGTATCACCACAGCCAATCTGGCCCGCGCAGTCGGAGTATCTGAGGCCGCGCTTTATCGGCACTTTCCAAGCAAGGCGAAGATGTTCGAGGGGCTGATCGAGTTCATCGAGGAGAGTCTGTTCACCCGGATCAACCGGATTCAGCACCCCGTCGAAGGTTCCGCAGATGCGCTCGGACCTGTCGAGCAGTGTGGCGCGATTCTCTGGCTGCTTCTCAACTTTGCCGAGAAGAACCCGGGATTTGCGCGCTTGCTGGTAGGAGATGCGCTGCAGGGTGAAACAGAACGACTGCGATCGCGGATGCGCCAGGTTTTTGATCGATTTGAAACCCATCTGCGTCAGGCCGTGAAGAACTGTCAGACAGCTACTCCAGGCTTACCTGAAACACCGGCCGCGACCGCAGCAAACCTGTTGCTGGCCAGCGTCGAAGGGCGCATCAACCAGTTCGTTCGCAGTGAGTTCCGATCATCCCCAACAGTCGGTTGGCAGGAACAATGGCGACTGCTGTCGCAGTCGATTTTCAGCACTTCCCGCGCTTGAACGCCACCCTTTCCGCTTTGAATTTCGCGGCGATATTGCGACGCTCCTTTTCCCGCTGTTTTATGGACTTTTCCACCAGCTTGATCTGACCAGCCGCACGTTCGATGTTCTGGATGAGGATGTTGGTGAGCGTGCCGCCTGATCGTTCGATACGTGCAGCCTGGGCCAGAAGATCATTGTGTTGACCGCGCAACGCGATCAGCTTGGCCCGGTCATTGGCAAGCGTGGTCTCAACCGCCTCGATTTCTTCTGCCTCGAAGCGGTCAATGTCAGCGCTAGTTTGATACATCGTTGAAACCCGCACCCAGGTCGCGCGATGCTCGGCAAGTTCCGCATCCCGCTTCTTCTTGGCTTCAAGTTCCGCACCCGTGAGTTCGGCGGCAACCGTGCGTACGACGCGGCCGCTGGCGTCCAGCACATCGTAATCAAACTTAACACGATCGTTGGGAATGGAATGGGAAATCTCGGTCTTGCCCTGGGCATTGGTGAACCGGTAAATCTGAGTTTGGGACTCTGCGGCCTGGACAGAGATCGAAACGACGAGCGCGAACAAGAGACTGATCGCTCGCGTCCGCATAATCGCTTTTCTTAAGTCCGGGTCTGACATGGTTATTGGGCGCAATACTGTTGCTGATACTGGATCATCGTTTGACGAAAGCCCTGGGCTCCCTGAACGCCTTCGTCCGGGGTGCCAAGGTAGTCGATCACTTCCTGCAAGTTTACGATGCTGGTCACAGGCAGGCCGTGATCCAGTCCAAGTGCTTCCGCGGCGGTTACACGCCTGCCATCCAGATACTCCTGCCGATCAAGTGCAATCAGGACCCCGCAGGCTTTCGCGCCGGTGGCTTCGATGATGGCTTTGGATTCGAGCTTGGCCGCGCCATCTGTGACGACATCATCAACCACCAGAACGTTGCCCTTGAGGGGGGCCCCTACCAACGAACCACCTTCCCCATGGCTTTTTGCTTCCTTGCGATTGAACGCCACCGGAAGATTCAAAGGTTGTGGATCTGCGGCAAGGGCTATGGCCATGGCGGTGGCGATCTGTATGCCCTTGTACGCCGGACCAAAAAGCACATCGCACTGGATGCTTTCGACGCGCCAAGCTGCAGCGTAGGCCCGGCCCATTTCGAGCAAGGCGTCCCCACGAGAGATCACGCCCATATTGAAAAAGAACGGGCTTCGACGACCGTTCTTCAACGTGAAATCGCCAAACCGCAATACCTGTTCATTAATCATCAGGCGAATGAAGCGCCGCTTCCATGCCGGCAGTGTGCTCATCGCGACGACCTCCCGGTTACCTGCCGCTGGACCTGCAACAACTCGCGGATCCCCTGCTCGGCCATATCCAGCAAGGTTTCGAGTTCTGCCCTCGTAAACGTTGCGCCTTCCGCAGTGCCTTGCACCTCAACGAGGCCGCCCGACTCAAGCATCACCACATTCATGTCCGAATCAGCAGACGAATCTTCGACGTATTCGAGGTCAAGCACTGGACGGCCCTTCACAACGCCCACGGAGACAGAGGCCACAAACTGATTGAACGCTGTCTGAAGCGAGTGCTTATGGAGTGCATCCCACACTGCGACTGCAGCGCCGGTAATGGACGCCGTTCGTGTTCCGCCATCGGCCTGCAGGACATCGCAGTCGATCTTGACCGTACGCTCGCCGAGCCTGTCGAGGTCAACGGCCGCTCTGAGGCTGCGGCCAATCAAACGCTGTATCTCCAGCGTGCGGCCGCCCTGTTTACCACGCGCTGCTTCGCGATCAACGCGCTCATGAGTTGATCCCGGCAACATACCGTACTCCGCTGTCAGCCAGCCCTTCCCCGATCCTCGCAGGAACGGAGGGACGCCACTTTCGATGACTGCGGTACACAACACGCGTGTATCACCAAAGGAGGCGAGCACAGAACCGCCAGCATGTTTGGTAAATCCCCGCTCCAGGGAAACGACTCTCAACTGGGTTGGTCTTCGACCATTGGGACGCTCCACGTCCATAAGGCTTACAGCTCCGGCAGATTTCGGGCGCTGAGTATAACCTCACGATGCGGCGAGACCCGAAGGCTCGCGCGCAGCCCGCTGATCCGGCCGACCCTGCTGTGCGACTACGCCGCACCTTTTCATTCTTCCAAGCGACTACGTCGCGTCTTTTTATATCAATCGCGCGACTACGTCGCGCTCGGGGGCTGCTAGAATCCCGACATGATGTTCAGCATGACCGCATTCGCTCGCAGCCAGGGTGACCACGCCCGATTCCATCTCGTCTGGGAACTGCGCAGCGTCAATCACCGTTATCTGGAAACACAATTCCGCCTTCCAGATGCATTTCGTAATCTCGAACAAAGCCTGCGGGACACTGCTCGTCGTCACCTCCGCCGCGGCAAGCTTGATGCAACGCTGCGATTCGATCGCGCTGCACGCGAAGGCGCCTTCGAGATCAACAGACCCTTGTTGCTACAGCTGCTGGCTTCCCTCGAGCAAGTGCGCCGAGATGCGCCGGATATCGGCAGCATCAGTCCTGTGGAACTCATGAAATGGCCAGGCGTACTCCAGGATGCCAGCGCGGAAGATGATGCGTTGCTGCGTAAAGCCGGTGAGTTGTTCGAACAGGCCCTCGGTGACCTCATATCGGCACGTCAACGCGAAGGTGCGGCAATCCACACCACCGTCGAAGACCGACTAAAGGCCATCGACTCACACCTTTCGGCTCTGCGCACCCTCGCCGATCAGGCCAGCCGTGATCTTTTGCAAAAACTTCGCGGGCGAATCAATGAACTCGCTGTTGAAGTTGATCCATTGCGGCTTGAACAGGAGGTTGCCCTGATCGCTCAACGGGGTGATGTCGCTGAAGAGATCGACCGGCTTGGCATCCACGTCGAAGAGTGTCGTCGAGCTCTATGCAGCAACGACCCGCAGGGGCGCCGTCTGGATTTTCTGACTCAGGAAATGAACCGCGAAACCAATACGCTCGGCGCCAAGTCGAGCCACGCGGAAGTTTCGCAACGTGTCGTCGACCTGAAGGTCATCGTCGAGCAGATCCGGGAACAGGTTCAGAACATCGAATGACCCCTGTGCGCGCTGGGCTTCTCTTTATTGTCTCGGCGCCATCCGGGGCGGGAAAGACATCACTGGTCGCAAACCTCTTGAGCAGCGTCGAGTCTCTGGCGCTCTCCATTTCCCACACCACCCGCAAACCTCGACCGGGGGAGCAGGACGGGGTGAACTATCACTTCACCAACGTATCGACGTTCGCGTCGCTGGTCACTTCAGGGGCGTTTCTTGAACACGCCAGCGTTTTCGGCAACTACTACGGGACCGCCATCGACAGCGTGCGGAAACCGCTTGCCGCGGGAACTGATCTGATTCTTGAAATTGACTGGCAGGGCGCCGCCCAGATCCGCTCGCTGCTACCCGCCACGATCTCGATCTTCATCCTGCCGCCAAACCTCGAAACCCTGGAGGAAAGGCTCCGCTCGCGTGGCCAAGATGACGATGTCGTGATCAAGCGACGGCTGTCGATGGCTGTGGAGGAGATGTCTCACTGCTCCGAATATGACTACTTTGTGGTCAATGATGAGTTTTCCCGGGCTGCAGACGACCTGGCAGCTATCGTGCGCTCGGAGCGCTTGCGCCGGACACCACAACAAACCGCCCTCAAGTCCATGCTCAACGGTCTGCTGGACACTCGAACGGAGGCTTGAGTAGACTCCCGCGCCTCCTGACTACCACCCGGACGTTATGGCCCGCATTACCGTTGAAGACTGCCTCGAGCACGTCGAAAACCGCTTCCAGCTGGTCATGCTGGCTACCCGTCGAGCGCGCCAGTTACGTGCTTTCGGCGCGCACCCCCTGGTACCTGAGGAGAACGACAAACCCACCGTTATCGCTCTTCGGGAAATCGCTGCGGGCCTGATCTCGGAGGAAAGACTTGACGACCTCGAGGTCCGCGTCGAGGATGAGCCGGTAATCGTTTCTTTCGGTTCACCGGATGAGGGCTTCGGAGACCTCTGATGCTCCGGGCGAAGCCCGTTGAGCAATCCCAGGACAGCTAACGGCTCCTACTTTGTCGCGCGGCTGGCCGAACGGGCCAAGTCGCCGAGTGTTGCTTCGCCTATCGATTTCCCAGCCCTGCGCGATCGTTACCTGGTTCACTATCTCGACCCGCGCCAGGTCGAGCAGGTTGAACTGGCATGGCGGTATGCGGCGGAAAAACATGCCGGCCAGATGCGCCGCACCGGCCATCCCTACATTTCCCACCCTTTGGCCGTGTCTGAAATCCTCGCCTCGATGCGCATGGACCACCAATCACTGATGGCGGCACTTCTGCACGACGTCATCGAAGACACCAACACCAGCAAACACACACTGGCTGAATGTTTCGGCCAGCCTGTTGCCGAGCTGGTGGAAGGTGTCTCGAAACTGTCCAAGATCTTCAAGACCCGCGCCGAAGCCCAAGCCGAGACGTTCCAGCGTCTGGCACTCGCCATGGCAAAGGACATACGGGTCATCATGGTGAAGATGGCCGACCGGCTGCACAACATGCGCACCATCGGGGTGATGAGCGACGAACAGCGCAAGCGTGTCGCCAGGGAAACCCTCGATTTTTATGCGCCCATCGCTGATCGCCTCGGCATCCATCACATGAAGATCGAGTTCGAGGAACTCGGCTTCGAGGCGTTGTATCCGTTGCGGGCGGACCGGATATCAAGGGCTGTCTCCTCAGCGAAGGGTCGCCGCAAAGAGCTCATGGAAGAAGTTCGCACGGCCATCGCCAGCGCGTTGATGCGCGAAGGTATCCAAGCGTCAGTGCATGCGCGGGAGAAGCACCTCTATTCGATCTACCGGAAGATGCGCTCACAGCACAAGTCGTTCCGGGAAATCACCGACGTGTTCGGATTCAGGATTGTCGTCGCCCAGGCTGATGAGTGCTATCGCGCCCTCGGCGTCATGCACAACCTCTACAAACCCGTTGCCGGCCGCTTCAAGGACTACATCGCGATCCCCAAGAAAAACGGCTATCAGTCACTCCACACCACGTTGTTCAGCATGCACGGCGTGCCGATAGAGGTGCAGATCCGCACCAAACACATGGAGTCTGTGGCACTGCACGGGATCGCCGGGCACTGGTTGTACAAGAGTTCCGACGGCGGCGAATTTGCCTACAGCCAGCAGCGCGCCAGGCAATGGGTGCGCGATCTGCTTGAACTGCAGCAACGCGCCGGTAATCCGCTGGAGTTCATCGACAGCCTCAAGAATGACCTCTTTCCGGACGAGGTTTATGTGTTCACGCCGCGAGGTGATATCAAGGAATTGCCAAGAGGCGCCTGTGCTGTGGACTTCGCCTACGCAATCCATACCGATATCGGCAACAGCTGCAATTCCTGCCTCGTCGACAATACGCCAGCCCCCCTCTCACAACAGCTGCAGAGTGGTCAGGTGGTGCAGATCAATACCGTCCGTGGCGGCTTGCCAAGCCCCGAGTGGCTGACCTTTGTGGTGACAAGCAAAGCCCGTTCGGCTATTCGGGATGCGCTGAAGACCCAGGAGACCTCTCAATCCATCGCCCTGGGCGAGCGCCTGCTGAACCGATCGCTCGCCAGCGTCAACCGGAGTATCCGCGACTTCGACTTCCGCAGGCTGAGGCGCCTGCTCCAGGCGTTTGGTGTTCGCCGCCTGGATGAGCTTCTGGCAGCGATCGGCAATGGCGACCAGATGGCCTACGTCGTCGCCCAACGGCTGGTTTCAGCGGACGACCCTGGGTCCGAAACCGTGTTTGTCGAACATGACGGCCCGGTGAACATCCGCGGTGGCGAAGGTCTGGTGGTGAAGTACGCGCGTTGTTGTGGGCCTGTTCCCGGCGATGCCATCGTCGGCCACATGACACCCGGCAAAGGCTTTGTCGTTCATATTGAAACCTGCGCCAACATCATGGAAATCCGTAGGCGAAAATCGAGTGACATCATTCCGGCGCGATGGTCGACAAGCATCCGCGGAGAATTTCTCACCGCGTTGCGCATCGACGTGGATCAACGCAAAGGCATCATCGCGGAGATCGCCACCACACTGACCGATACCGATGCCAGCATCGATACGTTGAATGTGGAAGAGCGCAATGCCAACGTGACCAGCGTAATCGTCAATATTGGCGTGCGCAGCAGAACGCACCTGGCCCGGGTGATGCGTCGTGTGCGGGCCATTGGTGCAACCCTGTCGATCGCGCGATGCGGCCAGTAACGGACTATTCCGGTGGCGTCCAACCTTTACAGATACTCCAGGTAACTTCATTGAACCGAAAGATCATCACCACGCCACTCGCACCTTCCGCCATCGGCACTTACTCACAGGCCGTTCTCGCAGGAAACACGCTGTACATTTCCGGTCAGATTCCTCTGGATCCGGCAACCGGAGTCCTGGTGGAAGGCTCCTTCGAAGATCGCGCAGAGCGGGTTTTCCTCAATCTCAAAGCCATCGCGCAGGCAGCCGATATGTCGCTGGGCGATGCAGTCAAAGTCACCGTGTTTCTGACGGATCTGGGCACGTTTCAGCAGCTGAACGGCGTCATGGAACGTCACTTCCCTGCGCCCTGGCCGGCACGAGCTGCAGTGCAAGTTGCAGCGTTGCCCCGCGGCACCGACGTTGAGGTGGACGCGATTCTGGTAAGGACTTGACCGAACCGCTACCCCTGCAACCGGTCGGTACCCTAAAGGGGGTTGGGCCCGGAACCCGGATCGCGCTGGCGAAGCTGGGCATTGGCACCCTGCGGCAGTTGATGTTCCACGTGCCTTACCGCTACGAAGATCGCACCCGCATTACACCGCTCAACGAACTCCGGCAGGCGGCTGACTATCAGGTGGTCGGCCGGGTGCTCTCGGCCACTGCAATCCGCACAAGGCAGCCCGGGCTGCTGGTGGTAATCACTGACGACGCCGCTGAGCTGACTCTTCGGTTCTTTCGCGCTCACCCCCGTCAAGCCGCCCGTTTTCAAACCGGGGCCTGGGTGCGTGCATTCGGCCCCGTACAGCTGGTTGGTCGACATCTGGAGATGTTCCACCCGGATTGCGAAGTTTCATACGATTTCCCGTCACCACCTTCGCCGGAATTGACACCTGTTTATCCATCGACGGCACAACTCCCACAATCACGGCTGCGCAAGTTGATCGGCCAGTGTTGTGCGCTGCCATGGCCTGATCTTGAAGGTCTGCCTTGGTCCGCACTGAAAACAATCCATGCGCCTCCCGAGAACATCGGATCAGTGCTCGAAACTGCTCGCAAGAGCCTCGCTCTCGACGAATTGACCGCCTATCGCCTGGTGATGAACGAACTGACGCGGGACCGACTCGCATCAACAGCTGAAGCTTTGCTGCGGGGTCCGGGTCTCGGCCGCAAACTGCTCGAACAACTGGGTTTTGATCTGACCGGTGCACAGCGCAAGGTCTTGAAGGAGGTTCTTACAGACCTCGAGCGTCCCGTACCGATGTTGCGGCTGCTGCAGGGTGACGTCGGCTCCGGCAAAACCATCATCGCCGCATTCGCCGCCATACGCGCCGCTGAACGAGGTTGTCAGACCGTGGTGATGGCGCCCACTGAACTGCTTGCTACGCAGTTGTACCAGAACTTCTCGCAGTGGCTTGAACCCCTCGGTATCCGTACCGGATTCCTCATCTCCTCGCGCAGCGCTGCGGAGAAACGCGACACGATAGATTCGATCACACGCGGAGAGATCGATGTTGTCGTCGGCACGCACGCACTGATCGAGGACAACGTCTCGTTCAAAAGGCTCGCCCTCGTGGTTATTGATGAACAACATCGCTTCGGCGTTCACCAGCGCATGTTGCTGCGAGACAAGGGTTCGCGGCCCCACCAGCTCGTGATGACCGCCACTCCCATTCCGAGAACACTCAACCTTACGCTCTATGCCGACATGGACGTTTCGGTACTGGATGAGCTGCCGCCGGGCCGCTCGCCCATCGCGACGCGTGTGATGCACCAGAAGCAGCGCACTATGCTCATCGAATGGCTGAAAACCCGGCTCCAGGCAGGCGAGCAGGCTTACTGGGTTTGCACACTCATCGAGACCAACGACGACATACCGGCGCGGGCCGCGGAAGACGCATTCGAACAGTTGTCCGCTGAGCTTGCCGGCTTTCGCATCGGGCTCATGCACGGCAGGCTGAAGGGTGATCTGAAACAGGAGGTATTCGAACAGTTCCGGTCAGGTGCGATCGATCTGTTGGTTGCAACCACTGTGATCGAAGTCGGCGTTGACGTTCCAAACGCTACCACCATCGTCATCGAAGACCCCGAACGTCTGGGAATTGCACAGTTGCACCAGCTGCGAGGCCGTGTCGGGAGAGGGACACTGGCGGGTTACTGCGTTCTTCTGCACCAGGGCGGCTTGTCCGCTGTTGCCAGAGAGCGCCTGCGCGCGCTGAGGGATCATCACGACGGCTTTCGTCTCGCTGAAATCGATCTCGAGCTCCGTGGACCGGGAGAAGCTCTAGGGACACGGCAGACTGGCGAGGCGGCCTTTCTGTTCGCAGAGCCTCAGCAAGACCCTGCGCTGCTGCAACTGGCCAGCGACCGCGCCGCCCACATCGTAACGGTAGCGCCAGATGTTGCCGATCGTCTCCTGAACGTCTGGATTCACAGCGGCAATAGCACGCTGACCGTCTAAGTTACCTTCGCTGAATTCGTCTGCTGAACTCTTCTTGCCGACTGGTTCGCATTTTGATGCTCTGTAGCTGGTGAACTTGGCGCTGTTTCCTAGAATTTTGCATCGCCGTTATGGAGTTGCGCCGTATGCAAGATACGCCTCAGGTTATTCACTTGCGGGCGACTGCGCTCGTCAGTGCGAACTCCGGACAATCCTGCGTCGTCTTGCATCGAGCAGACCAGATTTTCGACCTCGTCCGATTCAACCAGCAGAACGCGGTCAACTAGCGCGCACTCCCAACGGAAGATCTCCGTGGACTGCGATGGTCTGACGTGCAGTGCGAGCGCGAAGCGTGGATGGATCGGGGCGTGGTTGAAGCACAACTCGTCGCTGTCCTTGATTCGCTTAAGCCTGATGAGGACGGGCGCCGAATTCTGCAACCATCCAGCATCCTGCACACAGGCACTATCGACTGTGCGTTCGATCTGCCGGTGATGGACGATCACGATAGCGATCTTGATCGCATCCACTCGAGCATCACGACCTTCACCAAAAGACGGCTGCTTGCCCGCCTCGATGAAACGCTGGAGATCCCACCGCTGCCAGCGGCAGCACAGCGCATTCTCGCCCTCAAATCCAATCCGGACTATTCGCTTCAGGAGCTCGTGAAAGTGAAGAAGATCGATCCTTCCATCGCTGCGTGGGTAATGTCCTGAGCGAACTCGGCCTTCTACGCTGCGAGTCCACCACCACGCTCACTGGGCGATGCGATCATGCGGGTTCTGGGAACAGACCTGGTCATGAATCTGGCGCTCGGACTGGCACTCGCTGGCAGTCTTCGCCTGCCCGAGCATCAAGTGCGAGGCATACCCCCGTTTTGGACAGAAGCGGTGTACACGGCAACCGCCGTCGAGGCACTTGCTCGCCGCGGTGATGCGACCACTCGATCCACCGCTGGCTTCGCTTATCTCACCGGGCTAATGGCCAACTACGGCACCCTCGTGCTTGGACACGTTTTTCCGCCGCAATATGCGCACATCTGCCTGCTGCAGGAAGCCAGCCCGGGGCTGCCCGCGTGCATGATCGACACGCATGTCTTGCAAGTGTCCAGGGAAGTCCTGGCTTCGGCGCTTTTCGATCTCTGGGGACTTCCGGAGGAGATTACCGTCGCTGTCCGGGAGCAACACCATCCGGATTATCAGGGCAGCTTCGACCGGGTCGTCAGGTTGCTCCAGGCCGCCCGAACGTTACTCGGATATGGCGCCTTCGCTGATTCGTCCATCGAAGATGCAGACCTTGCCGCGATCGGTCTTCGATCCGATGACCTTGATCAGGTCGGGGCGCTCTTGGTGGAGTCACGAGATGCCCTGGACGGCCTGGCACGAGCAGTGGCCTGATCCGGGATTCTTGGGAAGGATCAGTTCGGTGACGCGAATCAACCGACTTCGATCATCTCAAAATCTTCTTTGCTGACACCGCACTCAGGGCAGACAAAGTCCTCAGGCACATCCTCCCAGGCGGTACCAGGGGCGATGCTTTCCTCTTCACAGCCTTCGGCCTCGTCATAGATCCAGCCGCAGACAATACACTGCCACTTGCGCATGAGCGGATGTCACCCCTGTTTTGAAGGCGCGCTAACTTAATGGCCGTCCCTGGAAATTGCAAACCACTGCGCTTGGTCGAACAGGGATGGTAAATTGCGCCGAAACCGCATCGCGGCAGCTGATTTCGTGCATACCACTGCTTCCTTCGCCTACTGGCTGGCCTATTTGCGTCTTGCCAGACTGGACCGCCCGGTTGGCACCCTGCTCCTCCTTTGGCCCACCCTGGCAGCGTTGTTTCTCGCCGCCGACGCGCTTCCGGATTTGCGCCTGCTCGCCATTTTTGCGCTCGGGACCATACTGATGCGCAGCGCCGGCTGCGTGATCAATGACATCCTTGACCGCAACCACGATGGACTGGTCGAACGTACGCGTAACAGGGCACTTCCAGCCGGAGATTTGCAGCTCCTCGAGGCCGTGGTGTTTTTGGTGCTCCTGCTGTCTGCCGCCTTCTCTGTGGCACTGATGCTCACATGGGCCACTCTCGTCGTTGCCTGTGCAGGGTTGCTGATCGCCATCATCTATCCGTTGATGAAGCGCCTCACCTATCTGCCGCAGGTCGTGCTGGGTGCAGCGTTCAGCTGGGGATTGCTCATGGCATGGACCGAGGTGCATGGCTCGATCCCGCGCGAATGCTGGTTGCTGTTTACCGGAAGCCTGATCTGGATCGTCGCCTATGACACCTGGTACGCGATGGTCGATCGGGAGGACGACCTCAAGGCGGGTATCAAATCAACCGCAATACTCTTCGGCGCCCTCGACCGTAATGTGATCGGCTCGCTCCAGCTGCTGGCGCTGCTGGTGTTCGGCTTGTTTGGCTGGCAGACCGAGTCCGGGCTCTTCTGGTACGCAGGTCTCGCAGCCATGGCCGCTACTTTCTGGTTCCAGCGTCGTATCACGACCCGTCGCGACAAGACCGCGTGTTTCAAGGCGTTCAGCAACAACGTCTGGTCCGGGTTCGGACTGTTCGCAGGTGCGGTCATGGATCGAACCCTCTGGCCCTGGATTAGCAGCCTTGTTTAAGTGGATTGATGTGCTCAATGAGACCATCGGTCGAGTCGTGGCCTGGTTCTCTTTGATCATGGCGCTGCTGATGGTTGGCGTCGTACTGATGCGCTACCTGTTCGATATGGGCACACTGGTTCTCCAGGAGAGCATCCTCTATCTGCACGGCTTCGGGTTCATGCTGGCGATTCCCTACACGCTCATGAAAGGTGGCCACGTCCGTGTTGATGTGCTCTATGGTCGAATGTCGGCCCGAAACCGTTGCTTGGTTGACCTCACGGGCCACCTGTTTCTGCTGCTCCCGGTGTGCATCTTCATTTTCTGGACCAGCTTGCCCTATGTGGGCGCTTCATGGCGGATCCTCGAAGGTTCCGCTGATATTGGCGGCATCCCGGCGGTGTTCGTGTTGAAAACGTTGATCCCTGTCCTCACTGTTCTGCTGTTCCTTCAGGGACTCAGAGAAGTGGTTCGTTCTCTTCGAGGCCTGCGATCTGATGCTTGAGTTGATCCCGCTGCTGCTGTTTCTGGCCGTCTTTCTGGTTCTGATGACGGGCTACCCGGTAGCGATCGCCCTCGCCGGTGTTTCACTGCTTTTTGCAGTTGGTGGGATCGCTGCCGGGGTGTTCATCCCGCATGACCTCGGATTCACACCAGGGCGTATCTTCGGAATTATTGGCAATCAGACCCTGATCGCCGTGCCACTGTTTGTGTTCATGGGCGTGGTACTCGAAAAAACCGACACCGCCCGCAATCTGCTAACAAGTTTATCCACGCGCCTGCGCGGTTTGCCCGGAGGGCTCGGGATCACAGTGGTCATCGTTGGCGCACTACTCGCGGCGAGTACCGGGATCGTCGGCGCTACTGTGGTTGCCATGGGTCTCATGTCGCTACCCAGCATGCTGGAGGACCGTTACGATCCGGCCCTCTCGACCGGTCTGATTTGCGCCACCGGCACACTGGGCCAGATCATTCCGCCGTCGATCTCACTGGTTCTGCTCGGGGACGTCCTCGGCAACGCCTATCAGCAGGCGCAGCTTTCCCAAGGCGTCTTTGCGCCGAAGACAGTTTCTGTTGGGGATCTCTTTGCCGGGGCGTTGATTCCAGGCCTGGTGCTGGTGCTGCTGTATCTGATCTGGGTTGTCGCCGTGGCTTTGCTCAGGCCGCAACAAGTCGGGCGCGGCGTGGCGCCGGTCACCGGTCAAGCGGAACGACCCTCATCGCCGCCGATTCTGCAAGCGATGATCGCGCCCATCGTGCTGATACTTCTCGTACTCGGCTCGATCATCGCCGGCATCGCCACACCGACCGAAGCTGCCGGGGTTGGCGCCGTAGGTGCGCTGGTGCTGGCCATCCTCAGCGGCAAGATGAATGTTCAAACTCTGCGAGCGGTTGGAGAGAGCACACTGCAGACGACCGCGATGGTGTTCTTCATCCTCATCGGTGCGTCAATCTTTTCGCTGGTCTTTCGCGGTTTTGGCGGTGATGAAGCAATCGCCCATCTGTTTGATCAAATGCCGGGTGGCGTTTGGGGCGCATTCGCCATCGTCATGCTGGTGGTGTTCCTGCTCGGGTTCATTCTCGACTTCATCGAGATCATCTTTGTGGTTGTGCCAATCGTTGGCCCGGTCCTGCTGGCCATGGGTCTGGATCCCATCTGGCTGGGCGTGATGCTCGCCCTCAACCTGCAGACCTCCTTCCTGACGCCTCCCTTCGGTTTTGCCTTGTTCTATCTGCGCGGCGTGGCGCCGCCCAGCGTGACCACGATGGATATGTACAAAGGTGTAGTGCCCTTCGTTTGCCTGCAACTCCTGCTGCTGGCAATTCTCTGTGTGTGGCCGGCGCTCGCGACAGATTTGCCAACATGGCTGCGCGAGCATTGAAGACAGAAAACTCGTCTCGCCCAGACGAATCCTGTCAGACGGGCTTGGCCCCCCAGCTCGGCTTTCGTTTATCGACAAAGGCAGACACACCTTCACCGTAGTCCGTTTCTTTCATCATCGTTTTGATCAGCTGCTCTGAGTCCACGACCGCCGTTGCAACATCGCGGTGCAAATCACGGTAGACCTGCCACCGCGTTTGCCTGAGTGAGTTCGGACTCACCGACTCGAGCATCTGCCTAATGTAAGCACGTGTGGTATCGAGCAGAAGTTCCGGAGGTACGAGTTGATGGACGAGGCCCAACGAATACGCCTCGTCAGTGGTGAAGATCCGGCTGCTCAGTAGAAGCTCCATCGCTCGCGGCAAGCCGATCATGCGTGGCAGCATCCACGAGAGCCCATACTCTGCCGGCAGATTGAGTTTTCCATGCGCCGTGGTCAGCTTTGCGCCGGGTACGGCAAACCTGATATCGCAAAAACACGCGAGGGCCAGGCCTACTCCCGCCGCCGACCCGTTGATCGCGCCTATCACTGGCTTGCTCAACCCGAAGTGGCTCGCAAACACGGCATCAAACTCAGGAGCGACGCCAAACCCTGGCGAAGCGAGCGTCTCGGGGGTGCCCGGATCATACCCGCCTTTCTTCACGTGCCCTTCAAGTGCTGCGGAATCTCCGCCGACACAAAAAGCCGTGCCGCTACCGGTGACCAGAATCGCCCGGACCTCCCGGTCTTTCTCTGCACGATCCAGCAGCCACCGATACTCGGTGTGCATGCGCCCGGTCCAGGCATTTCCCCGGTGTGGTCGCGAAAGCGTGAGTATCGCAATACCGCCTTCCACGGTGTATTGCGTCGCCTTGAGCTCCATCATCGACTTAGTCTCTTACTTCAAGGTAGGCCTGTTCCGACAGTGCGTGATATTCACGGGCCGCTATCGCAAAGGCCGTGTAGGACTCGTAGATCTTCTGGGTTTGCGGATCTGCAGTGCCCGTCTCGGCAAGCACCTCCGCAGAGACCTCACGCAGCCGGGCAATCACGTCATCAGGCAATCGTCGTAGCTGCACACCGTTCTCTTCTACTAGCGTCTTCAACGCCGTGGCGTTTCTCGCGGTGAATTCGGCCAGCATGTCATCGTTTACCATTCGCGCAGCGGTCTTGACCATGGCCTGCAGATCCGGCGGAAGCGTCTCCCACGCGCTCTTGTTGACGATGGCCTCAAGTGTCGGACCCGGCTCATGCCAGCCGGGATAGTAGTAGTACTTGGCGACGGTATGCAGCCCCAGAGCAAGGTCGTTGTACGGCCCGACCCACTCCGTTGCATCGATCACTCCGGTCTGCAACGCCGTAAAGATCTCTCCGCCGGGAAGCGTAACCGGCTCGCCTCCCGCCCGCTTCAATACCTCGCCACCAAGTCCGGGGATGCGCATCTTCAGTCCCTTGAGGTCCTGTAGCGAGTTGATCTCCTTGTTGAACCAGCCCGCCATCTGCACGCCGGAGTTACCCGCAGCAAGCGGCACGAGATTGAACGGCGCGTAGGCTTCCTCCCACAGCTCCATCCCGCCACCGTAGTGCAGCCACCCGTTCATCTCCTGGGCATTCATGCCAAAAGGAACTGTTGCAAAAAACTCCGCGGAGGCGAGCTTTCCACGCCAGTAGTAGGCGGCGCCGTGTCCCATCTCCGCGTTGCCCTGGCTGACCGCATCGAACACTTCCATCGCCGGCACGAGCTCTCCGGCGCCGTAGACTTTGATGCGCAAACGGCCGCTACTCATCGTTTCGATTTCGCGTGCCATTCGCTCCGGTGCGGTTCCTAGCGCCGGCAGGTTCTTGGGCCACGTGGTGACGAGTTTCCACTGATAGGTCTTCGTAGGTTCGGCGCTGTCGACAGCCGTGCTCGCGGCCTCACCACCGCAGCCACTGATCATCAGTACAACAAGGAAAATCGCACCAACACGCATCTGTATTTCTCCTGAGGACTCTGAACGTGAGGCTCAATCGACCGGTTGCAGATTGGCCAATCCGAGAATCAGCCACTTGGACCCTGAGCCCCTGAAATTCACCCGGATTCGCGCACGCTCGCCCACACCTTCACACTGCAGCACGACACCCTCTCCGAAGGAGCGATGTGAAACACGCTGTCCAATGTGCAGTGCTTCGCCCTCTGTGAGTGTGGCCGCATGACTTGATGACTGGAAAGACCTGACCGTCTGAAGAGCCGTGCTACCGGCCCGGACCGCTTCGAGCACTTCCGCAGGCAGTTCCCGCAAAAAACGTGATGGGCGATTGTAGCTGTCCATGCCGTTCAGGCGACGGGTTTCTGCCCAGGTGATGTACAGCTCTTTCATGGCCCGCGTGATACCGACATAGGCCAGGCGGCGCTCTTCTTCCAGGCGAGCCGGATCTTCCGCCGACATGCGGTGCGGGAAGAGCCCTTCTTCAACGCCAGCGATGAATACCAAGGGAAACTCGAGCCCTTTCGCTGAATGCAGCGTCATCAACTGCACTGCAGGACCTTGTGGTCCCTGTGCCTCACCAGCATCCAGGGCGACTTGATCAAGAAACTCCTGAAGGATACCGGGGCGACGCTCATCTGAATTTTCAACCGGTGAAATCCATTCACTCGAGAAGAGCCTGCAGGCCCGGATCAATTCCTCCAGATTCTCTTTGCGGGCAAGCCCACGCTCACCTTTCTCCGCTGAGTGAAACGCCATGAGACCCGACGCGTCTGTTACCAGCTCTGCAACTCCGGCGAGATTCACGTCGCGAGTGAGCTCACGCAGATCGGAAAGCAGTTGCAGAAATGCCGCCACAGCCGTGGCCGCACGTGCAGGCAGTCCGCCAGATCCCAGGAGATCCAGCGCCGATTGGTAGAGCGAAACGCTGCGGGTCCTCGCAGCCGTGCGGATTGTGTCGACGGTCTTGTCACCAATCCCACGAGTCGGTGTGTTGATCACCCGTTCGAACGCGGGATCGCTGTCCGGCTCAAGAACCAGGCGCATGTAAGCGAGAACGTTTTTTACTTCAATCCGCTCAAAGAACCGCTGGCCACCATGAATACGGTAGGGAATACCTTCCCGCATGAGCGCTTCTTCGAGCACCCGAGACTGTGCGTTGGAGCGATACAGGACCGCCGTCTCTTCCGGACTGCCACCTTCATCGAGCCATTGCTGGATGCGCTGGCTGACGAAACGCGCCTCATCGGCATCGTTGTACGCTGAAAACAGCCGAATGGGCGCACCATCACCATCACTGGTCCAGAGCTCCTTGCCGAGGCGATCACTGTTGCGGGCAATCAGCGCATTGGCGGCACGGAGTATGTTCCCCGTCGACCGGTAGTTCTGTTCGAGACGTATGGTCCTTACGTCTTTGAAGTGGCGCAGATAGTCCTGCATGTTTTCAATCTTCGCGCCACGCCATCCATAAATGGACTGATCATCATCGCCCACCGCCATCATCCAGGCGGTATGTCCCGCGAGCACTCTGAGCCAGGCGTACTGGATGGCGTTCGTATCTTGGAACTCATCAACAAGGATGTGTCGGAATCGCCGCTGGTAGTGTTCACGCAGCAACGCATCTTCAAGCCAGAGTTCGTGACTGCGCAGCAGGAGCTCAGTGAAATCGACCAGCCCGCTTTGCCGACACAAAGCCTCATACGCTTCGTAAATACGGTGGTGCGTGATCTGAAAGAGATCATCCCCCCTGGGTACGTCTTTGGCCCTGCGCCCTTCTTCCTTCTGTGCGTTGATGAACCAAGCCGCCTGTCGTGCAGGCCACTTCTGCTCATCAACATCGAGACTTCGCATCACCCGTTTGACCACCCGCAGCTGATCATCCGCATCCAGAATCTCGAAATTTTCCGGCAGACCCGCTTCTTTCCAATGGCGTCGCAAGAGGCGATGCGCGATACCGTGGAACGTGCCGACCCACAAACCCTGCACAGAGATGCCGAGCAGTCGTTCGATCCGAACCCGCATTTCAGCGGCGGCCTTGTTGGTGAATGTCACCGCCAGAACGCTGTGTGGTGAAACGCTCTCGGCTTCACACAGCCATGCAATGCGATGAACCAGCACTCGCGTCTTGCCACTACCCGCGCCGGCGACCACCAGACAATTTCCGGGCGGAGCTGTTACGGCTTCGCGTTGCCGATCATTGAGTCCATCGATGAGGTGGGTTATATCCACGCAGGTTGGTCGGTACTGGAGGTCGCAGCATTCTAACCGCCCGCGATGACGCTGATACCAGACTTCCGCCTGTCTTGTTCCGGTCTCTACCGCGACGAGGTGCGAACGGGTTATTCGACGGTAACGGACTTGGCCAGATTTCGCGGCTGATCAACGTCTGTGCCCTTGAGCACCGCAACATGGTACGCCAGCAATTGCAGCGGCACGGCAAAGACGATGGGCGCCAGCAGTCGGTGTGAGATCGGGACCTTCATGACCTTCACACCGTCTTCCGCCCGGAAATGCGCTTCGCTGTCGGTAAACACGTAGAGTTGCCCGCCTCTGGCACGAACCTCTTGAAGGTTGGACTGCACTTTTTCGAGCAGTTCATCTCCGGGGGCCACGGCAATGACCGGCATGTCTTCATCAACCAGCGCCAGCGGGCCGTGTTTGAGTTCTCCGGCTGGATATCCTTCGGCGTGGATGTAGGAGATTTCCTTGAGCTTGAGTGCACCTTCAAGCGCGATGGGATACATCGGTCCTCTGCCGAGGTAAAGGGCATGCTTACGGTCAATCATCTCCCCTGCCCACCGCAGGATTTGTGGGTCGAGCCGGAGTGCGTCATTGATCACCGCATCCAGTCCGTGGAGCAGCTGTACAACTTCTGCCTCTCGCTCTTCGGGCAATCCATGCTCGCGAGCGAGCAACAACGTCAGCAGCATGAGATCCGCGAGCTGCGCTGTGAACGCCTTGGTTGAGGCCACCCCCACTTCCGTGCCGGCCTGCAACATCAGCGCGATGTCGGATTCTCGCGCCAGTGAACTGGTGGCCACGTTGCAAATCGTCAGCGTGGCTTTGAATCCGGCTTCTTTCGCAACCCGTAGGGCAGCCAGCGTATCGGCCGTTTCACCAGACTGGGAAATCGTCGCGAACAAGCTGCCAGGAATGACCGCGACCTTGCGATAGCGGAACTCACTTGCGATCTCAACCTGGCATGGAATGCCGGCCAGCTCTTCAATCCAGTAACGCGCAACACTGGCGGAGTAGTAACTCGTACCGCAGGCGACAAGTGTCACTGCCTTGATTGATTGCAACAGTTCCTTCGCATGGGAGCCGAGAACTTCACCAAGCACACGGCGTTTGCCGAGGCGGCCCTCGAGCGTACGGCGTATGACATCGGGTTGCTCGTAGATCTCCTTCACCATGTAATGACGGTGATTGCCTTTGGAAAGGTCATCGTGGCCGATCTGCAGCCGATCGACTTTGCGTTTGACCGGTTGATTTTGATCATCCCATACCTGAATGGTGTCGCGCGTAACCTCGCAGAGGTCGCCTTCTTCCAAATAGATGAATCGATCTGTGACGGCACGCAGGGCCAACACGTCCGACGCAATGAAGTTCTCACCAAATCCGATACCAATGACCAGCGGACTTCCGACCCGAACGGCAACCAGCTGACCCGGATCATCACTCGCCATCACCGCAATCGCATAGGCACCTTCGAGCTCGAGTACCGCCTTGCGAACGGCGTCGGCCAACGAAGTGCCGTCTCGATAGAACGACTCGATGAGATGTGCGATGACCTCTGAATCCGTTTCGGAGCGGAATTCGTAGCCCCTGGATTTCAACCCGTCACGGAGCGATTCAAAGTTCTCGATAATCCCGTTGTGCACCAGCGTGATGCGGTCCTTGGATACATGCGGGTGGGCATTACGTTCACTGGGTTTGCCGTGAGTCGCCCAGCGCGTATGAGCGATCCCAATGTGGCCCAGCACCGGACGGCCACGTAGATCCTCCGCTAGCTCCTTGACCTTGCCGACCTGGCGCCGCAGATCAACGTTGTTGGAAGCCTGTGGCAGTACCGCCATACCGGCGGAATCGTAGCCCCTGTACTCGAGGCGTTGCAGCCCTTCCAACAGGATCATGGCTACGTTGCGGCCCGCGACCGCACCGACAATTCCACACATGGAACCTATTCCTTCTGGCGGGCGGCCCGCCGATGGGGCGGAGTCCAGCCTTTGATATTGCGCTGCTTGCCTCGACCAACAGCGAGATCACCCACCTCGACCTTGCTGGTAACCGTCGAGCCAGCGGCAACAAATGAATCGTCTGCCAGTTCCACAGGGGCTACCAAGGTCGCGTTCGAACCGACAAACACGCCGTTGCCAATCTCGGTATGGTGTTTGGCGAATCCGTCGTAGTTACAGGTGATCGTACCCGCGCCAATGTTGCAGCCCGCACCAACAGCGGTGTCGCCCAGATATGCGAGGTGATTGGCCTTGGTGCCTTTTCCAAGTCGGGCCTTTTTGGTTTCGACGAAGTTGCCGATATGTACGCCCTCGGCAAGCTGGCTACCCGGCCGAATTCGTGCAAAGGGGCCGATTACACAATTTGCTTCGATAACGGCGCCATCAATGACCGTATTCGGTTCGACGCGGACACCAGAGCCGATCCTGCTGTTGGTGATCGTGACATTGGGCCCTATGGACACGTCGTCACCCAGATCAACCTCACCGCGCAATACGCAGTTGATGTCGATGAACACATCCTTGCCCACCGTCAGATTGCCGCGAAGATCAAACCTCGCCGGATCGGCGAGCGTGACCCCGGCCAGCATGAGCTCGCCTGCGCGGGCTTGTTGCCAGGCGCGTTCCACCTCTGCGAGTTGGGCACGATTGTTGACTCCGGCCACCTCGACTTCGCTCCCCGCGCGGACGCCGACAACGGTAATACCCTGTGCTGACGCATGCGGAACGATATCCGTCATGTAGTACTCGTTCTGCGCGTTGTGATTGGTCATCGTCGCAAAAAAACTCGCCATGAGTTGCCGCGGCGCCGCGATGATCCCGGAGTTGATTTCGTCGATCTTACGTTCGGCTGGGTTCGCATCCTTGAACTCGACGATCCGTTCGATATTGCCGTCGATACCTCTGACAATCCTGCCGAGTTCAGCCGGATCAGAAAAACGGGCAGTGACAACGCAGAGCTGGCCTTGTGTCGCAACTTCTGCGCATCTCCGGATGGTCTCCGGATTGACCAGCGGTACGTCGCCGAACAGCACCAGAACTGTTGCACCTTCCGCAATCCCCGGCATCGCTTGTGCAACCGCGTGCCCCGTACCCAGTTGCTCATTCTGGTTTACCCAGGATACGGGCTCGTTGATGAGCTCCCGGATCTGAACCGCATCCGGACGCGTAACGACGTGAATTCTTGACGGATCGAGCGTCTTGGCGGCGTCGATAACCCTTTGCAGCATCGGGCGACCCCCGATGGGATGAAGCACTTTCGACAGGGATGAGCGCATTCGCGTTCCCTGGCCTGCTGCCAGTACGACGATTTCCAGGAGCATCGAAGGGAGTCCTTGCACAACGCAGTGGACGATTATAGGCAGGCTGTCATGGCACGGGGTGACGACGTTCACCCCTTTTCAACACCTGCTGTTCAACGCGTCCATTGATCTTCGCATGGGCGAAAACCCGCACCAGGATCAGTGTCTGCGCTTCTTCAGTTCTTCGACGGTTCGCAGCCTGGCGTGGGCTTCAGCAAGTTGGGCAGCGGCAAGCGAGAAATCAAAGTCCGCTGCGTGTTCGGCCAAGGCCTTCTCCGCATTCTGACGAGCGGATTGGGCGGCTGCCTCATCGATATCTTCAGCGCGCTGCGCGGTATCGGCAAGAATGGTGACAACGCCAGGTTGTACTTCCAGAAATCCGCCGGAGGCGAAGAAGACTTCCGACTGGCCGTCCGGTAAGGAAAGCTGCACCGCACCGGGAGCTACTCCTGTCAGAAGCGGCGCGTGGCCCGGATGAATGCCGAGTTCTCCAATCGTTCCCCGAAGTGAAATCGAAGAAACTTCGCCGGAGAAAATCGAACGCTCCGCACTGACGATATCGCAATGAATCGTCGCCATTCCTTACCCCTGCATACGCTTGGCTTTTTCCGCCGCATCTTCGATCGAGCCAACCATGTAGAAGGCATCTTCGGGAAGGTGGTCGTAATCACCATCGAGAATCGCTTTGAAGCTGCGCACGGTTTCTTCTCGCGGCACAAACTTTCCTTCCTGGCCGGTGAACTGCGCGGCCACGAACATCGGCTGGGAGAAGAACTTCTGGATCTTGCGAGCCCGGTAAACGAGCTGTTTGTCTTCTTCCGTCAGTTCGTCCATACCAAGAATCGCGATGATGTCACGCAGCTCCTGATAGCGCTGCAGCACCTGCTGTACCCGTCGCGCTACATCGTAGTGCTCCTGGCCAACAACCAGCGGATCGAGCTGGCGTGAAGTCGAGTCGAGCGGATCAACTGCCGGATAGATACCGAGGTCAGTAATGGCCCGTGACAGCGTAACCGTGGAGTCGAGGTGCGCAAACGTGGTTGCCGGCGAGGGGTCAGTGAGGTCGTCAGCGGGAACATAAACCGCCTGCACCGAAGTGATTGATCCGGTCTTGGTGGTGGTAATGCGCTCCTGGAGAACTCCCATCTCTTCAGCGAGGTTCGGCTGATAGCCCACCGCAGACGGCATCCGTCCGAGCAGCGCCGATACTTCCGTGCCGGCGAGGGTGTAACGATAGATGTTGTCGACGAAGAGCAGCACATCCTTGCCGTCGTCGCGGAATTTTTCCGCCAGCGTCAGCCCCGTGAGCGCGACACGCAGACGGTTGCCCGGGGGCTCGTTCATCTGACCGAACACCAGGGAAATCTTGTCGAGAACGCCTGCTTCCGCCATCTCGTGATAGAAGTCATTACCCTCGCGCGTGCGCTCGCCAACCCCGGCAAACACGGAGAGGCCCGAGTGTTCGATGGCAATGTTACGAATCAGTTCAAGCATCGTTACGGTCTTGCCCACACCGGCACCACCGAACAGGCCGACCTTACCGCCTTTTGCGAACGGGCAGATCAGGTCGATCACCTTCACGCCGGTTTCCAACAGTTCATTTCCGCCGCGCTGATCTTCGTATGAAGGCGCAGCGCGATGGATGGGCGCATGTTCGCGGGCGTTGACCGGGCCTTTTTCGTCGATGGGATGGCCGAGGACGTCCATGATCCGTCCCAGGGTTTCTTCACCCACCGGGATGGAAATCGGCGCGCCGGTATTGGCCACTTCCAGACCACGGGACAGGCCATCCGAGGGTCCCATGGCGATGGTACGAACGATGCCATCGCCCAGCTGCTGTTGAACTTCCAGCGTCAGACCATTGGTGGTGACAGTCAGTGCGTCATAGACCTTGGGGACATCGACCCGGTCAAACTCTACGTCCACAACCGCGCCGATGATTTGTACGATTCGACCGCTGCTCATGCTCATCCTCTCGTTTGATGACGGAAAGCCGGGCCGTTAGACGGCTGCCGCGCCTCCAACAATTTCTGCAATTTCCTGGGTAATCGCTGCCTGACGCGCGTTGTTGTAGATCAGCGTCAGCTCTTCAATGACCTTGGCCGCATTCTCTGTCGCGTTCTTCATCGCGATCATTTTCGCGGCCTGCTCACAGGCCGAGTTTTCGACTACAGCTTGGTACACCTGGGACTCTATGTAACGCGTAACCAGACCTTCGATCAGTTGCCGTGCATCCGGTTCGTAGAGATAGTCCCAGCGGTGTTTGTACGAATCGCTAGCTTCCGGTGCGAGTGGCAACAGCTGGCGGATGACCGGCTTCTGGGTCATCGTGTTGACGAATTCGTTGCTCGCAAGATACAGCCGGTCGATTTCGCCTTTTTCGTATAGATCCAGCATCACCTTGATACCACCAATGAGATCCGTCAGCGAAGGGTTCTCACCCGCAGGGGCCATGGCGGCCTTCACGTTGCCACCAACGGAGCGGAAGAAGGCCGCTGCCTTGTTGCCAACCAGGCCGAGATCGATCGGGACGTCCTTGGCATGCCACTCGGCCATGTCCCGCACGAGCGTACGGAACAGATTGACGTTGAGTCCGCCGCACAGGCCCTTGTCACTCGAAATGACCACATAACCGATACGCCGCACCGGCCTTTCTATCATGTAGATGTGCCGGTATTCCGGATTGGAGTTGGCCAAGTGGCCGATCACCGAACGGATCCGTTCGGAATACGGCCGGCCTAACTTCATCCGATCCTGCGTTCGGCGCATCTTGGACGCTGCCACCATCTGCATGGCGCTGGTGATCTTTTGCGTGTTCTGCACGCTTTTGATCTTGATCCTGATCTCTTTGCCTACGGCCATGATCCGCCCTTGTTGTCTTCTGTCCGGGTATCAGTACCGGATCAGAACGTCTGCGTTGCCTTGAACTGCTTGATGGCGTCCCGCATGGTGCTGACGATCTGATCGTTGTAGGCGCCGGTTGCATTGATGTTCTGCATGAAATCCGCATGTTTGGCGTTCATGTAATCAAGCAGTGCTCGTTCAAACGCGAGTACCTTGTTTACCGGGACATCCTGTAGGTACCCATCGTTTGCAGCGAAGAGCACGGTTCCCATTTCGGCAACACTCATCGGCGAATATTGCTTCTGCTTCATCAGCTCGGTGACTCGCTGGCCGTGTTCGAGCTGTCGACGTGTGGCCTCATCAAGATCCGATGCGAACTGCGAGAACGCCGCAAGTTCACGGTATTGCGCGAGCGCGAGTTTGATACCGCCCGCGATCTTCTTGATAAAGGAGACCTGCGCACTTCCACCCACCCGCGATACAGAGATACCTGGGCTCATTGCTGGGCGTTGTCCGGAGTTGAAGTTTCGTGTTTCAAGGAAGATCTGACCATCCGTAATCGAAATTACGTTGGTCGGCACGAATGCGGAAACGTCACCTGCCTGCGTTTCGATGATCGGCAGCGCAGTCAAGGAGCCCGTCTTGCCTTTGACTTCGCCGTTGGTGACACGTTCGACGTACTCCGCATTGACCCGCGCGGCCCGCTCGAGCAGACGGGAGTGCAGATAGAACACGTCGCCCGGATACGCTTCCCGGCCTGGTGGCCGTCGAAGCAGAAGGGAAATCTGGCGATACGCCCAGGCCTGTTTGGTCAGATCGTCATAGATGATCAGACAGTCTTCGCCGCGATCACGGAAGAACTCGCCCATCGAACAACCCGAATAAGGGGCGATGAACTGCATGGGCGCCGGATCGGAGGCAGATGCCGCGACGACGACGGTATATTCCATCGCACCATATTCTTCGAGGGTGCGAACGATGTTGGCGATGGTAGACATCTTCTGACCGATCGCCACGTAGACACACTTGATGCCACTGTTCTTCTGGTTGATGATCGTGTCGATCGCGATGGCGGTTTTGCCGATCTGACGGTCACCGATGATGAGTTCGCGCTGCCCACGACCCACCGGCACCATCGCGTCAATACACTTGAGCCCGGTTTGTACCGGCTGGTTCACACTCTCCCGAGCGATAACACCGGGCGCCACTTTTTCGATCGGAGACGACAGAGTGGCGTTGATCGGCCCCTTGCCATCGATAGGATTACCGAGTGAATCGACAACACGACCGAGCAGTTCACGTCCCACCGGGACTTCGAGAATCCGCCCGGTGCAACGCGCGGTCGATCCTTCGGACAGGCTCTTGTAGTCGCCGAGTACAACAACACCGACGCTGTCCCGCTCAAGGTTCAGCGCCATGCCGTAAACACCGCCGGGGAACTCGATCATTTCCCCGTATTGCGCTTCAGCCAGACCGTGAATGCGAACGATACCGTCGGAAACGCTGACCACGGTCCCTTCGTTCTGAGCTTCAGCCGCCAGATCGAGCCGTTCGATACGGCCGCGGATGATGTCGCTGATCTCGGAAGGATTGAGTTGCTGCATCTTTGTACCCTGTTCTGGTGCCCTGCTGTTACCGGGCTTGGCCCCTTCACGGGCCGGTTGTTTCGAATTCCTTGACCTGCGCCGCGGGTCCTAAAACCCGAAACTTGGCCTGCTACCCTTCAACTTGCCCGGTACGCGAGTTTGACTCATGGCCACCGGGATTCAGAAATTTCCGTTGCGTCAGCTGCGCAGTAGCGATTCAGCCAGCTTGTCGAGCTTGCCCTTGATGGACCCATCAATAACCGTATCGCCGGCTCGAATGATCGCGCCACCAATCAGGGTATTGTCTACCCGACTCGCCAACACCACGTCCCGTTCATACTTCTTCTCGAGAGCGCGCTTGAGGCTCGTGATCTCGATGTCGGTTACGGGATAAGCAGAAACCACTTCTACTTCGAGTGTCTTCTCTTCCTGGGCTTTCAGCAGCTCATACTGCTCTGACACCGCCTGGAAGAGATCGAGTCGCTGATTCTCGGACAAAACCCGCACAAAACGGCGCCCACGATCATCGAGCTCATCACCGCAGATTTCGATGAGCCTCTGGGCTTTCTGCGCCCCGGCCATCTCAGGCGCATCAAGCACCCGGCGCACCTTCGGATCGGTTGAGGCCGCTGACAGCACCGCGAGCATTCTCGACCATTGGGGAAGCTGCTTTTCCCTTTTTGCGAGCAAAAAAACCGCGTTAGCGTACGGGCGACTGACGGTGGTGAGTTCTGCCAAGGGTTGGTTCCGCCTAAATTACAGTTCGGCTGCGAGCCGATTCAGGATCTGGGCGTGTTTGCCCGCATCGACCGTTTCGCCTAGGACCTTCTCTGCGCCACGAACAGCCAGGTTTGCCACCTGCCCACGCAAGGCTTCCCGCGCACGATTCATTTCTTGCTGGATTTCAGAGCGGGCCGCTTCTTTCAAACGCTCGCCCTCATCACGCGCATCATTCTTGGCCGTTTCCACCATCTGCGAAGCACGTTGCCGCGCTTGTTCGATGATGACCGCAGCCTCTTCCTTGGCGCGGGCCAGTTCAGCCTCGGCACCACTCTTGGCCTGTGCGAGTCGCTTGTCGGCTTCGTCAGCGGCCGCGAGACCACTAGCGATCGCAGCCTGTCGCTCGCGCATGGCACTGAGCAGCGGTGGCCATATGAACTTCGCGCAGAACCACACGAAGCCAAGAAAGACCACGCTCTGGATCAGCAGTGTCGCAGTTAGATTCATGACTCGTTCTCTCAGTAATGACCTGTCAGAAATGATCTGTGGGTTGCGATTCGTTGGGGTTGCTGCCGTCAGGACACCCCGGGGATTTCACCCGCCCCGCTCGATCGTCAGACCGCGAACACCACATAAAGGCCGATACCCACGGAGATCATCGGAACTGCGTCAACCAGACCCAGAACGATGAACAGCTGGGTGCGCAGCATCGGCATCAGCTCAGGCTGACGGGCAACCCCTTCGATGTACTTGCCGCCAAGTACGCCCACGCCCACGGCGGCACCGATGGCCCCGAGGCCGAGGAACAGTCCGCCGGCAACGTATTTGAGGATTTCAAGATCCATGATGACTCCCTTGATTAAAGGTCGATTGTGCTAGTGCGCTTCGGCTTCGTGGGCCTGCGCGAGGTATACGATGGTCAACACCGCAAAAACGAACGCCTGGAGAGTAATCACGATGACGTGAAACGCGGCCCAGACAAACTGCATCAAACCGCCACCGGCGACCATCAGGACTTCGCTGAAACCGAAGGCGTGAATGGAGAACATCAGGGCGATCAGGATAAAAATCATCTCACCGGCATACATGTTGCCGAAGAGTCGCAGACCAAGGGACAGCGGCTTGGCGATCAGCGTGACCAGCTCAAGCACAAAATTGACCGGGTACAGAACAGCGACAGGAAACGGGTGCCCGTAGAGTTCTTTCATGAACCCGCCGATGCCCTTGCACTTGATGCTGTAGTAGAGGATCAACACGAATACCGTGAGCGCCATGGACATGGTGATGTTCGGATCGGTTGTCGCAACCACTTTCATGTGCGAGATACCAGCTGCGCTCGCCAGCTTGGGGATCCAGTCAATCGGCACCAGGTCCATCAGGTTCATGAGGAAAACCCACACGAAGATGGTCAGGGCGAGTGGTGCAATCAGGTCATTCTTGTGACTGAAAATGCTCTGCGTCGTGTCATCGATGAAGTCGATGATCATTTCAACGAAATTCTGCATTCCGCCGGGCACGCCCGCGGTTGCCTTGCTGGCAGCGGACCGGAACATCCAGACAAACAACAATCCGGTGACAATGGCCCAGAACATGGAGTCGACGTTCACCGACCAGAATCCCATCGCTTGGGCTTCGGCGGCGGAATGCGCGAACCCCCAGCTGCCATCCGGATGCTGACCATAGGTCAGGTTGGTCAGGTGGTGCTGGAGATACTCCTGCGTTGTCTGGTTTTCGCTTGCCATCGAAATCCTCAAGTCACCGGATCAAAGCCTCTTCGGCCCTCATTCCGTCAGTCGATTACCTGCAATATCCTGTGATCGCGCATGTACGACCTGCCGCCGCCATTCAGTGTGGCTGCCGTTGCCAGAAGCCCCCCGCCGCGTGTGCCACGAGCGCCACGGCGATGCCACTGAAAAAACCTGTTGGGTCCGGCGAAAAATTCGCAAGAACAATCGCCATCAGCAGAGCGGTGAGAACAAACTTCACCACACCTTTTACCAGCAGCCAGATACCCGGTTTGCGACGGGTGGATGCCCAGGCAAGCCACAGGTTGGGCATCAGGATTGCCAAGCCGCCTGACAGCGCGGCAACACCAAGCCCGGGAGCGGACACAGCCAGCATCGCAGCGACCAACCCGATCGCGATCGCCTGAACCGCTACGATGAAAAACGCACCGCTACGAATCGTTCCCATTTCTCCTGGGTAAGCGACCCCGGGGATCAACACAGAAGGTTTCTCCCCGCGCCACTCCCTTGCGGACCCTGTCGGGCGGGTTCCGAACCGGCGGTCTGAAAGCCGACGCAAATTATAGGAAGGGGCTACCGTCGATTCAACGAAAAAGACCGTTCCCGACAAACTTCTGACAAAACCAAAGGTTTGATCGCACTCAGCGCTAAATCAAACAGGCGCGCCGTCGATCAGCGCAGGTGCGAAAGGATCCCGTCCAGCTCTTCGAGACTGTTGTAGCGTATGGATACCACGCCTTTACCTGATTTCTGATGATCGATGGAAACGGGCGCGCCAATCCGCTCCGTGAGATCACGTTCGAGCAGTCGCGTATCGGCATCCTTTTCGATCCTGGTCTCCGCAGAGACCCGCGGCTCGAGCCTACGCTTCACCAAGGCTTCCGCCTGACGCACAGACATGTGGCGGTCGACAATCTCGCGCGCCGCGGCGTCCTGCTGCTCCAAACCAAGCCCGAGAAGCGCCCGCGCGTGCCCGGCTTCCAGGCCGCCTTCTTCGAGGAGCTGTCTCGCTCCCGAAGACAGGTTGAGAAGACGCATGAGGTTGGTTACCGCGGTCCGCGACTTGCCGACAGAATCAGCCACCTGCTCATGGGTAAGCCCGAACTCTTCCCGCAATCGGACCAGCGCCTGCGCCTCTTCAAGAGGCTTGAGGTCTTCCCTCTGGATGTTCTCGATCAAGGCAAGCGCGGATGCTTCCTTGTCAGATGCCTGCCGGATCAGCGCAGGAATCCGATCCATTTGCGCGACCTGGGCGGCCCGCCACCTTCGTTCCCCCGCGATAAGTTCGTACCCGCCAGCGATTCGCTCCCGCACCACGATCGGCTGCAGCAGACCTTGCGCCTTCAGCGATTCAGCCAACTCGGCAATTGCCGCTTCATCAAATACCCGACGCGGCTGGTACGGACTTCGGTGCACCTCGTGAACGCCGATCATCCGCTGTACGCCACTGATGCCCGTGTGCGGCTCCGGCGCGACAACCTCAGTCCGTTCGCTGCGGGTAAGGAGCGCGTCCAGACCTCGCCCCAATCGTTTACCTGTCACGATTTCTGCACTGCCAGTTTTGCGTATCGGCTTTCAGAGTATTTGCGCTTGATTTCACCGGCAAGCGCCATGTATGCCACCGCCCCGCGAGACTGGCGGTCATACAGGATGGCGGGCAACCCGTGGCTCGGCGCTTCCGCCAATCGGACATTGCGCTGAATGACGGTGCGGAAGACCTTTTCCGAAAAATGCTGAAAGAGCTGCCGGGAAACCTCTCGAGTGAGCGCATTGCGAGGGTCGTACATAGTCCGCAGGAGACCCTCTATCTCGAGGCCCGGGTTGGCGTGGGATCGCACGCGGTTGATGGTATCCAGAAGGGCGGACAGCCCCTCGAGCGCGTAGTACTCACACTGCATCGGAACAAGCACACCATCGGCGGCGACCAGAGAATTGAGGGTGAGAATGTTGAGGGACGGCGGGCAGTCAATAAGCACGTACTCGTACTCCGGAAGTACCGGCGCGAGCACCTCCTGCAACCGTCGTTCGCGCCCGTCTTCACCGAGCAGCTCCACTTCTGCCGCAGTTAGATCAGCATTACCCGGTACCAGAAAAACTCCCGCCACACACTTCTGAACAACGGTTCGAAAGCCCGCCTGGCGCATCAGCCAGTCATACATCGAGGCTTCCAGGGTTTCCTTGTCCACCCCGAGACCCATGCTCGCATTTCCTTGCGGATCCATATCGATCAGGAGCGTTCGGCAACCGGTCAGCGACAGCGAAGCGGCCAGATTCACGCTGGTCGTCGTTTTGCCAACGCCACCTTTCTGGTTCGCAACCGCAATTACCCTCGTCACGAACTCACCCCTTACGTGTCGTTCTGAATGTGCCGTTTTCTAGGGGCTGTTTTCAATCACAGCCACGATATGCCGAGCGTCCAGTTCGGGGATCTGGAGAACTTCCATCCGGGATTTGCCACCGGGTACTTCGGGTGGCTGCGCAGTTTCTCCAGCTGTGAAAGACATATGCACAAACCAGCCATTCGGTTGCAGATTGCCCCTCAGCCTGGGCCACATGGCCTGTGCGGGAGCGACCGCTCGGCTGGTGATCAGATCGAAGCGGTCAGAAACCGCTTCGCGTTCAACATCGTGGCACTTGGTTTCAACATTTGCCAGCCCGAGACTCTGAACACAGCGCGAGAGGTGACGTACCTTGCGCGCCGATCGATCCAGCAACTGCGTAGCGACACCTGGGCAAAGTATGGCGATGACCAGACCCGGAAAGCCCCCCCCGCTGCCGACGTCCAAGAGCGTGGATCCCGGGCCAAGCCGATTCTGCCCGAGAAGCCAAGCGCCGAGAGTAAGACTGTCGAGAATATGTCGGGCTTCCAGACGCGGAATGTCCTGACGCGAAACCAGGTTGAAAGCCCTGTTCGCAGACCTTACCAAGGCGGCGAACGTCTCCAGTCGTTCGATGGCTTCCGCCGCCGGATGCAGACCAAGCTTCGCGATTCCGACGCGCAATACCTCAGCCGGCTGCAACACTCGTTCTTTTCCGCGTGTGGACCAGCACGAGCGACAACGCGGCCGGCGTCATGCCCGGGATACGCGCGGCAAACGCGAGTGTCGCCGGTTTCGCTGCGATGAGTTTTTCCTTCAGCTCATTTGAGAGCCCGTGCATGGCCGAATAATCGAGATCAGCCGGAAGGCGAATCGACTCATGGGCTCGGATACGGGAAATCTCTGCGTCCTGGCGATCAATGTAACCCTGGTATTTGATTTCTGTTTCCACCTGCTCGAGAACGTGACGAGGCACATCGTCTATCACCGACTCAAGGTCTGTGAAACGAACTTCAGGACGCCTCAGCAGCTGGGCGAGTGTTGAGTCCTTGTTCATCGCCGTTCCCGTGCGTGCCACAAAGAGGCGGGCGAGATCACTTTCAGCAGTTACCGTGTGGCGCTCCAGGCGCTCTCGCGCCGCAACGATGCGTTCGCGCTTAGTCTTGAATTCCAACCAGCGTCGATCAGAAACGACGCCCATCTGACGACCGAGTTCTGTGAGGCGCTGATCGGCATTGTCTTCGCGCAGTCGCAGGCGGTACTCCGCACGGCTGGTGAACATGCGGTACGGCTCATTGGTTCCGTTGGTAACAAGATCATCAACGAGCACGCCGATGTACGCGAGATCACGGGGTGGCGCCCACTCGCGCTTTTGCTTAAGTTTGAGCACCGCATTGATGCCCGCCAGAAGCCCCTGTGCTGCGGCTTCTTCGTAACCGGTTGTACCGTTGATCTGGCCAGCAAAATACAAGCCTTCAATGGCGCGCGTTTCCAGCGTGCGTTGAAGATCGCGCGGATCAAAAAAATCGTACTCGATGGCATATCCCGGCCGGGTAATGTGGGCGTTTTCAAAACCGCGGATGCTTCGAACCAGCGCGATCTGAACGTCAAACGGCAAACTCGTTGATACACCGTTCGGGTAAAGCTCTGGAGTCTCAAGGCCTTCGGGCTCAACAAAAACCTGGTGGCTCGACCTGCCTGCGAATCGGACCACCTTGTCTTCGATGGACGGACAATAGCGAGGCCCCCGCCCTTCAATCTGCCCGGAAAAGAGTGGCGATCGTGGCAGAGCTTCACGAATCAGCGCATGAGTGTGTTCATTCGTGTGTGTGATATAGCAAAGGCGCTGCTCCGGGTGGTCAGCGGCCGATGAAAGATAGGAGAGGGTCGGGCGCGGATCATCGCCTGGCTGCTTTTCCATGACGTCAAAGTTGACTGAGCGCCCGTCTATTCGCGGGGGCGTCCCCGTCTTCAAGCGGCCAACACGAAACGGCAGGCCGCGCAAACGCTCCGCAAGCGCTATCGATGGAGGATCGCCGGCACGACCGCCGCTGGACGTCGCCGGTCCGATATGGATTTTTCCGCCGAGAAAGGTGCCGGTCGTGAGCACCACCGCTGGCGCAACAAACTCGAGACCCATTTGCGTAACGACGCCGCCGATGCGTTCCCGCTCAACGATCAAGTCGACCACGGACTGTTGGAATATCTCGAGATTGGGCGTGGACTCCAAAGTACTGCGTACTGCTGCGCGGTAGAGACTTCGGTCCGCCTGGGCACGGGTTGCCCGAACGGCCGGGCCTTTGCTGCTGTTGAGCGTCCTGACGTGGATGGCGGCGAGGTCCCCGCAACGGGCCATCAGCCCGTCGAGCGCATCGATTTCCTTGACCAAATGGCTTTTGCCGATACCGCCGATTGCCGGGTTGCAGGACATCTGGCCAATGGTCTCGACACTTTGCGAAAGGAGCAGCGTGCGGGCACCCATACGGGCTGCAGCAAACGCAGCTTCGGCGCCGGCATGACCACCACCCACAACAATGACGTCGTAGTTCCTCGGATATCGCACGGGTCTCTCCCGGCTGAGCGGAGGCGCAGTATAGGCGCCTCTCCCTACATAAAAAGCTTCACGAAACGCCCGATCAGTAGCGCGCACCCACACCGTCGCTCACCTGCCCCCTGCCTTTCTTGATCCTGCCTACTTGCCGATGCAAAAAGTCGAGAAAATATCGCCGAGGAGCTCATCGGCGGTGACCTTGCCAGAAATCTGGCCGATACAGTCATGGGCCAACCGGAGTTCTTCCGCCGTGATTTCCGGATGGGCTTTAGCGTCGATCAGCGCTATCGCCGTTTGCACATGCAGGCGGGTCTCTTCGAGCAGCCGGACGTGACGCTCGCGTGCCGTGAATGTCGTGGCGGCGGGATCAAACCCGATCGCGGAGACGATTCGATGACGTAAGGCTTCCACGCCTTGCCGGGTTACTGCTGACACCAGCACGTCACAACCCTGCACGTAAGGCCCATCAAGATCGATCTTGGTGCCAACAGTGAGCACTTGCTTCGCGGTGCCCAGCCATTGTCTTGCGAAGGTCTCTGACCCCGGTTGGCAAACATCCCGCACGTGAATCACGAGATCTGCACTGGCGAGCGAGACGCTTGCCCGTTTGATGCCCTCTTGCTCCACCGGGTCCGTCGTCTGGCGCAGCCCTGCGGTATCGAGCAGTCGGATAGGCAGCCCCTCGATATCCAGATCAACTCTCAGAACGTCCCGAGTCGTACCGGGAATGGCGGTCACGATGGCGGCTTCTTCTCCTGCCAGAACATTCAAGAGACTCGACTTGCCGGCGTTCGGCTCCCCGACGATCGCGATCACCGCACCCCGTGAGAGTCGGGCGCCCTGCCGTGAAACATCCAGCAGTCCGTCAAGATCCTCAGCCAGCTGGTGCAGCTCCTCCTTCGAATCCTCATTGGCCGCAAGATCGAGTTCTTCGTCTGGGAAGTCGATCAATGCTTCGACCCGAATCCTGATCATCCGCAGTGCATCTGCCACTGCGTCCGTTCGGATAGAGAACTCTCCTGTAAGAGACCTCACCGCCGCCCGCGCAGCGGTTTCGCTGCCACTGGCGATCAGGTCTGCGACAGCTTCAGCTTGAGCGAGGTCCATTCGCCCGCTGAGGAATGCCCTTTCGGTAAATTCCCCCGGCCGCGCCAGCCGGGCGCCAGCGGCCAACGTGGCGCGCAGGAGTCGTTGCATCACGATCGGGCCGCCGTGTCCCTGCAGTTCGACTACCGGCTCACCGGTATAAGACGCGCCCTCCTCGAAACAGATCGTGATCCCCTCATCCAGAAGCTCTCCGCTCTGATCGAAAAAACGCGTCAGCGTGGCGAGCCTCGGTTTGAACGGCTTTCGACCGAGCGATTCTGCAATCTCGAGTGCCTTGGGTCCGGACACTCGCACGATACCAACACCGCCCCGCCCCGGGGGAGTAGCCACCGCTACGATGGTGTCGTTAGCAGTGCTCCGTTTCTCAGAGGGTCTGTCGGGTGACATACCACTGCTGGGCAATCGACAGCACGTTGTTTACCAGCCAATAAAGCACAAGGCCTGCGGGGAAGAAGAGGAAGAGGACCGTAAACATCACCGGCATGATCTTCATCATGCGCTGTTGCATGGGGTCGCCGAGTTGCGGACTCATAAGTTGCTGCAGGTACATTGTCCCGCCCATCAACAAGGGCAAAACGAAATAGGGGTCCATCGCTGAGAGATCCTGGATCCAGCCAACGAACGGCGCCTGCCGGATCTCGACGCTCTCCCAGAGCACCCAATACAGCGCGAGAAACACCGGCATGGGTAGCAGCATGGGAAGACATCCGCCCAGCGGATTGGCCCCTTCTTTCTGATACAGCTTCATCATTTCCTGAGAGAGTTTTTGCCGGTCATCGGCATAACGCTCTTGGAGTTGCTTCAGCTCTGGCGCCACCTTGCGCAGTTTCGCCATGGATTTGTAGGACATGTTGAAGAGCGGATAGAGCACGATCTTCACAGCGAGGGTCAGCAGGATGATGGCAACACCCCAATTGCCGGACCAGCCTTCAAGCCACTCGAGCAGACTGAACAACGGGGAGGCAAGCCACCAGAGAAAACCATAGTCGACGGTAAGGTTCAGGTGCGGTGCGATCGATTCGAGTACTGCCTGGTCTTTCGGGCCTGCGTATACCGAGGCCGTCCACGCTGCGGTCATTCCGGCTGCAACCGTTTTCCGGGGTGCGGTGTAGCCGAAGACATTCATTCCGTCCGCGCGTCGCTGCGCGAAGTAGTTATTGCTGGACTCAACATCCGCCACCCAGGCGGTGACGAAGTAGTGCTGCAGAAACGCGATCCAGCCGCCCTCCACAGTTCTTTGAAGCGGCGCTTCTTCGATGTCATCAAAATCGACTTTGAGATAGCGCTCTTCTGGCGTGGTGATCGCTCCACCCAAATATGATTGCGGGCCGAGTGAGAACGATGTGTCGATGATCGGAGGCTTGTCATCGCGTTTGATCTGAACAAACAACGCCGCTTCGATCGGCGCCTGGGTTTGATTGGTCAACTCGTGCGTCACACCCACCAGATAACTGTCACCCTTGAATTCAAAAGACTTCTGGACCTTTTTTCCGTCTCGCTCTGCAGTGAGCGTCAACTTCGCAGCCTCGCCCCCGGTTAGGCGTAGCGATTCCGCACTCGCGCTGTAGAACGGACGTTCGCCGGTTGCGTCGAGCCCGT
>Ga0194132_10001350_pt1 | contig 49577 bp, 53 predicted proteins | sample TA2KigOf80mmetaG_FD_148612 | JGI IMG/M metagenome (GOLD analysis project Ga0194132, IMG submission 148612) | Freshwater microbial communities from Lake Tanganyika, Tanzania - TA2015054 Kigoma Offshore 80m | ecosystem: Environmental > Aquatic > Freshwater > Lake | place: Tanzania: Lake...
GACCAGCCGCACCGAATCAAGTACCGCCCTCTGGCGAGGTAGACTTGATGGTAGCCACGTTCGGCAGAACGTGGGTTATTCACGAGTTGTTTTGGGGTCGCCCATGTTCTGACGAACATGGCTACAGCAGAATGCAATCCCAGTTTTCCGACGATCCCGGAAGTGCCGCAGCCGGATATCGAAAGGTCGCTCATTTCTGCCGAACCGGAATAGCGGCGTCGAAGTGGGCGGCCGGAGTTCGCGGGTTGCCGCCGCCTGATACGGGGACTACGACGTGCGAAACCCGCATTAATGACGCGCGGCGGCGGCGATCCAGCAGAGTGAGGATCGCGGGCAGTGGGATCAGTGACATGAACAAGCAGCTTGCCACTCCGAGCGTGAGCACCAGGCCGAACGTGTACAGCCCGCGATGAGCCGCCAGCAACATGCTGCCGAAGCCGACCATCGTTGTCATCGAGGTGAGTACCAGTGAGTTGATGATGCTCGGCGAGATGCGGTAGCGGCGCTTCGCCTGATTGCGAAAGTCGTGTACGACATGCACACCGCCGTCGACGCCGATCCCCAACAGCAGCGGCAACACGATCAAGTTGGCGGGGTTGAGGTCCAATTGCAGCAGGTGCATCAGGCCGAACATGATCGCCGCGCCGCCGAACGGCGGCAGCAACGTCAGCATCGCGTGAAAGACCGCCTGTGGATTAACCAGCAAAGCGATCGTGACCGAAAACGCCAGATAGAGTTCGGCGATCAATTCCCAGCTCATGTCAATTTTCTGCCAACGGCAACCCGCCACGATACCTATCAAAACGAACCCCGCCGGTAAAAGGACTCGTGCGGCCTGCTCGCCTCCCAGCAGGTCCAGCAGCAGCACGAGGAAAATGGCGATCAACGCGTAGACCGCGGCGTCTTGGTAGCTCTGCATGATTTGTCGTGAGGCTTCGTAGTTTTGCAGCGGAGTACCGGTGACCTCGGGGTCGATCGAGCGAACGTCTTCGACAAAATCTCGCAACGGGCCGATGTCCCAAACTTGTTCCTTCGGAAAGATTTGCAACTGCCATTTTCCTTCGGCACTGACGTAGCGCGAGACGAGTTCGCGACCGAAGTAGTCCGCCATCGTGAGCGGCTCTGGGTCGGAGGCGGCGGCCAGCGACTGCAATTGCGCGTGCAGAGAAACGTTCATTCGCTGCTGGAATTGATTCAAGAAACTCATCTGCTTGTCGACCGGCAGCGACTCGAAGCGGTCGAGGAATTCATTCAATGACTCCGCCGCTTGCTGCGCCCATGACTCTGTGTTGAGTGCGAGCGCGTCATGCAGACGTTCGATCAACATGCCGAGTGCTTCAGGATTGACCACTCGCGGTGCGTACTTGACGGGAGCCAATCGAGCGACCTCAGAATGGACCGCCTGAATCAACAGCTTGCGTTCCTCGCGATTGGACGGCAACGGTGTGTGCGCTGCGAGTTCTTCGACCAGATTGACAGCCCGGCGAACGGTCGGCAGTTTTTCAAATTGCTGCTTGAGCCGTCGCACTTCTTCCAGGGAGTCGGCCGTTGAGACAGCGAAGAGCAACGATCCATTCGACTCGCGAAAAATCCGATGTTGCAGTTCGACGGACTCGACTCCCTCGGCTTGCAAGTTGAGCAAGTTGTGGTCATATCCCACCGCGAACTGTGGACGGCCGCCGTTCCATTCGATTGCTTTCGCCCCGAAGTATGCCGCCACGTAGAGGCTCGCCAGCACCACGACCCACGGATATCGCATCGTGGCCCAACGAAGCCGATTACCTTGAATCGGGGTCGGCAATTGGGCGGGAGTCGCATTGCGATCCATTAATCGCAATAACGGCGGCAACACCAGGAACGCCGCCAGTGCACAGAGCATGACGCCGCCTCCCGCGATCTTTCCCAGCTCAGCGACCCCTAAAAACTTCGTGAACGTTGCGCAGTAAAACGCCAACGACGTAGTGAACGCCGCCGTGAGGATGCTCGCACCAATCGACGCCGACGTGTTTCCCAGAGCTTCGTCCAAGGACTCGCCGTTGTGACGCAGTTCGAGATACCGGGATAAGTAGACGATTGCGAAGTCGATCCCCAGACCCATCAGGATCGCGGCGAATGAAGCCGACAGAATCGTAAGGTGCCCGACCGCCGCAGTGGCGTACGCGCAGGCCCACAACAATCCGCAGGTCAGCATCGCCATGGCCATCAGTGGATGCCGATAACCGTGAAATCCCGCGAGCAGCAGCAGCAGTACGCCGATCGCGGATACGATGGTCGAGAGGGTCATGTCCCGCTGCGAACGCAGCATCTCGTCATTTTCGAGCACGGGTATTCCCGTCAGACCAATTCGGACATGCGGATGAGCGGCTTGAACTTCAGCGACGATCGCTCGCAAATGCTGAATCGCGACCGTCGCACCACTGAAGTCGGACTTATCGACGATTGGTGCGACTTGCACGAACCCCTGCGTGCCGCGGTCGTTGAGGAAGTAGGTCGGCTTCGTGGCAGCTTCGGACATACCCTCTGGAGCGCTCACCAGTTGCGGCCACGGATTGCTCACGTCTTTGGGATTCTTCAAGGTGGCGATCATGCTGGTCGCCAACGACGTGACGTGCTGGCTGATCAATTGGATGGCCTGCATATTGGACGGCCCGGAGACCGACGCGGGATCGCGATTGATCACTGCGGAGGCGATGCGTAACAGATTCAACCGACGCAGCAGTGTCGAGATGACCTGCTCCAAGTTGATCGTGTCGTAGTCCCCTTGAATCACCGGCCGCAATTCTTCGAGATGTGCCAAGCACAACTCCAGTTGCTCTGCCGAGAGAAACTGCAATCCCTTTCGTCGGAGCTGTTCTTGCTCGATCCGAATCCGGTACAGCACATTGCGAAAGTGCCGGTCATCCCCTTTCAGCCGCTCCCCTAGATCGTCGAGTACCGGTTCGATGTCTTCCGGCATCTGACCTTCGACCACGACCACGATGTCCGAGGCTTCGCCGAAACTCTTCGTGTATTCCAGCCAGCGTTTCTGAAAGTCTGCATTCGGATCGATCAGATCGCCGCGATCGTTTTTGAACTTCAGATTCCGCGAGGTGTAAACGCTGCTAGCGATGCAGACTGCGATCAATAGCACGATCGACACCCACGGCCGAGCCGTGAGGACGCGTGTGAACGACCGCAGAAAATCGCTGAAGGGGACGGCGTGGCGGTCGTGCGAATCTGCCGGCATGAAACTCTCGCTTGCGATCCAACTGTCGTGGCCGAACAAACGCCGACCCGAACGTGCAAGAATCTACGCCGAGACGAAGAGCAGCAGCAAGACGAACGAACGTAGTCTCCTTATGGAATAGCACCGCTTGCTTCAAGCGGTGTGCGCAGCATCTGAGACAGTGCGAAAGACATCGATCTTGGATTCACCGCGCGATAAGCAAGTCACTTCGATGCGAGGTTTCCGATGCCTGCGGCACTCAGCTTGAAGCAAGCTGGGACATTCTGACGCACAATACGCAGAAATTGCCGTTGTAGCGGTTTGTGAGGCAGGTCTATAAATCGCGTGCTCGCTGGGCGGCGAGTCCGAGCGATACTTCGCTCGTGGAAAAAAAACCACGCGTGTGCAGGGAGGCTGAGCGTGAAGACATTTTTGATCGTCGGCATCGAGTCTGTGGTCGGGGCAAATTTGGCGGCGAGCTGGTGCGGTCAGACACGAGTCGTCGGCGTTTCAGCAGGCTCGAACATCAACTTGCCCGGTTGTGAACGAGGAACTTTCGAACGGGGTAACGCCGACGGCATCCACAACTGCTTGCAGCAAACGCGAGCAACCCACGTGATCTTCTGCGGCAGCGCTGCCCGGTCGTTCTGGGAACCGGCCAGCAAAGGTTTTGAGAATTCCGAGGCCGTGTTTTGGGCCACCGCGACTGCTCAAGAGAAGCGGCACTTCACGTTGATCTCCTCGGACGCCGTCTTCACCGGGCCGTGGATGTTTCACGCCGAGGAGTCCACGGCGACCTGTCCCAGTGCGGAAGCGACGGAGATTCGCCAAGTCGAGAATCGTGTGCGCGAAGCGTCCGAACAATCGCTGATCGTCCGTACGAACGCTTTCGGCTGGAGCACGTCCGGCTCGAAAGGCTGGATAGAGACCCTGCTGTCCGGAATCGAAAACAATCAGCCGCTGGAACTCGATCCGATCAGCCACGCGACGCCGATCCTCGCCAGCGATCTGGCAGACTACTTGGACCCTGCACTCGACGACGAATTGACGGGCGTCTTTCACATCGCCGGAGCCGAACGAGTCAGCCCCCATCAATTCGTGCGTCAGTTGGCGTCGGCCTTTGAAGTCGGCTCGCCGGCAACGCGAACGATTCGCGAACTCGCCGCGCGACCGACAGGCTTCGGACGGGGCGAAACTTCGCTCCAAACTCGCCGCTTCCGCAACGAGTACGAATGTGCGATGCCACTGTTAAACGAAGGACTGGCACGACTCCTCGAGCAAGATCGTTCCGGCTACCGTGACCGCCTGTGTGGCCAGACGACTCGGCAAGACAAAGCTGCGTGACGGTCTAGCGGACTCAACAAATCGTGCCCTCGTGTTCGAAGGGCTCCTCGTCGAGCAGCCGTTCGACTTTTTGGCGAATCTTTGCGATGTCAACTTGGATCGACGGTGGCAGATCTTCGAGGCCCACTTTGTCGAGCAACTGCAACGCGGCGAGCGGACGGTTCTGAAGTTCGCAACAGATCGCGGCCAGCTTGATGCGAGCGGAATCGGGCTGCGTGGGAAATCACGCGATGAATTCTTCCAGCAACGGTGTCGTCTCGTCTCAGAGTTTGAGTTTGAACAGGCCGTCAGCCAGAGCTTGTAAGTTCTCTGCGTCGAGTAACCAGCGAGCGACGTCGCACTGCTGCCTCCGATACTCGGCAAACGCGGTTTGCCAGAACGGATCAGTTTTCGTATCCGCCCGAATGTCTTCGGCGTCGAGGACGCGGACTCCGACTTTGTTGCGGCCGCGGCAACAGGTTGCTCAGAGTCGATTGGCGGAGTTGATACCGTCTCACAAACCGCTGGCCAGACGACGCAAATCGCCAGCAAGCCGTAAACGATCAACGACGTACCTTGAAGTCCTGCATTCAACGACGGATCGTGGTCCAGCATGATGGTCTGAATCAGCACGCCGCCGAGCACTCCGATCGACAGATACAGCAATAGAAATCGTCACCAGCCAAGTTTTCCCTCGACGACGATCCCGAAGCCCCAGACGAAAATCAGATTGCCGATTAAGTGCAGCCAACCAGCGTGCAAAAGCTGTACGCCACCCATTCGACAGGATTCAGTCCATGTCCGAATCGCAACAGACAGCCGTTGAGCTCTTCGCCAAATTCAGTCACAAAAAATGCGACGCAATTGACCGCGACGAGCAACAACGTCATTCACGGCCAGTGGAGTTGACCGAATTCGCCGGCACAAGAGGCATCTGTCACGAGTGTCGCGTGGCATCATCCGGAGGGAGGCGGGGATCGTCAAAGCGGTTCGCGGAACCGCGAAGGGCAATCATGACCGGGTTCAAGACCGTAAGGATGCGTTGAAGCACTTCGGCGGACGAACCCATCGGGTCGATCTCACGGATCACTTCGGGGGGGTAGGAATTCAGAATCGGTGCGGTCTCTCGGCGATAGACGTCGAACCGGTGGCGGATGATGGACTCATCCGCATCATCTGATCGCCCTTCAATCAGCGCACGTTGCCGCAAGCGCTGAACGATCGGCTCCTCATCGGGAGGATTGAGGTGGATAACTTGAATGACCTCAATGTGCTCTGCCAACCGTTCGCACTGAAATCGATTTCGCGGGATGCCATCCAGCAACAACACCTGCTCGGCGGGACGGAAACGCCCCGCTTCGATCTCAGCGGCGAGCCAATGTTGCCAGATCTTTAACATCAGTTCGTCCGGAATCAATTGGCCGCGCTGGAGCAAGTCGGTCACCAAGCGTCCGTCATCAGTGTCGTTTCGCAATGAGCGAAGAATTTCTCCGGTCGAGAGGTGGAACAGCCCGGGTATGTTTCCGAGTAGTTTCCCCTGCGTCCCTTTGCCAACTCCAGGCATCCCAATCAGCAACACGGCAGAAATGAGTTGCTTGGACATGGCTTGTCCTTCGCCGGACAACGGACAGAGTGATTCGATGTCGGTATGTGTTCCAACGAAAAGAGCCAACGCACAAGGCGGTGGCTCGAATTGGTTGAAGACACGTCCGTTGGGGACGACTATCGAGAGAGAAATACGACGACTTGGCCGACATCGACTGGCAGACTGACGTCGCCGGCTCCCGGCATGCTGGCGACGCGAAGCTCCAGAGCCTTTTCGTCGGTCGAAATCCAGTCACATTTTTCGGAAGAGTTGGATGCGGCAACTTCTTCGTAGTACTTCTTGAGGTTGTGACGGTCGCGAACACGCACGACATCACCGGGCTTCAGCAGGATCGATGGGATGCTGACTGTCCGACCATTGACTTGGAAGTGCGAGTGAACGACTCCCTGTCGAGCCTGCAAGCGGGTACGAGTCAAGCCGGAGCGACGAATGACGTTGTCCAATCGCAGTTCGCACATGACCATCAGGCGTTCGCCGGTGTTGCCCGGCAGGCGGCGTGCTTCATCGAAATAGCGGCGGAGTTGGCGTTCACGCAGGCCGTAGTAGTACTTGATCTTCTGTTTCTCACGCATGCCTTGGCCGAAGGTAGAGAGCTTCCTCTTGCGGATGTGTTGTCCAGGAGGCTGCTGCCGCTTCTCGGACGCTCGGATGGCGCCCGATGTTTCATAGACCTGTTGCTCCAGGCGGCGATTGATGCGCGCCTTCGGACCTGTGTACCGCCCCATCGACCTCTCCTCAGTTTTCGCTCGCGTGTTTGGCGTTCGATTGACAAATTCGCTGATTTTCAGCCAATTTCGGAACGCGGGATTGTAGTTGCGAGCTTTGCCGATGCAAGCGAGCCGCGCGACGAGAAACGCAGGTCATTTCCCCGGCTCGGCGACCATTTTGATCGCTGGAGTACACGGCCCCGGCATTCCGACTCGAATATCGGCTCCCGAAGTCTGCGCGGCAACGTCGCGGGATGTCCCGATCGGCAGCTCGGCTGGAATCTTGATCGGGACTTCGGCAAGCCCTCTTTGATCGGAGCATTTTGTGGTGTCGCCAGTCCGCGCACGACCCCGTTGGTCGCGAGATTAATGCTCAGCGGCATCGCCTTCAGATCGGCAACCGCTTCAAAAACGTTCACTGGTAGAGCTGCCGTACCGCCGGGATTCAGTTTGAACTCTGTCGCGCCGGCCAGTTCCAATCACGGGCCTTGCGGCTTCGCGACGGCCGCTCGCGTTTACGGGCTGGTTCGGAAGTAACAGATGTCGCTTGTGTAAAACAGCGCCTACGGCCATGAGCGGTGTTCGATCTTTTCGTCACCTCGTTTCGCTCGGCCGATGAGCACACTAAGCGGGAGGTTGTTTCGCCAACCGAGTTCCTACGAGATGACCGAACCGAACGCCGGATCGATCGTTGAACCACCTGTTTGCCCTGTGGGATCCGGTTGCTGTGGATGCGGGAGGTTGTTTCGCCAACCGAGTTCCTACGAGATGACCGAACCGAACGCCGGATCGATCGTTGAACCACCTGTTTGCCCTGTGGGGTCCGGCTGCTGTGGATAGCCGGTCAGCATGTGACGCATCGCGGCCGCGTGATTGCCGCTCTCAGCATGTACGATGCAAACTTTGTCCATCACCGGAGCCATTCGCGACAGGTGCTCGCAGACCTGCGTGCCGGGGACGTTGCTGGAGATCGGCGTGAACTCGCCGCGATATTCGACGGGAGCATCTGGCTGCATGTCGAACGTGTCGATGTTGCTCATCCCACCCGCCGTGAACAGCAGGAGGCAGCTCACCGGCTTGGAGCCGGATAGCGAGGCCGCTTCGGCTCGCAGGAAAATCGGCAGGTTCAGGCCGAACAAAACCAAGCCGCCGGCCTGCAGGACCGTCCGCCGCGAGACGCTATCGCAATGTCAAACGAGGCTGCTGACGGCAAACATGCTTCGCTTCCCAAGCCAGTGATTCGATGCCTCATTCTTTCGGCATCGGCTGATCGTTGCGGCAGTTGAACTCTCGTCGGACAGCAAGCCAAGTGCGAATGCGGGAATGACGCAGCACGAAATACCCAATGACGAAGGAAATCCGGTCGACGAAATCTCAAGGGCGGAGGCTCACGCCGATCGTTCGTTGATCGCGTTTGGTCATTCCATCGTCATTGGGTATTTCTTCATTCGTCATGAATCTACCCGCTGATCAGCCACGGCAATGGAGCACCGGCTGGAGGAAGTTGAACCGTATCTACGGCGATGACTTTGTCGTGCTTCGAGACCTCGGCCAACGATTCAGGAGTCGGCGCGCCGTCGAGGTTCAGAACCGCGACCGCTTGGCCTCCGGCCACTTTGCGACCGAGTGCCAAATGTGCGATGTTGACGTTGTGCTTGCCAAAGACTGTCCCCATAAAGCCGATCAGGCCAGGGGCGTCGATGTGGTGGTACATCAACAGGTCGCCGTCGAGGTAGGCGTCGAGGTGGAAGTCGCCGAGCTTTACTAACCTCAAGAACTGATTGCCGAAGATCGTTCCGGCGGCGGAGAATTCGCCCGTATCGGTCAAGATCGTCGCACTGACGAGCGTCGAGAAATCGCCACGTTCGGACGAGGACGACTCGGTGATCTCGATGCCTCGTTCGCGAGCGAGCATCTCGGCGTTGACGATGTTCACGCCGCTGTCGTCGGCCGAGGCCATGAAGCCAGAGGTGAACGCGGCGGTGATCAACTTGGTCTTCTTTGTGGCTGCGTCCCCCCGGTACAGCAGCCGAGCGGATTGAACTCGCGCCGACTTCTTCAACTGGCTGAGCAATAAACCAAGCCGATAGCCGATGTCGAGGTACGGCTTCATGTCGGCCATCTCGGCCCCGCTGATCGGGATGAGGTTGACGGCGTGACGGACTTCGCTGCGGATCAGGAAGCCCGCGATGATCTCGGCCGCTTCGACGCTGACCGCCTCTTGAGCCTCTTCCGTGGAGGCTCCGAGATGCGGAGTCAGCACGAGGTTCGGAGCCTTCAGCAGCGGATGATCGGCGGGCGGCGGTTCTTCCACGAAGACGTCGATCGCCGCACCTGCGACGTGCCCGGATTTCAGGGCATCGGCCAGTGCAGTCTCATCGACGATGCCGCCGCGGGCGCAGTTGATGATCCGCACGCCTTTCCGCATCTTGGCGATCCGTTCGGCGTTGATCAGCCCGCGGGTGCCGTCGTCGAGCGGCGTGTGAACGGTGATGTAATCACAGCGTGTGACGATTTCATCGACGTCGCGAATCAATTCGATCCCTTGCTCGGCGGCACGTTCAGCCGACAGGAACGGGTCGTAGCCGACGACTTTCATTTCGAGACCGATCGCTCGCTTGGCAACCGATAGCCCGATGCGTCCGAGTCCGACGACCGCGAGTGTCTTGCCGGCGAGCTGCGTCCCTTTGAATTTGTTGCGGTCCCATTTGCCGGCCTTCATGCTGGCGTCGGCGGCGGCGACGTTGCGGGACAAAGCCATCATCATCGTGACGGTATGCTCGGCCGTGCTGGTCGTGTTGCCGGCCGGGGTGTTCATCACGACGATCCCTTCGCGGGTCGCGGTCGGCAGGTTGATGTTGTCGACGCCAACGCCGGCTCGCACGATGACCTTCAGCCGCTGTTGACCCTCGAGCAATTCTGAAGTCAGCTCGGTGCCGCTGCGGATGATGATGCCGTCGGCGGTCTTGAGCGCCTCGCGAACTTCGGCGGGGGTCAGCTTTGAGCGGTTGTCGACCTCGATGCCGGGGGTCTCTTGCAGAATTTTCAGTCCGGCGGGGGCGAGATTGTCCGTGATCAACACGCGAAACATCAAAAACTCCTGAGCGGCAGTCGACCGGACGCCCGCGTCCGATCAAAACCTTCGCCTTCATCAACGAAAGGAGGACGAAAGCTGGCAGTCAGAGTTGCGTCCGTCAAGTGCCCCATCGAAACGAAAGAAGCCTGGCGCACATGTGCGACCAGGCTCGGTGTTCTGCGGACCACACGAATATCAATGAGCCGGCACTTCCGGGCCTTCATTTGCGGCGGTGTCAGTGTGCGCGGGATCGCTTGCGAATTGAGGTGCAACCAGCGTTGGCACCGGCTGTGAAGTTCCCAGAACAACCGGGCCCGACGCCACCGAGCCGGCCGGAACCCAACCGGAGGACGCCATCACCGGCCCCGGCGTCCCTGCGACGATCGGCGCAGTCGGAGCCGCGCTGGCATAAGCTGGCAACGGTTGTGCATAAACCATCTGCTGCTGCCGAGGCATGATACGTGCCTGCTGCACCGGCGACGCGTTCATCGTCGCCAATCGGGATTGCACCTGCGGCTGGAACCAATTCGTGTGTAGCGATCGTTGATACATCGCAATCGCGCGGTCGGATTGCCCCGTTGCGCGATACAGATCTCCGAGCTGAGCGGTCGCGATGTCGTTGTTCGGCTGGATTCGCAATGCGTTTTTCAGGCTTTGTTCGGCACCGGCCGTGTCGCCCATCTCGCGTTGCAGCCACGCAAGCTCGATGTGCGATTCAGGCAGATACGGTTCTGTGTCGGACCACATCTGAGCGAGGTCTTGAGCCTCCGGAGTACGGCCCTGCTCTGTCAGCAACATGGCAAGGCTGTGATGCGCTGGCTGGTGCGACGGGTCGAGTGCCAAGGCATGTCGATAGGCTTTTTCGGCCCCGTCGACGTCGCCGGTCTTCTTCAAAGCGGCTCCAAGATTGTGTGCGTAGTCGGCATTATTCGGCTCGTCGTACAGCGATTTCTGGAACGCGTCCTTGGCGGCGGCAAAGTTGCCGTCCTGATAGGCCCGCATGCCACTTCGGTTGGTGGACCAGCCGTGCATGGAATTGCAACCAGCACTCCAGAAAAGAATCACGCACAAACAAAACGCCCGCGCGGCGGACAACCAACGAAACTGGCGCATGGAAGATCTCCGTGGGGAGAAGTCAATCGGAACGGAATCAGGCGAAGCGGGAAGGGGCCGAACGGCCGGGATTCGCCGGAAGGGAGCGGGAACATAGATCGCTCTTTCGGAATACCGCAAGAGCAGTTTCGCATCGTCTATCTGGGGAGCTTTCTGTAAGGAAGCGGCGACTTGTTCCCTTCGCAAGAAGTCGTCATCGTTCGTCTGCCGCGCCACATTGGCGTCGCAAGTTCCTTGAGCTTTGGGTGCTCCTAGTCATCGTTTGGATTTTGGCGGCCATGTCGCACGGATTCTTGGGCTACGACGGATCGACATTTATGCTCGATTTCGTTGTGACGGCGCTGGTGCTGATCGTTCCTGCTCTGCTGGTGAGCCTGTACCTCGTCAAGGTTCAGCGAAACTACTCCGCTCACCGCAACCTGCAATTGGCATTGGCGGGAGTGCTGTTGGTTGCGGTCGTTGCGTTCGAGGTCGATATTCGCGCTCACGGCGGCTGGCGAGAGATCGTGGGGGCACGCCGTATCCCGCTTACCGCTGATCAGTTTGAGACGGTGAAGCAGACGCTGTACGTGCACCTGGCATTTGCGATCTCCACGCCACTGTTATGGGGAACGACGATCGCGTTGGCTCTCGTGCGGATGCCAAATCTGCCCGTTCCGTGTGAGCACAGCCGGTTGCACAAAACCCTCGGCTGGCTGTCGGTGATCGACCTCGTGCTGACTTCGGTGACGGGATTACTCTTCTATTACAGGGCGTTCGTAGTCTGAGGCCGCTGATCTTGGCAGAACGGCCTCGTCCTGATCGTGTCCAAAATGGGCCGGCGGAATCGGATTGCTGCGCAAGCTCATTTCGCGAGCCGCTTGTTCGATGCGAATAATGTGATCGCCAAGCTGTTCGATCCGCTTGTTGACTTGTTCGGTCGTTTGTTCGATCCCGCCGGAAACAAGCGTTACGACTCCGAAGAACAGGAGCATTTGCCCCGCAGTTGCCAGCAGCCAGCCCGTCGGCGCGTAATTTGACGGGCCTCCGAAATAGCTCCAGATCACGAAACACGCTCCCGCAGTCATGGCGAGCACTCCGGCGTACGCCAAAAACTGTCCGGCCAGCACCGACCAACGCCCTGTTTCATTCGGTTCGGACCGCCACACGGCTGGATCCCACGTTGGAAACCAAGACCTCGGTCGTTTTGGCTCTTGCGTAGTTTCAGCGGGCGCGGCTTTCGAGGCAAATGGGCCGATCGATTCCGAACAAGGACTCTTCGTGCCACTCGCAAAATGATCGGCGGGATGCGCGGCGTCGACCCGAAAATCTTTTGTGTTCGGAGCCGCCGCGATCGGTGAATTCACGGATGGCCGGACGGCTGGAGACGACAAATCGGCGGCATCGGCAAACGGTGACCGACGGGGGGCATTCAAAATCCTCGCCGAATCGGCTGTCGCTGCCAGCGGATTAGGCAACGGCGGCACAAGTCGGTCAGGAAGCTCTGGGGAGCTGCAGGCCTTCTCGGATGCCTCAATCCCGTGAGCAGGGTTTGAGTTGAGTGATGGCAGAAAGCCTGGCGGACACACAGTCGAGGCCGAAGATGCGAACGCGGCTGAATTTCGAACCGCAGTTGGTGTCGATATGGCTGATTCAGCCACGGCCGTGGTCCCAATCGAGCCGCTCGAAACGTCGGATTCCAGCGGAATGGACTCGACTACCGGGGGCGCATTACTAGTTAAAACCGGAACATGAATCGATGGTCCAAACGGGTCGATGACTTTTCCGCTGGACCAACGCTGCAAAAGTTCGCGGGCGTCTTTGGTTCGATGGTCGAGCTTTTCGGTCGACACCCGGTTTGGTGCGATGTCGATCGTGCTCAGGATGTCGCCGCACATAGCACAAAAAACCCGCTGATTATCCGGCGACACTTCGGCAGCCACGTCAGATTGGCATTTTGCACACCACATTTGGCAGCCTGCCTTTGTGATTCCGCAAGAAAAATCGAGCTTGAATAGTCAGGGGCAATCTACGGCCAATTTCAAAATTCACGCAAGACCTGATGTCTCTCGGGTGGCTTTGTTTGCATGCCATCGACGGAAGATTCCAATCTGGATGACTGGTTGGAATCGATTCGGTCCGCTACGGAGCCGTTAACGGGTACTGAGAAGTTCAAATCCCCAAGAGATCAGGCGGGAACAGAAACCGGATACGGCGAGTGGCAAAACCGATTCCTAATTCCGCCTCAGAACGCAACTTCTCGTCGCTGGGTCGTTTGACAAAGAAAAAGTGCACTTGTATCTTTCGCCCCCTCCCAAACGGCCGGCCCGGAAACGGAGACGGTGTCGAATGGGAATAACTTGTGGCAAAGTCGGAACTTAGGCAGCATCAACAACGGTCAACCGCATGAGCCAAGAGCGAATTCGCATCCGCATGGAAGCCTACGATCATTCTGTCTTGGATCAATCGGCGACGGAAATTGTCGACACTGCCAAGCGGACAGGGGCCGATGTTCGGGGGCCTATCCCTTTGCCAACACGTATTGAACGCTACACGGTGCTTCGAAGTCCGCACATCGACAAGAAGTCTCGTGAGCAATTTGAGATCAGAACGCACAAGCGGCTAATTGATATTGTGCAACCAACGGGCAAGACGATCGACGCTCTGAATCGTCTGTCGCTGCCGGCTGGCGTAGATATCAAGATTAAAGCCTCTTCGCTGCACGGATGATTTTGGTTTGCCTTTCTCCGGTTGAGTGCTTGTGCCTCGCCGGATCGCAGCCTTCAGTGCTGACTGCGAGGGGAAAATGTTTCTGCTGGGTCGTAAAGTCGGAATGACGCAGGTGGCGGACGCGGATGGTCGCGCCATCCCTGTCACTTTGGTTCAGGCGGGACCGTGCCGAGTGCTGCGCATCAAGTCGCTGCAGTCGGACGGATACCACGCTCTCCAGATCGGCTTCGAGGAAAAGCCGCGTCGGTTGGCGTCCCGGGCCGAGCGTGGCCAGGTTGCAGAGTTGGAGAGGTCGGCGACATCGCAAAAGAATAAGAAATCTGCCGGTGCCAAGGTTGGAGGCGAGCCGAGTCGCGTTGTGCGGGAAATTCGATTCTCCGTCGACCCGGTTGGTCATGAAGTTGGCAATATTCTGACGGTCGATTTGTTTGATGGCAAAAAGTTCGTCGACGTGATCGGCGTGACTAAGGGGCGTGGATTTGCGGGTGTAATGAAGCGTCACAATTTCGGCGGGCAGCGTGCGTCTCACGGCGTCAAGAAATGCCATCGCGCGCTTGGTTCGGTTGGTCAGAATACGTATCCCGGTCGGGTTCATCCGGGGCAAAAGATGTCCGGTCGTTTTGGTGTCGATCGAGTGACTGTTCGGAATTTGAAATTGTTTTCGATCGACAAGGATAAGAATTTGATGCTCATTCGTGGTGCGATTCCTGGTCCAAATGGTGGTCTGGTGATGGTGCGCTTTCCCAAAGAGCCGCCACGATCGCAGGTTTAGTTGGGATGTCTGAAAAGGGGTTCGTTCTCTTTGGTTAGGTGACAGCATGGCGTCGGTGGAAGTTAGAAATGCTGGTGGTGCGGTGGCCGGATCGGTCGAATTTGATTCGGTGTTGCTCGAATCGAAGGTGACTCCGCGCCTGCTGCGCGATGCGTATGTCATGTATGAGACCAGTCGTCGACAAGGCACGGCGAGGATTAAGACGAAGGGTGAAATCGCCGGTAGCAAGAAGAAGCTGTTTCGGCAAAAAGGGACAGGCAATGCCCGAATGGGGCAGAAGCGGACTCCAGTTCGGATCGGTGGCGGCAATGCGTTTGGCAAGAATCCGAAGGATTGGTCTTTCCGGATGCCGAAGAAGGCGCTGAGGGTTGCGACTCGCATGGCGCTAGTCGGCAAGTTCAATGATGGTGAGATCATTGTCGTTGACCAGTTCAAACAGGAGAGGCCCAAAACGAAAGAAGTTGCGCAGTTGCTGAAGGCGCTTTCGATTGCAGGCAAAAGCTGTTTGTTCGTGGTTGCTGACTATGATAAGACGCTTTGGCTCTCTACTCGAAATATTCCGCGTCTAAGTCTGACTACGGCGGCGTGGTTGAATTCGTATGATTTGTTAAAGCATCGTGTGGTCGTGATGACTCGCGATGCTTTTAGTAATTGTGTGGCTCGGTTCACGGCCTAGGAATAGTGAGATTAGCGATGAATGCGGCCAGTGAAATGTTGGAAACCTATCAAGTGCTTATGAGCACTTTGGTGACGGAGAAGTCCATCTTCCATCGGACGGCGCCGTTGAACAAGTTTACGTTTCGAGTTCCGGTTGCGGCGACGAAGACTCAGATTCGCAAGGCTGTGCAGGATGCGTTTGGGGTCAAAGTGGTCTTCGTGGCAACCCAGCGATACAAAGAACTGGCGGCAAGGTATCGTTTCCATCGTGGTTATACGGCTGAGTGGAAGAAGGCCATCGTCACCATCAACAAGGAGCAGACGCTACCCGTTTAGTTGGTGAGTGATTGCAGGTAGCGGAGTAAGGTAAAGGAAGCGAGATGGCGATTCGGCAATACAAACCGACGAGTGCTGGGCGACGAGCCGGTCAGGTCATGATTTCCGATGATCTGACTCGTGGTGCGACAGCTCCGAAGAAGTTGCTTGTTCGGCAAAAGAAGCGAGGTGGCCGCAACAATCAAGGGCGAATTACCGCGCGACATCGAGGCGGTGGCCACAAGCAGATGTATCGAATTGTGGATAGTTATCGAAATAACAGAGACGGTCAGGATGCAACTGTCCTCTCAATCCAATATGACCCCGGTCGCTCGGCCCGGTTGGCTTTACTGCAGTACGCCAACGGCGATAAGGCATTTATTTTGGCAGCCGAGGGGATGCAGGAAGGTCAAAAGATTTTCACAGGAGCGGGGTCCGAGCCGGTTGTTGGTGCGAACATGACGCTCGATAAAATTCCTCTTGGGATGACGATCCATAATATTGAGATGGTCCCGGGCGGCGGAGCGAAGATGTGTCGGGCGGCTGGTGCTGGGGCGGTATTGAATGCCCGCGAAAAAAACTGGGCTCAGATCACTCTTCCGTCCGGTGAAGTGCGTCGGGTGCCAGTGGCGTGTAAGGCGACGATTGGCCGCGTTGGTAATATTGAGCATAACATGGTGAAAATCGGCAAGGCTGGTCGCAATCGTTGGAAAGGCATTCGTCCTTCGGTGCGCGGCTCGGCGATGAACCCGATCTCCCATCCGATGGGTGGCGGTGAAGGTCGACGATCTGGCGGTGGTCATCCCTGTAGTCCGTCTGGGGTATTGGCCAAAGGCGGAAAGACTCGCAAGCCTCGCAAGCCATCAAAATCGGCGATTCTGCGACGGCGTAGTTCACGGCGATATGGCCAGCAGGTGCTCTGAGCGTTGAGGGTGGGAATTTTTCGGGTGTCATTGAGGTGCTGTAATGAGTCGTTCCGCAAAGAAGGGGCCTTACGTTGACGCAAAGCTGCTAAAGCGGCTGGAGCGGCTCGACGCGGTGGGTAAGAAGGAGCCAATCAAGACGTGGTGTCGTCGGTCAACGATTTCTCCTGATTTCGTGGGTCATACGTTTCTGGTCCATAATGGGAAATTGCATATATCGGTGTACGTGTCGGATGAGATGGTCGGTCATAAACTTGGAGAGTTTTCTCCTACGCGTACGTTTCGTGGGCATGGTGCTAGAGGCAAGAAGTAACTGTTCGAATTTACTGGAAATGTCCAGGCGGATCCCGGGGCGATAGTCATGGCACAAATTCGTAGTGAATCAAAGTTCGTACGGATTTCATCGAGTAAACTGAAATCGACCGCTGACTTGATTCGCGGGCAGCAAATTCGTGCAGCTCAACGCTCGTTGGAGTTTCTGCCGAATCGGGGCGCTAAGCTTTTGCGAAAGTGCTTGTCGTCGTTGGTTGCGAATGCGGAAGATCGAGGAGTTCGTAACGCTGACAACTTGGTGCTCAGTAAAGTGGAAATTGGAACCGGTCCGATCATGCGTCGCATTCGTCCGATGTCACGTGGTCAAGCGTTTGTGATTCGTAAGCGATTGTCGCACATCTTCATGGCGGTGGACGTGCCAGAGTTGTCGTAGACGAGTTTGGATTGGCCTTAATTGGAAGTTGTTTGAGATCGGTGACAATAGTCGCAGTGAGTGACAAACTATGGGACAAAAAGTTCGACCAACTGGATTCCGTCTCGGCATCACCGAAAGTTGGAAGAGTAAGTGGTATGCATCAAAGAAGGAGTTCAGCACGCTGCTGGGAGAAGATCTGCGGCTGCGGAAATACATCCTAAATAAATATCAGTACTCGGGAATTCCGCGGATCGAAATTGAGAGAACTCGCGATCAGGTGATCGTACATCTGCATACAGCACGCCCCGGAATTATCATTGGCCGCAAAGGCCAGGAAGTTGACAAGCTGAAGGCGGAGCTTGAGGAATTCACCGGTCGACGCATGGACTTGAAGATTGTCGAAGTCGCGCAGCCGGCTCGTAATGCGACCCTGATTGCCGAGGAAATTGCCCAGCAATTGCTAAAGCGGACGAGTTTTCGAAGGGCGATGAAAAAATCAATGGATACGGTGATGGAATCGGGGGCCTTGGGTGTGAAAGTGCAGTTGTCGGGTCGGTTGGGTGGGGCGGAGATGTCCCGCACTGAAAAGGCGATTCGCGGTTCTATCCCGCTTTCCACGATTTTGAGAAATATTGATTACGGTTTCGCGGTTGCTAAGACGGCGCAGGGGACGATTGGTTGCAAGGTTTGGATCGATAATGGACCGTTTGTAGACGGAGTGAGTACACATGGCGTTAATGCCGAAGCGGGTCAAGCACCGCAAAAGCCAAAGAGGTCGCATAAGAGGTAACGCAAGTCGCGGTGCGAAAGTCGCATTTGGTGATTGGGGTCTACAGTCTTTGGACGCAGGCCACATTGCTGCGACGACCATCGAAGCTTGTCGAATCGCTGCGAACCAATACATTCGCGGCGAGGGAAAATTGTACATTCGTATTTTCCCAAATAAATCCGTGACGGCGCGGCCGCTGGAAACTCGCATGGGAAAAGGGAAGGGTGAGCCGGATCACTGGGTGGCGGTCATCAAGCCTGGTGCAATATTGTTTGAATTGGCAGGTGTGTCGCATGTTGCCGCTCGCGATTGTTTCGCGCGCGTGGCGCACAAGCTGCCGCTGCGTGTTTCGTTGGTGGCGCGGCATGCGAGATAAGCGGGTGCCAGGCTTCCACAAGAGAATTGGGTTTTAGTCGTAAATAGGTTGGAAATGATGCGAGCGAAAGAACTGAGAACTCAAACAGCAGAGCAATTGCAGCAGACTGAGGTCACGCTGAAGTTGGAGTTGTTGCATCATGTCGCCAGCGTTGCTGCGAACGCTTCGGAGGCAAAACGTCGCCGTGAAATTCGGAAGGATTTGGCTCGCACATTGACTATCTTAAATCAAAAGTAGGCGGGAAGGGCAGACAGCGATGAAGCGGCGAGTCACCGGACGTGTTACCTCGGACAAGATGCAGAAGACGATTCGTGTGTCGATTCCTCGACGCGTGAAGGACGAAGTTACTGGGAAGTTTATCAGCCGCGAAACGGTCTGTTTGGCTCACGATGAGAATGAAGAAGCGAATCTCTCGGACATCGTTGAATTAGTCGAGTCTCGCCCGTTGTCGAGACGGAAGCGTTGGGAGTTGGTTCGTGTCGTTTCTCGCGGGGCAAAAAAGTAAGTCGCGAGAGTTCAGATAACAATCAGTGAATTTGAAATGAGTCACTTATGATTCAGATGCAGACTGTTCTTGACATTGCTGATAATACCGGCGCCAAGACGGTGCGGACGATCAAAGTGCTTGGCGGGACACACCGACGCACTGCGGGAATCGGCGATGTCGTCGTGGCCAGTATCCAAAAGGCGCTTCCGGGGGGAGCGGTCAAATCAGGGCAGGTTGTAAAGGCGGTCATTGTTCGCACGAAAAAGAAAGTGCGCCGCGATGATGGTGGTTATGTAAGTTTTGATACGAACGCAGCGGTGCTGGTCGACGCTGACAACAATCCGCGTGGAACGCGTATTTTCGGCGCGGTAGCTCGCGAGTTGCGTGACAAGAAATTCATGAAGATCGTTAGTCTGGCTGTGGAAGTGGTGTAGTCATGAAATTGCGCCGAGAAGATATGGTGGTGGTTTTGAGCGGCAACTTCCGTGGTCAGGGCCCCTCGAAGATTGTGTCGATCGACCGTAATTCCAAGCGAGCGATCGTTGAAGGGATCAACAGTGCCCTCAAACATGTGAAGCGAGGACACCCGAAAAGTCCCCAAGGTGGCCGTGTTTCGATTCCCGTTGCGATAGATGTGTCGAACCTCGCGTTGCATTGTCCCAGTTGTAATCGGGGCGTGCGGGTGAAGAGCCAGGTGGTTGATGGTGTGAAGCGACGCCTGTGTACCAACTGCCAGAAAGTCCTCTAAGTTGATGCGGTAAGTCCTCATGGCCAGATTACGAAAAGTTTACAACGAAACGCTGATTCCGAAGCTTTCCGAAAAGCTCGGGATCAAGAACCGTCATGCAGTGCCTCGATTGCAAAAAATCGTTGTTAGCATGGGTGTTGGTAAAGCAACCCAGGATCGCAAGCGGCTTGAAGAAGCTGTGTCGCACCTAGGAATGATTACAGGTCAAAAGCCGAGTATTCGAAAGTCGCGCATTGCTGTGTCTGCGTTCCGGCTTCGCGAGAACTTGGAAATTGGCTGTGCCGTCACGATGCGCGGTGATCGGATGTACGAGTTCCTCGATCGATTTATCCAGTTAGCTTTGCCGCGGGTGCGCGACTTTCGAGGGCTGAATCCGAAGTCGTTCGACGGTCACGGTAATTATTCGACAGGGTTGACAGAGCAAATGGTTTTTCCGGAAATCCCGGCGGATAAAGTGGCCTTCACGCAGGGGATGAATATCACTTTTGTGACGACCGCTCGAACAGACGATCAAGGTAGAGCGTTACTATCCGAACTGGGGATTCCGTTCAGCGGCAAATAATCAGCTTTCAGGGTCGGTGATTTATGGCAACCAAAGCACATATTGCGAAAGCAAAACGAACTCCGAAATTCAGCTCACGGCGCGAGAGTCGATGCCAGATGTGCGGTCGTCAACGTGCTGTGTATAAGAAGTTTAAGCTTTGCCGAATTTGTTTTCGCGATTTGGCGCTGGACGGCATGATTCCCGGTGTAAAAAAGGCGAGTTGGTAGGTAGGCGAATCCATTATGATGACTGATCCAATTGGTGATTTGGCGACTCGAATCCGCAACGGCCTGCAAGTTGAGGCGACGCATGTGGATGTTCCGATCTCAAAATTCAAAGTGGAAATTGCGGCTGCTCTCCAGCGTGAAGGTTTTATTTGGGATTTTGAGTCGCACGCCAACGAGGGTGCTCCCGGTGGCACTTTGCGGATCAACCTGAAGTACGGTCCGAGTGGCGAGCGGGTGGTTCGGAGCATTAAACGCGTCAGTAAGCCAGGTCGGCGGATTTATTTTGGCAGTGAGAATATGCCGAAGGTGCTTGGAGGAATGGGTATTCTCGTCCTTTCGACGAATCAAGGTGTGCTTAGCAATCGTGAAGCGAAGGAAAAAGGAATCGGGGGCGAGGCGCTGCTGGAGATTTGGTAGCAAATTCAGGGGACAGGTCTTCAGCCTGTCAAAAAATGGCAGGTTGATTAGTTGATTACCTGTCCAACAAAAAACTAGTGCGGGCGGCGAAATGTCACGAGTTGGAAAAATGCCTGTAGTTATTCCGAACGGCGTCACGGTAGATGTGACAGCGGGTCAGGTCTGCGCCAGTGGTCCGAAGGGCAAACTTTCGGTGCCGTTGCATCCCGTGGTGAGTGTCGCCAAGGAAGGAACATTGCTGAATGTTTCAGTGAGTGGTACCGGTCGAAGCGAGCGAGCGCTACACGGTCTATATCGGGCGCTCCTGAACAACGCGGTCACTGGAGTGCATTCTGGTTTCGAAAAGCGGTTGGAACTCAACGGCGTCGGATATCAGGTGCAGCTGAAGGGAAAGAAGCTGGAACTGTCGGTTGGCTATTCAAAGCCTGTCATATTTGACGTGCCGTCCAATATCACAGTTTCGCTTCCGGATAATACGCACCTGGTGGTTTCCGGGGTTGATAAGCAAGCGGTCGGCCAATTCGCGGCTCAGGTACGTGCGTCGCGTGTACCCGATCCGTACAAGGCCAAAGGGGTCAAGTATGCTGGCGAGTTCATTCGCCGTAAGGCTGGTAAGGCGTTTGGCGCGGGAGCCAAGTAACTTTTGACAATTACAGGTGTGGTGTCGCATCGACGCCCGATTGCAACGAAGTGCGGATATGTCGATTACAAAATCTCTTCATCGTCGCCGACAACGTCGAACTTGGCGAGTGCGCAACCAGGTACGCCGCTCTGCGAGTGGGCGTTTGCGTCTGTCGGTGTTCCGCAGCAATAAGCACATCTCCGCGCAAGTCATCGACGATGCGTCCGGTAAGACGGTCGCAGCCGCCAGTAGTGCCGAAAAAGTTTTGCGTGGCCAGTTGAAAAATGGCGGGAATGTTTTGGCTGCGACTGTCGTTGGCAAGGCGCTTGGCGAACGTTGTGTGCAAAAGGGGATCACGAACGTCGTTTTCGATCGCGGGCAATACAAATATCATGGGCGTGTCGCAGCGTTGGCCGACGGTGCCCGTGACGCAGGTTTGGAGTTTTAGTCGAGTGAATCGCGAGGGGAACTGTGGCAGAAAAACGATCCGACAACCGGTCAGAAAATCGATCCGATAGTGTTGAACACACATTGCAGATTCGGCGTTGTGCCTGTGTGGTCAAAGGTGGGCGCCGTTTCAGCTTCGCGGGCTTAGTCGTGGTCGGAGACGGTCGCGGCACAGTTGGCTGGGGCTATGGCAAAGGGCCGGAAGTTCCGATCGCTGTTGAAAAGGCAACTCGTGCGGCCGAACGCACGCGCATTAAGGTCCAAGTCGTCCATCAAACGGTTCCACATCGAGTTGAGGGGCGTTTTGGAGCATCTCGCATCGTGTTGATTCCAGCCAGTCCTGGAACGGGCGTGATCGCCGGTGGTTCAGTTCGCTCGATTATGGATGCAGTCGGGATCACTGACGTATTGACCAAGAGTTTTGGTTCGAATTGCCCGTTGACGTTGGTGAAGGCTGTTTTCGAAGCGCTCAAGTCTTTACGCACACGGGATGAAGTGGCTCGATTGCGCGGCGTGCAGTTGTAGAAGCATCTGTTTCGGGAAGTAATTGAAATGCACATTTTCGAAGTCACTGCAGCGGCTGGCCCTCAAGGTCCCAATCGTAAGCGCATCGGTCGTGGCATCGGCAGTCACGGGAAGACCTCTGGTCGAGGGCACAAAGGCGAAAGCTCCCGATCGGGAGCGAAAGGCTATCTAGTCAAAGAAGGTGGTCAGATGCCGATGTTTCGCAAGGTCGCGAAACGTGGGTTCTCGGCTGGTGACTATTCCGCACAGAAGAAGGTCGCAATCGTAAACATTGGGGCGTTCGCAAAATTGAATGCCGGCGTTGCGATAGTAAATTTAGACACACTGATTTCAGCTGGACTCATTCCACGACGGAGTCAGATTGTGCGAGTGCTTGGTGGAGGTGAGTTGACGCGGGCATTGACGGTAGAAGCGAGTCATGTCACCCGGAGTGCGGCTCAGAAAATTGAAGCAGCTGGCGGTAAGGTGGTGCTGGGCTGATTGTTGTCCAGGTAGGCAACGCACGGAGTTCGGCGCGAGGGCTCAATGCCCTCTGAGAGAGTGATGATTCAGAAACTCGTAGCGATCCTGTCGATCCCTGATCTTCGTCGTAAGCTACTGCTGACAGTAGTGCTGCTCGCGGTGTATCGGATGGGATTTTGGGTTCCCCTGCCGATCGTCAATCAGGAACTCGTACAGCAGAACATTGAAAAACTGCAAACGGGCGGCGGAGGTCCCCTCGGCCAAATTCTGCAAACGGCGTCGTTGTTTTCAGCATCCCAAGTAGGCTACAGCACGATCTTCGGGCTAGGAATTATGCCCTATATTTCCTGCTCGATCTTCTTCCAATTACTGGCAACCGTCTATCCTCCCTTGGAACGCCTTCAGAAAGAAGGGGAGTCCGGGCGGCGGAAGATCAATGAACTTACGCGGCAAGTCACAGTGATCGTCAGTTTGTTGCAGAGTTTCTTTTGGGTGAAGGCGATGTCGGCCGGAAGCGTGACTGGCCAAGGTATGGTGCTGGGCGAGTACGACACGTTCCTCTTTCATCTTGCGACCGCCGTGATGATGACGTCGGGGACGATGTTTTTGATGTGGATTGGCGAGCAAATCGACGCCTTCGGGATCGGTAATGGCATCAGTTTGTTGATTATGGCTGGCATCATGGCTCAGATGCCGTCTGCGGTTTTTAATCTGGCGAAGCCTGTGCTTGAGCGCGGGATGTCCATTGGATCGGACAATGGGATTGATCGGATCTTACTCCTCGTCGGCTTGTTTGTGGCGATTGTCTTGGCTGTGGTGTTTGTGACGCAGGCTCAAAGGCGAATTCCGGTGCAAAGTGCGAAACACGTTCGCGGCCGAAGGATGTTTGGTGGTTCCGAGCAGTTCCTTCCGCTCAAGCTCAATCAGTCTGGAGTTATGCCGATCATCTTTGCGTCGAGCCTGTTGATGATTCCAAGTTATCTGCACCATCAATTGTTGGAACGACTCGACATTCCGTACTTCAACCAATTTGTGAGTTTGCCGGCACTTTATTATCTCAGTTACGCGGGACTGATTTTCTTCTTCTCGTATTTCTGGGCCGCAGTCACTTTCAATCCCAAAGAGATCGCTCAGAATCTGAAGGACTACGGCAGTTTCATTCCGGGATATCGCCCTGGAGATCGTACTTCGAAATACTTGGAGCAAGTCATCGTTCGGGTGACATTTGTGGGTGCGGGGTTCTTGAGCCTGTTGGCGATTCTGCCGAGCATTGTGAGTAAGGTAATCAACGTCGATCCGGTCATTGCGGGTTTCTATGGCGGCACGGGATTGTTGATTGTGGTGTCAGTGTCCATAGATTTGATCTCTCGCATCGATAGCCATCTGCTGGTGCGAAATCAGGCCGGTTTGGCTGAGGGCTAGGAAGTTTTGAGGTTGTCATGAAGGTCCGGTCGAGTATTCGGCGCATCTGCGAGGGCTGCAAGATCGTGCGGCGCCGCGGTCGCATGTACGTTGTGTGCAGTCTCGATCCACGTCACAAGCAGCGACAAGGTTAAGGGGAGCCGCGATGCCTCGTATTCAAGGTGTCGATATTCCGAACGACAAGTTCGTCTATATCTCGTTGTCGTACCTCTATGGCGTTGGCCAGAAGGTTGCGCTCCGGTTGTGCCATCAACTTGGCATTGATCCACGGATTAAGGCGTCTCAATTGACGGACGACAATATCGCCAAGATCAACGGCTTCCTCGACAAGGAAGTGATGGTTGAAGGCCAATTGCGTCGTGCAATTCAGCAAGACATTGGTCGGTTGAAAGACATCAAGAGTTATCGCGGGATGCGGCATCGCCGCAACCTGCCAGTGCGAGGGCAACGGACTCGTACAAATGCGAGAACTCGAAAGGGTGTGAAGAAGACGGTCGCCGGCAAGAAGGGCGTCAAGGACATGAAGCATTAATCCCAGTTGAGGACTTTGGATAGATTTCTGTGAAACGATCATGTACGGGTGGTGAAATTCCAACGAGCGTTGCAGAGAGGCGGAATAGTGACAGCAGGTAAAAAAAAGGTGCGGCGGCACGTCAACAAGGCGATCGCGTTCATCAAGGCGACCTTCAATAATACGATCGTGACAGTCACCGATCCCGCGGGCGATGTTTTGTGTTGGGCAACGGCCGGTACGGCTGGATTTAAGGGCAGCCGTAAGAGCACTCCGTTTGCCGCCCAACGAGCGGCGGAAATTTGTGCAGAACGTGCCGCGAAATTCGGAGTCCGTGAAATGGAAGTGCGTGTTAATGGCCCCGGATCCGGTCGTGAAAGCGCAATTACAGGTCTGCAGAGTTCTGGCATCGTAGTTCGTTCGATTGAGGATATCACTCCGTTGCCTCACAACGGTTGTCGCCCGCCGAAAAAGCGTCGCGTGTAGTAGTTCTAAAGTTTGGATGGGTTGGGCAGAGACCCGGTTGAGATTGAGAAGTGCATTAATTTGGAGGTTGGCAATGCGAATTCGTTGGCGAGGTCTGGAACTTCCGAGCAAGGTGCAATTGGTCCCGACGACGGCCACTCCGATGTATGGCATGTTTGTTGCCGAACCGTTTGAACGCGGTTTTGGAGCAACAATCGGTAACAGCCTGCGGCGGATCATGTTGACCAGTTTGGAAGGTAGTTCGATTACGAAGGTACGCATCCAAGGGGTGCAGCATGAGTTTATGACAGTTCCCGGAGTGGTTGAAGATGTCACCGACATTTGCCTGAACATCAAATCGGTCGTCGTAAAAAACCACAGTTCAACGCAGAAGACGTTGCGAATCGAGCGGCATCAACGCGGTGTCGTTACTGCCGGTGACATTATTTGCAGCGACCAGGTTGAAGTGCTCAACAAGAATTTGATCATTGCCACGATGACTGACGATGTGCCGTTCAACATGGAACTGACCGTTGAGAATGGCCGCAGCTACATTCCAGCATCCGAGTATCATGCTTCGCATGACGAGGAACCGGGGCTTCTGTTGCTCGATGCGATTTTCTCGCCCGTCGTTCGCGTGCGGTACAAGATCGAAGATTGCCGAGTTGGTCAGCGAACGAATTATGACAAGCTGAACTTAGAGGTCTGGACAAACGGGACGATTACCCCGGAAATGGCTGTTGTGGAGGCAGCGAAAATTCTTCGCAAGCACCTTACTCCGTTCGTTTCGTTTCGTGAGGCCGGTGCTGAAATCAGTCCCGAAGGAGGACTGCGCGGGATGTTGGATTCGACCGGGTACTCACCAGTCGACTTGGAGTTGGAGGAGAAGCTCAATCAAAGTTTGGCGGAGTTGAACTTGTCGGTGCGTGCGACGAACTGCTTGGAGTCGGAAGGGATCAACACAATTCGCGACTTGGTCACTCGCAGTGAGGATCAGTTGTTGCAAGTGCGGAACTTCGGCGAGACCACGCTGGTTGAGGTTCGAGAGCGTCTGAGTGTGATTGGTCTCCGATTGGGAATGAAAGTGTCCCGATCGCTTGCCGCGAGGTAGCGATCGGTAGGAACAAGCCGGATGAGGAAAGACGTTCGGCATATTGGGACGAAGAAAGATTTGGGTGATCGATCATGCGGCACAGACTTCGAGGCCGACATCTAGGACGGAACAGTTCGCATCGTCATGCCTTAATGCGCAATATGGCTCGTTGCTTGATCCTGACGTGTGACCAAGAAGCGACGGGCGCGGCTAAGGCGAATGGCCGGATTCGCACGACATTGGCGAAGGCGAAGGAAGTTCGTCCGTTTATCGAGAAACTGATTACGACGGCCGTGAAGGCCAAGAAGTGTCTGGACGGCGCCAACCAAATCGCTTGCCGCCATGCTCGTGGCAGCGACGAATACAAAACTTGGCGAACGACCGAGGCTGGTCAGGCTTGGCTGAAGGCCCAAAGCAAGTACATCCACCATCGTCGTCGGTTGTTTGATGTGCTGAGAAGCAATGACGTGGTTCTTTTATTGCTTGAAAAACTTGCGCCGCGATTTGAGGATCGACCGGGTGGATACACTCGCGTGGTTCACATCGCGAAGCGTCGATTAGGTGATGCAGCCCAGTTGGCATTCTTGGAATTTGTCGGTGAGCCGACTCGACTAACGGTCGAGAGCAAGTCGTAACTCGACGGAAAAATCGATCTCAAGCCCGGTGGCCGTGAAGCCATCGGGCTTTTTCGTTGGTGGCGACAGCGATACGCTGCGCCGGAAACCAGTCTTCATGTGAGGTCGCTCGTGTCCGTGTCCGTCGGAAAAGTCTATTTGGTGGGGGCAGGGCCGGGAGATCCGGGACTGCTAACGCTGCGCGGATTGGAATGTCTACGGCGCGCGGATGTTGTCTTGTACGACGGCCTGGTGAATCCGATTTTGCTCCGGCACTCAAAAGCGAAGGCTGAGCGAACGTGTCGCGTATCGGCGGGGGACGAGCGGCATCTGGATCAGGATGAGATCAATCAGCGGCTTGTGGCGGCTGCGATGCTGGGAAAGATCGTTGTTCGTCTGAAGGGTGGCGATCCATTCGTGTTTGGACGAGGCAGCGAGGAAGCGGCCGCGTTGGCAAGGGCAGGGATTCCTTTCGAGGTCGTGCCAGGTGTGACGGCGGCCGTTGCTGCGGGGGAGTACGCCGGGTTTTCAGTGACTCATCGCGATCACGCTTCGGCGGTCGCTTTCATTACGGGTCACGAGGATCCGACGAAGGACTCGCCGAGTTTGGATTACAAGGTGCTGGCGGCGTTTCCGGGGACGCTAGTTTTTTACATGGGCTGGCACCGCCTCAAGGCGATTGCCGATTCACTGATCACGGCTGGAAAGAGCGTTTGCACGCCGGTGGCTGTCATCAGTCACGCGAGTTGGCCGTCGCAGCAGACGGTGGTGGCGTCATTGGAGACGATTGCCGACCAAGTGGCCTCGGCAGGACTGCGCCCACCGTCACTGATCGTTGTGGGAGAGTGCGTGCAACAGCGAGAACAGCTCGCGTGGTTTGAGAAACGTCCGTTGTTCGGCCGTCGAATTGGTGTGTCCCGTGCCGATGAGCAGGCCGATTCACAGATCGAGCGCATCTTCGAGTTGGGTGCCGAACCGGTCCTCATGCCGACGTTGGAAATCGATCCGCCAGAATCTTGGGGCGCAATCGATGACGTGTTGCGACGCATCGGTGAGTTCGATTGGATTGTCTTCACGAGTGCGAACGGCGTGCGGGCGTTGTTGGGGCGGATGTGGGAACTCGGCGGTGATGCTCGGAAGCTGGCGAAGGCGAAACTGGCCGCGATTGGTCCGTCGACGGCGGCCGCGTTGACTGAGTTTCAATTGCGAGTGGATGTCGTGCCGGAGTCGTATCGGGCAGAGCATCTCGCTGTTGCATTGTGCCCACAGGTGAGTGGCCAGCGGGTCTTGTGGGCTCGAGCCAATCGGGTGCGAGAGGTCTTGCGGACGGAGTTGACGGCGGCAGGAGCACGACTGGAAGAAATCGTCGTCTATCAACATCGGGATGTGGCGGTTTGGCCGGACGACGTAAATCAGCGGCTTATCGCGGGAAAACTGGATTGGATCGGCGTCAGCAGTCCGGCGATCGCACGCAACGTCGCGCGATTGATTCCCGAAGCGGCGCGATCGCAGCTTGGGGAACACATTCGGATTGCCACGATCAGTCCCGTGACGTCGGCTGCGTGTCAGGAGGCTGGGTTGCCGATTTCGGCAGAGGCGACTGAACACACGTGGGAAGGAATTTTGTCGGCCATTCAGCGAGTCGAGCAGGGTGAGACTCAGCGCCGTGCCGGATCGGATGGAGCCTGACGTCGCGAAGCTCGAATCTCGGCGGGCATGGGGCGTGTGGCGTTCAGTGTGCGATCGGTGAAGTTCTCGACGTTTTGGATCAGTGTCTCGTCCAGAAACTGCACGAGCGTCCGTTGGCCGAAGCCGTATAGATTCCAGAAACCCTTTTGTGTGGCATCGACAGAGCCGTGCAGCAGTCGCGAGCCAGGCAACCCCGGTTGTTCAGTGACATCGGCGACTTTGCGTTCGATATCCAGGCTGCGATGTTGGACGTAGTCAACAGCCGAGTCGATGCGGCGGATGTTCGTTTGCGACGTCGGTTGGTAATCCCAAAATGTCGCGTTCGTCAGGTCGATAACGTTGGCACTCTCGGAAACCCATGCGCTGCGGTGGTGTCTCAACAGCAAGTCGACTCGATCGGTCGCGGTCATGAATGGTTTGCGGCCACGAGTCAGCGGCGAGATCACATCGTCCATGATGCGAAAGACGCTCAGTTCGGTGAGCAGCGCCGCGTTGTAGGCAAGATTGTTGAGGTCGTAGGGGCTGGCGGGATGGTTGATCGTCAGCGGTTGATCGGGGTACTTGGCGACCGGCTCGTAGCTGACTGGTTGCCACGCCTTCAGGTCGACCGAGTCCCAGAAGACGGCGCGCATGATTTGGCCGGAAGTCAAAGTGATGTCGCCGTTCGTGCCGAGCTGCGCGATCTTCGAGGCGAGCCCGGTCTCATCGGTCGTCGATGCGGTTTGCATCGGCAGCGGCACTTGTTGGATGTGCTTTGAGAACATCGGCGTCGGCAAGTGCGGCGTTGTAGGTTGATAGATCGCACGGATCGGCTGGCCGTCGAAGTGCTCCATGCGAGTCCCACTTCCAACCATGTCGAGCAGTGTCGGCGTGAGGTCTACCAAACGGCAGGGGGAGTCGATGCGGGCACCTCGGCGAATGTTCGGGCCGGCAACGAACATGCAGGCCCGCATCGCATCGGCCAACGGGTAGCCGTGCATCGTGCCGGGTGAGCTGTCGTTACCGAAATACCAACCGGGTCGTGCGGTGATGACCAAATCGGGAGCGGCATCCGACTCTTGCGGAGTGATGTTGCTCTGCCAAAGCATGTGCCGCGAGAGGGTGACCACCGAGTCTGGGTATTGCGTCGGAGTCTGCGCTTCGAGCCACTCCCGTTCGTTGTGCCACTCGCTGAGGAAGCTACCGTCGACCGCCTGCGTCAGGCCGAGCGGGTCGCGCAGCGGGTGGTCGACCACGTTGAAGGTGACTTGCCCATCAGCAGCTGGTTGCACGTCGGTCACAACGGAGTATCGCAGTTCCCAGCGAATCGCCTCGGCGGAGTTGTTCTCGAGTGGCCGCCGTTCGATGACAGCCGAACCGCGATCGGCGGTCGTCACCAGCACGGAGTTCTCGGCAAGTTTCATCAGCACAAGATCGATGGCTCTTTGGCGATTCGTGGACTCGGCAAACAAACGTGCCGGCTCATTGCGGCCTCGCTCTTGTTGTTGGCCGTTGGGATTGTTGAATTCCGCGTTAGCGAGGAACTCGACCAGGTTGACCGGGGGTAGATGTTCGGCAAGTCGATAGGCCAACAAGTCGGCAGGGCGATTCGGGCCGGACCAGTCGCCGCTGCGGTAATGCCCCTTTGGAAAATAAATGCGGGCTGCTCCATCCGAGTCGCCGTCGAAGAAGACGAATTCGCGGCTGCCATCTCCATCGTGGTGAGCTCGTTCGCGATGTTGACGCACCGTGACACCCAGTCCGCCGCCGGTCCAGTGTCCGTCGGCGTCGAGTTCGCGCGGGCGATAGAACAGTTCGTGTGCCACATCAAACAGCGAGAGATGCCCGGTTCGCCCGCCGTGGTGCCCGTGGTCGCTGACGAGGCAGAAGTAGGTCGAACGCAGGCGATCCTGAGCTTTGAACTCGGCAACGACCTGCCCGATGAGCTGATCCGCGCGAGCGATGGTCCGCCGCGTCGCACCGAATTGGCCTCGGCATTCTTTGTGGCTGACCGAGTCGGTTTCCGGAAGCCAGACGATCATCACCGGTTGCTCGCGCGGCATGAGTTGTCGCACGGCGTAGTTGGCGTTTGCGTCGTCGATATACTTCCAAGCGTCGTTGGCCTGAAGGTGCGGCACGGTTCGGGCAAGGCTGCGGCTCCAGAGCGGCGGCGGGGTTTCGGTCATGACCGGCAACACGCCGGTCGCCCAGTCTCGGCCTTCGCTGCGCAACAGTTCGTACAACGGTTTGATGTCACTGGTCAGCGAGTGCTTCCACTGGTGACCTTCCTTGTGGCCGTAGATCAACTTTCGCGCGGTCGATTGGCCGTCCACCAGTGCTCGATCCAGCCCTTGCGGTGACAACAATCGTGCACTGCGGCTGGGACCAAGCGGATCGAGATACGATTGTGAGACAAGTCCTTGCCGACAGAAACGCACTTGTCCTTTCAAGCCATGTCGGTCTGAGAAGCAGCCGGTCCACATCGTTCCGTTCGAGGTAATCGTGTCCGACGGAAATGCGGTAAAGCAGTTCGACATCCAGCAGCCGTTATCGAGAAACAGCGACTTGATGTTCGGCAGATGCCCCATCGTCGCCATCTCGCGCACGACGTCGGGTCGCAGTCCATCAATGTAAAACACGACCGCTTGGCAGTTCGACATCGGCGATCCGCTGTTGTCAGTCGCGGGGATGACTTCTTCGTAGGCCATCGGCTGCACGAGTTTTGGCTTTGTGATCTGTGCGTGAAAAGCCCCTTCGCTGTCACTGGGGTCGAAGTCGTTGACGGCGAGTTGCAGGCGGCCAGTCGTGGACGCGGGCCAACTCTTGGCCTTGCCGACGAAGAATGGCTTGCCCTCATCACCAATTCGACCGATCAGGCAGAAGCAGGGAGCCGGGCCATGACTCCCACTGGGTAGCGGAAAGTTCTGATCTTGGATGCCGTCGTGAACGAGAAATGTCCCTTCTGGATTGACGGTCGCCTCGAACTTCTGCCCCCAGCGATCCGACTGCCGCACGACAACACGGCCGCTGGCCGAGATGGAAATCGGCTCCCCTTCCGTGACCTCAACACCAGTGTCGGTCCAGCCCACAGTGCCAAACACGGAGACCGTGTTTCCGTCGGCATCTTGCTGTTTCCGAGCAAATGAATGTCCCGTCGTGGATGAGGTGTGCGAGCAACCCGCGTACGGCAGCAACACCGCTAGGCAGACGCTCAGTGCCAGCCAGCGCTTACGGCCGCGCGGCGCAAGAAAAAAGTTCGACGAACATCGACTCACGTGCGGCATCCTTGCCGTTTAGATAGCGACCCCTGTCGCGGAATTTGACTCATACGGCATCGTCGAACCGGGCTCGATCAATTGATTCGATCGTCACAATCATCGATGTCGGACGGAAACCGAGCCGCGACCTTGCGGGCTGCGAAATATCGGCAGGCGAATCAGGGAGAAGGAGATTTTTCCCGATCAGATTCGTCCACGCGACCGCTAGGGTTTGCCAAAACATGTCTCGATTTCTCGACGCAGACGGACGCGAGACGCATCCGCCACTTGCCGTTACGATCCCTGCTCGATCCTGCGGAAAAAGTTGCCGAAACAGACCATTATTCGGGAGAACAGCGGTGGCAGCGACTCGAAAAGTCATCATCACATGCGCGGTCACAGGAGCGATTCACACGCCGACGATGTCGCCGTATTTGCCGATCACTCCCGAACAAATCGCGACCAGTGCCGTCGAGGCCGCCGAAGCCGGCGCGGCGATTCTGCATCTGCACGCTCGCGACCCGCAGACCGGTTGCCCGACGCCAAGCGCTGAAGTCTTTCTGGAATTCCTGCCGCAGATCAAATCGCGGACTGATGCGATCATCAACATCACGACCGGCGGCGGACACAACATGACTGTTGATCAACGGCTCGCCGCGCCGCTCCGGCTGCAACCGGAGATGTGCTCGTGCAACATGGGCTCGATGAACTTCGGACTGTTTCCGGCCATCGAGAAGTTCTCGAACTGGCAGCACCCTTGGGAGACGCAGTACCTCGAACGAACGCGCGACTTCATCTTCAAGAACACATTCGCCGACATCGAAACGATTCTCGAAAAGCTCGGTCGCGGTTGTGGGACGCGGTTCGAGTTTGAATGCTACGACATCGGCCACCTCTACAACCTGGCTCACTTTGTCGATCGAGGTTTGGCGAAGCCGCCATTCTTCGTACAGTCGATCTTCGGCATCCTGGGAGGGATTGGCTGCGATGTCGAAAACCTGCTGCACATGCGGCGGATCGCCGACAAGCTCTTTGGTCGCGATTACGTCTGGTCGATTCTCGCGGCCGGGCGGCATCAAACGAACTTCGTCACGACCGGCGCGATTATGGGTGGCAACGTGCGCGTTGGTCTCGAAGACAACCTTTACCTCGGCAAAGGAGAACTCGCGAAATCGAACGCCGATCAGGTCCGCAAGATCCGTGGCATCCTGGCTGAGCTTTCATTGGAGATCGCAACACCGAACGAAGTGCGGCAGATCTTGGCGCTCAAAGGAGCCCGCCAAGTCGCGTTCTAAAATAAAGCCGGTTTGCCGAGGCTGCGACGGACGATGACCCATTGTCCGCAGTGCATCAGCCAGTGACTCCCCTGCAGCGCGAAGATCGCACCGACCGTGGGGGCGTAGTCCAAGCCGGTTGGCTTATCGAGATCAGCGTCGCTGACTTTGCTCAACGCGGCGAGCGTCGCGGTCCGTTGCTGTTTGGCGACCCGCAGCAGTTCGTCTTTCGTCGCGAACTTCGCGGGATCATCCGAAGTTGCCGCCTCTTTGGTGTACTTGTCCGCAAATCCGGCTGGCAGCGCGGGCGTCGTCCCGGGAGCCACTTTCTCAATCATCTGATTTTCGGCAGTCACAAGATGTCCGATCTGCCAGTTGATGTGATTGCATCCGGGATGCGGCCGCCGCATCAAATCCTGGTCGGTCAAATCGGCGACGTAACCCATCGCGACAAAATCGGCGGTGTCGATCGAAACCTTAATCGCTGCGCGGCTATCCATGATTGTCTCCTCAAATGGTTGGACAGAATGCGGCGGGATTTTAGCAGCGACGGCCAATCGTTCAGAGGAACCGAGACGGACAAGTTGGGTGTGCTGAATTTTAAAGTCGAAGAGCATGTCATTCGCAGCGTCAGTGACGTAGGTCGCATCAGCTTGGGAGACTTTGGTGTCTCGTGAAGTGTTCACCCTCGCTGACGCTTCGAGTTACAACGTTCTCGACAAGTCGGTTGTAAGACGTGTCGGCCACGATTCTGTGCAACCGTTTCTTGCTGGGCGTTTCGGCAGCACTGTGCAAGTTGCTTCCAAGCGAGCGTTGCACATCTCCCAACGGGTCGTCATCGGCGGAGTCGGAACGCCGTTGTTTAACGAGCAGCAGGGGACGATCGAATTCTGGGTTCTCAAGCAAAGGGACCAACGTCTGACTCCAATCAAGCTCCCCAGCCTGTGCAAGAACCGCGTACTTACGATCGCGCTTCCAAACAACCTGAAGTTGGACGATTGGCCCCAAATTGCTCTGATCTGGGGGCCGCACCGCGGCGATGCAGAGAGGACGATCACCGATACCTACATTGATGGTCGCAATTCGGCCTTCTACCGCAGCGAGAATTGGGACGGTTGCAGCATTGATTGCCTCTCGTCGGGGCCAAAGACTGCCAAGCGTCTGATGAAGTTTGTCAGCCGAGCCGTTGCCGTGACCGCCTTCGCCGTCGACGAAGTGCGTGTTTCCAGCATCGCTCGCTATGCCGATTAGAACGTGATTTTTGGGCCGCAGCAGACGTTTAATCCCGTCCGTTTCAATCCATCGACCGAATCGTTTCAGCCTGATCCTCAAACGCTGTGGTTGATGCACTTCGATGAGGATTTCAAAGCCAGCGTGCCTGCGGTGTCGCCGGAGGCGAGACTGGCCGAGTAGCGGAGTTCTCCGGAGCACTCGCCCTCGCTGTCGCTTCAGGTTAGTTTGGATGCTTATGTTTACCGGACCTGAAATCGAAGCGGTCTTCGCCGAATTGGGGATCACGCACGTCGTGTGGATTCCCGATACGGCGATTGGTCCTTGGGAAGCCTCGCTGGCCGGCTCGTCGCGGCTGCGTCTGATTCGCGTTTGCCGGGAAGGTGAGGCGTGGCCGTTGGCGGCTGGGTTGCATCTGGGAGGTCAGATTCCGCTGGTGGTGATGCAGACGACCGGTTTGTTTGAATCGGGGGACGCGTTGCGGAATGTGTTGTTCGACATGAAGCTGCCGATCTACTCGCTGATCGGTGTTCGGAATTGGCTGGCGCCACAATCGCGAGACTCGGCCAAAACGTTTGCCGAGCCGATCCTCAATGCCTGGGGACTGGACCGGCAATGGATCGTCGAGCCGGCGGACAAGCCAAAGCTCGCCGAGCATTTTTGCCGCTGCCGTTTGGCCGGTGTTCCTGGCATCACGTTGCTGGCAGAGGGAGCACCGTGATGCCGACGCGGAATGACCGATCCTCAGGCATGTCTGTCGTCGAGGCTCTGCGAGTCGTCGCCGATCTGTGCTGTGGACAGCAGATTGTCGTGACGAATCAAGGCTCAGCCCGCATCTGGCCGAAGCTGCGTCGTCGTCCGCTCGATGTTCATTACAACCCGTCGACGATGAGCGGTGCGATCCCGCTGGCACTCGGCCTGGCGTTGGCTCAGCGACATCGCGAAGTGCTGGCGATTTCCGGCGATGGTTCATTGCTGATGAGTTTGGGATCGCTGGTGACGGTTGTCGGCAGCGGTGCGACCAATCTGACGATCGTGCTGCTCGACAACGGACTCTACGAAGTCACCGGCGGACAAGAGACTCCCGCCGCGCGTATGGCTATCGATTACGCCGGCATCGCGCGTGCCGCCGGATTTCCAACGTCGCTGGAATTCCGCGATCTCTCGGATTGGCGGGCACGCGCGGCGGATGTTCTCACCTTGCCCGGCCCGCGTTTCATTCGCCTGGTCGTGAGTGCGGCACCGGCCGAATATCTGACTGGCAGCACGCCGCCGCTGCCCGAGCAATTGGCCGGGTTAAAAACGTCGCTAGAAATCGCGTAGCTGAAGTCGCCAGCCTTCAGATGGAATTCAGGAACTGAACTCTGGCGAGTTCAGCTGCAGTGGATGGACACAATGAATGCACTCGAACGAATTCGCGTCGGTTTCATCGGTGCCGGTGGCATTTGTGAGCAACGTCATCTGCCGAGCCTCGCGAAGATGCCGGGGGTTGAGCTGGTCGCGGTCTGCAATCGCTCGCCGGAGAGCAGTCGTCGCGTGCAGGAAAAATGGGAGTTCACTCGCACCGCCGACGATTGGCAGCAGATCGTCGAGGCCAGCGACATCGACGCGGTCTTCATCGGCACTTGGCCCTACCGGCACTGCGAGCTATCGCAAGCAACGCTGGCGGCAGAGAAGCATGTCTTTTGTCAGGCGCGAATGTGCATGGACGATACCGAGGCGCTCGAAATGGTGGCCGCCTCGAACGCTCATCCGCAGCAAGTGGCGATGGTGTGCCCCTCGCCGTTTCGGGTTCGTTGGGAGCGCACAGTTCGCGAACTGCTTGCCTCGGAGCGTTTTGGACGGTTGTTGTCGGTGACGGTGATCTCGGCCAACGGAGCGAATCGCAATCCGGTCGAAATCAGTTGGCGTGAGCGGCGCGATCTGTCGGGACTCAACATCCTGCAAGTCGGCATTTACGCCGAGACGTTGAACGCATGGTGTGGCGACTACTCGTCGTTGACGGCGACGACATCGGTCTCGCTCAACAAACGGGACGCTCTTGGTCGGACGATCGAAATCGACGTTCCGCAAACGGTGTCGATTACCGGCACGCTCAGTGGCGGAGTTCCCTGCGCCGAGTTTCATACGGGGCTCGCCGCCGGATTCGAACGAGCCGAGATTCTGCTGTGCGGTTCTGCCGCCACTTGCCGAGTCGATCTGCAGACGCAACAAGTCGAACTGCACTCGGCCAACTCGTCCACTGGCGAAGTGATCGACGCAGTTGGCGACGACTGGCAGGTCGAATCCGAGTTCCTCGCCGCCGTCCGAGCCGCTCGCCGCGGCCAGTCTTGGCAGGTAAGTCCAAGTTTTACCGAAGCCGCCCGGTACATGCGGAAGATGCAGGCGATTCACGATTCCGCTCGCGATGCACGGCAGGTCAATCTTTCGACATGGAGTTCACGATGCCTCGAATCCTGATCGCGGAATGCAAACAAGAAGTTTCATCGTTCAATCCAGTGCCCAGCCGTTTCGAGGACTTTCGCGTCGTGCGCGGAGCTGCGTTGCTCGATCATCATCGAGGCGGCGGCGAGGAGGTCGGTGGAGCGCTGAGCGTCTTCGACGCAGACCAACGCGTCCAACTTGTGCCTGCGTGCGGGGCAAGTTCCAACACTTCCGGAGGAGTTTTGTCGGCCGCTAGTTTTGAGCGGCTCAGCCGGGATTTTCTCGGCGGCCTGTCCGATGTCGGCCCGGTGGATGCCGCCTTCTTTTCGCTGCACGGAGCGATGCAGGCGGAGAACGAGGACGACCCGGAAGGATTTCTGTTGCGGGAAGCTCGACGGTTGCTCGGTGAGCAGATTCCTTTCGTGGTGTCGCTCGATCTGCATGGCATCCTGACCGACCGGATGCTGGAACACAGCGACGCAGTTGTGGCGTATCACACTTATCCGCACGTCGATTTTTTTCAGACCGGCGTGCGAGCCGCCTCGCTGCTGTTGAAGATTCTGACGCGCGGCGTTCGGCCGGTAACGGCGCGTGTGAAGATTCCCGCGCTCGTGCGCGGCGACGAACTGATCACAGAAACCGGCTCGATTCGCGAGTGCATCCAGTTGGCTCAGCAGATCGAGGCGAGTGACGCGGGACTTTCGGCGGGAGTCATGTGGGGCAATCCGTTCACAGATGTCCCCGAACTTCGGACAAACAGCTTCGTCGTGATGGATGGGGACGAGTCGGCGGCTCGGACGCAGGCGATCGAACTCGCCAATCGCTTCTGGCGGCATCACGAAAAGATGCAGGTGCCGTTGACGAGTCTCGCCAACGCGGTCCGTTTGGCCGGTGAGGTCCGATCAGGAACCCTCGTGATGATGGACGCCGCCGACGCGACCAGTTCTGGCGCGTCGGGGGACAGTAACGCGATCGTGCGTGAGTTGCGGCAGCAGAACTATCGCGGCCGAGTGCTTGCTCCGGTCGTCGATCCGTCGGCGGTACGTCAGGCGTTTGCAGCCGGAATCGGCGCGACGATTCGGACAACTGTCGGGGGAGCGTTTGATTCGGCGCGGTTTCAGCCGTTGCCGATTGAGGCTCAGGTGCGACTGCTGTCCGACGGCATATTCCGAAGCGAGTCGTTCGGCTGGCCGTGGGACGCTGGCCCGACGGCTGTGTTGCAAGCGGACAACGTGACGCTGGTCGTCGGTACGCGGCCAGTCAGTCTGTTCGATCGCTCGTGGTTCTACGCAAACGGCCAAGACCCTCGGCGTTTCGACGTCGTGGTCGTGAAATCGCCCCACTGCGAGCCGCACATGTTCGCGAACTGGTGCGCGAAGCTGATCAACGTCGACGCACCAGGATCAACCAGCGCGAACCTGCGAAGCCTAGGCCACACGCGATGTGCTCGGCCAATCTTCCCGCTGGATGGTGCGGTTGATTTTCATTCCGTAGCACAGGTGTTTCGCAGGTGACACGTGAATTCGCAGCATCGGACTGTTCTGACGCTGACTTCACTCCTCAAAGCTCACTGGCATGGAACTGCTGCCGATGCCGGCTGCCTGGGTGTTGACTTCGGTTTCAGGCTGCCGATGACAGGACCGATTTCCGATCTCCTTGAAATTATTCGACGCCACCATTGTCCAAACCGAACAGGGTCAAAGCTTTCGGCAGATCGCTGTTGCCGGTAACAGCGATGAGTCCATCAGGAGCGATTCCACCAGGTCGCGAGAATCTTAAAACAGAGCGGTCACTGGTTTGCCAAGGCTGATCGGGTACGGGCGATTGAGCTGGTCGTAGATGGTGGATTCCGGAGCGAAGCCGAAGGCGTGATGAATCGTGGCCATGAAGTCATCGGGAGTGACTGGCAGGTCCTTGACGTAGGCTCCGACGCGGTCGCTTGCGCCGTAAGCTTGACCACCGCGAATGCCACCACCCGCCAGAAGCTGGGTATAGCACGGTGCCCAATGATCTCGTCCGGCGGTGGCGTTGATGCGCGGTGTGCGGCCGAATTCACCCGCGACACACACCAGCGTTTCGTCCAGCATTCCGCGCTGCTGCAGGTCTTCGAGCAAGGCTGAGAACGACCGATCGAACGACGGACAGCAATACTGATGCTTGAGCATTGCCTCCCCCTTGAGTTGGCCGTCGATGCCGCAGACGTCGTCGGGGGTTCCGTGGTTGTCCCACAGATTGAATTGGCAACCCTTCTCATCAAAGAAGGTCCAGAAAACATTAACCACTCGAACACCCGATTCGACCAGCCGCCTTGCCAGCAGAAAACTCTGACCGTATTCGTTGCGTCCGTAACGGTCTCGTAGAGTGGCTGGTTCGTGGCTGAGATCGAAGGCTCGGTTCGCATTGCTGGAACTCATCAAGTTAAACGCCTTGTCGTAGTGTCCGGAGAGCAACGTCTCGGCGGAGGCTGGCTGAATCGCGGCCGCCGAACCGCTCACTTTGCCGAGCATTCGACGGCGAGCTTCGAATCGAGCCTGGTTGATTCCCTCGTGATACCGAATGGCATCGAGCTTCACCTCGCGATCCGAGAGCGAACCTTTCTTTTCCTTGTCGAGCATCAGCGGATCAAAGGCCGCACCGAGAAATCCAGCCGACTGTCCCTTGTACGGCGGTCCGCCGGTCGTGAATGGTCTCGGCAAGATCACCCAGGGAGGGAGTTCGCCGCAGTCCCCTCGCAGGCGATGCAGGATCGCACCCAGCGCGGGATGATCGTGCCGCGACACATGCACCGCACCCGGCTGAGCCGGCAATTGTCCGAGCAACGACCGCGCAATGGCCGTGTCGTGCCCATTGTCGTCATGCGTCATGGACCGAATGACCGCCAGCTTGTCCGCATGTCGCGCGACTTGTGGAATCAGCTCGCCAAACCGGATTCCTGGGACGTTGGTGTCGATCCCCTGGAAAACGCTGCGAATGCCGTCCGGTGCATCCGGTTTCAAGTCCCACAAATCATTCTGCGACGGTCCACCGCACAGAAAGATGAAAATGCAATGCTTGGCAGTTGCCGTCGCCGACAACTCGGTTTCCGCGGGCAAATCGCTGGGCAACGACAAACCGAACAATCCCAGGGAGCTGAGTCGCAACAACTCGCGACGGCTCACACAACGGTCGCTTCGATGAGCGGTGACCAGTGAAATCATTTGACAACCCTCGGTCAAAAAATCAATTGTTCGTCAAATCAATTCTCGGATTGGCAACCCCTCATCCAGCAGGTGCTGCGGGCGACCTTGAGGATCGGTCAGCGCGGTGCGATGCGGGTCGATGCCGAGGTTGTGGTAGATCGTGGCGAAGACTTCTTTGTAATGGACCGGCCGAGCAATCGCAGTGCTGGCGGTGCGGTCGGTTTCGCCGAGTGCGATTCCGCCGCGCAGGCCGCCGCCAGCGAGGATCGCCGGGCCGACTTGTGGCCAGTGATGCCGTCCGCCGCTCTTAGGATCGACACGCGGTGTGCGGCCGAATTCGCCCCAAGCCACGATCGTGACGTCGTTCAATTGACCACGCTCTTGAAGATCGGTGATGAGTGCCGACAAGCCGTGATCGACGATCGGCAGCACGTGTCGCATGCGCGGAAAATTATCAGAGTGAGTGTCAAAGTCGCTGATCGACAGGCTGACGCAGCGGACTCCGGCGTCGATCAGCCGCCTCGCGAGCAGAAACTTTTGTGTGGCTGGGGCCGCGTCGGACGTGTAATTTGGCACGCCAGACGTTGATCGCAACGTGTACCGTTCCACGACTCGCGGGTCTTCTTTGGAAAAATCGAGCGCGTCGGCGAAGCGGCCAGACGTCAGGATACCGACCGCTTGCTGCGTGAAACGATCCATCGCGGTCATCATGCCGGCAGCATCGACTTCGCGGCGGAACGAATCGAACTGAGCCAACAGGTTCGTCCGGTCACTGAGTCGATCGACGTCGATCGCACCGTCGAGCTTCAGGCTGATTGAGTGATTCGCACCTAAGCGAGCCAGTTCGTTCTTCATGCCCGGTTCGAGTTCCCGCGCGAACATCTGCGAGATGTCCGGCCGGAACGGTTGATAGGCCGGTCCAAGAAATCCCGGGCGAGCACTGTTCCGCACCAACGCGCGCCCTTGCATCAGATCCACGAACGAAGGAGCCGCATCGCTGGTCGAGCCATGCAGCTTTGAGATCACCGAACCCAAAGCCGGGCGGCCACCAAGCGATTGCAATTCCTTGGCGACGAATCCGGACTGGCATTGAAACGCATCGTGAGCACCCGCCGATCCGACCAAGGACCGCACGAAGGCGACTCGATCTGCGATGCTTGCCAGCTTTGGCAGCAGTTCACAAATCTGGAGACCTGAAATGGCCGTCGCGATCGGCTGAAAGTCGCCCCGAATCTCGACTGGAGCCTGCGGTTTGAGGTCAATCATGTCGAGTTGCGGCGGACCACCGTCAAGATGGATGAACACAACTCCCTTCGACGAATGCCGCGATCCCAATATTTCTTCCGCCCGCAACCAATGCGCCAGCGACACCACCGCTCCACCAAACGCCCCGGCTTGCAAAAAAACACGCCGGTTTAGCCCGCTGTCCGAAGCCTGTTTTGATCGTGATTCAAATTCCATGAACGTTTCCCCGCCAAATCAACATCGGCTAAATCGATGTATACTCTAACGTCGATTCCCAGTTCTTCACTCAGGAAATGTGCCGCTTACGTCGCCGTGGAAAACTTTTCAGCGTGCCGGCACGAGGCGTGATCCCGCATACGCCGCAGGCAACATCACGGGAAGGCTCACGATCCAAAACCAAAGGGGGGGCGGAAGCATGAGATTGTTCGCGATGCCAGCCAGCGTCAGTAATCCGCCGAGGACAACGCCGTGTCGAATCGTCGCCCGGGCGGCCAGCCGCGCCGCGACCCAGCCGCCAGCGACGCTGCCGAGAATCCAACCGATTAGCACGACGAAGAATGCCCCAACAGGCGCAGTTGCGAGCAGGGTGCGAATCGTTTCGCGGTCGGTGACGCCTTCCGCGGACTTCGCCAGGTCAGGATAAAAAACACGGCCGTTGATGGTTTCGATCACCATCATGACGACGCTCGCGGCAACGAATCCGACAAAGACGGCGGCAATACTCCTAAGAGCGGATCGCATCAAACCTCCTCGTGTTGGCATGGCAGACGAATGGCACGTCCTGACCTACGGGAAGTGCCCGGCGAAGTGCCAGCATAGCCTGAATCAACAACCGAGTCACATTCGGAATGGCTTGCCGCAAGCCCTTGCCGATGGTCAGGGGGGCTTACTCGGCCATTAGACTTGCCACAGGATGTGCTCGAAGTCGGGTGGAGGGACGGTCAGTTCGAGCGTCATCTCTCGCGGGGCGCGGTCGCAGCTTTGCCCCAGCGCAAACAACTCGACGAAAAACTTGAGCACGCTGCCAGGCTGAACGTCGAGCACGGATAACAAAATGCCGAGTTCGAAGACTTGGCCGATCGCGGCTTCACCCGCGGACGATCCAGCGTCATTTAACCTGACGGACAGCGTGGCTTGACCGAAGCCAGTGACAGTGAGTTCCAATCCTTCCGGTTCAACGAATCGAATTCGCAATTCATCAATTCCGGAGCGTTCAAAGTCTTCGCCTGCGCGGCGGGCTGTTTCGACTCGCAACAGCAGGCGAGTTTGATCGAAGCCCATGTGAATGCGCCGAATGACGCCGTCGGTCACTTGAGCCATCGTGCCGCGCTGACTGCCGGAATTGTAAATGCCAGCGCTGATCCACTCAAAAAACGTGGCGCGACCATCAACTCTTACGGGCAGAAACCCGGTCGGCAGTGTGTGCAGTCGGCGATGTCCGTTGCGTTTGATCGGCACATTTAGATTTGCGGGTGCTGGCTCGCCCAGCAAGGAATAAATGTTCTGCAAGTGCGTTCGAAAGAGACGGTCAAAGAGCGTGTCCTGAGCCGAACCAAATTCTGGGCCGTACCACCAGAACCAATCGCTCCCTTCGGCGATGAAGAGTTCTTGCCAGGCTTGTTTGAGCTTTTCCGGAGTCACAGACGACTTTGCCTGTGCCAGTTGGAGTTGTTCCCGAGCGTCGTGCAGCAGATCCCAGGCCGTGCGGTCTTCGTGGTGGCCGATCCAGATCGCAAAGTTGTGCGAGATCCAACTGCCGGCGAACAATCGATCGATGCGGTCGGTCGCGGGATGCTCTCGGAGATGGTCGACGATGCGCACCGGATCGATCGATCCGCGTCGAGCGGCTTCTTGGTACAGCGTGCGGAGGAACGTGACGCCGCCGTCGTGGTAGTACTCCCAGCAGTTTTCGCCGTCGAGAATGATTGGGACCAGCGTCGGTTTCCCTCCGTTGATGGGTTGAGTAACGCGGCCGATCTCTTCAACTCGGCCAAGAAAATCCATCGCGGCCATGACGTAGTCGGCTCGCTGATATTGAAAACCGATCAGGTCGGACAGGCTGTGATCTCGGAAGATCATCTGCAACTGCTTATCGCCATCGGCCGCGAGCCACGGGCGATACAGCAACTCCGGGTGACGCAGATGCCCGTGCGGATCGCGGCTGACTGTGTCTCCGGTCGAGGCCATCAAAATCTCTTCGTCGGTCGCGATCCATTCGATGCCGACGTCAGCGATCGCTCCGATGATCTCTTGTGCGACCGAGCCTTCGGATGGCCACATCCCGCGCGGCTTCTCGCCGAAGAGTTCTGTGTGAAACACGACGGCACGGCGGAGTTGTTCGGCTGCATCTTCGCGGTAGCTGTCGAGATGCTGAGGGAGTTCGCAACCAGGCATCGCCTGCCGAGCCAAACGCTTGTCCCATAACAGCGGCAGAATCGGGTGATAAAACGGCGTGGTAGTCAGTTCGACTTGCCCACCTGCGGCGAGTTGCCGATGCAGCGGGATGATCTGCCGCAGCACCTCCAGTTGCTTGTCGAGCAGCCAGGCCTTGTCTGCTTCGGAGTACGACTGCCCTTTGTGTTTGAACTCCCGCAGGTCGGGATCGACCTCGAACAGAATCGGGTGCATCCAGGCCAGGTTGCTCCAGACTTGCAGGTCGCGCAGATCGCGAGTCGTGAACCTCGGCAAGGCTGATTCTAAGGAGTCGGTTCCGACGCGCCGCTTCAAGAACAGTTCGTGATAACGCGGCGACGGGCGGATCATGCTGTCGCCGTTGGCCATGAAAAAATGGTCGAGCAAATAGAGCGCGTCGGCTTTCGACAGTCCATCGGCTGGCATCCGCGAAACGTCCAAGTGCCGATCGCTGCCGCTGCCATCGGTGTATCTCAGCAACTGCACCAGCAAACTGGGAACGAGATTGACCGTGCAGCGAAACTCGGGCACTTCTTGAATGTGCCGAGCCATCCCCCAGTAATCTTTGGTTCCGTGCAATCGCACCCACGGGAATTCATTCTCGCCGGTGAGGTCGTTCGGATAATACGGCTGATGCTGATGCCAAAAGAACGCCAACGAAACCGGCCGCATGAATGCTCCGTCTGCAAAGATGTTGAGGCGGAAGTTTAGCTCATGCGAGCAACTTCTCCACGACACGACCGGCGACATCGGTCAGACGAAAATCGCGGCCTTGATAGCGGAAAGTCAGTCGTTCGTGATTCAGGCCGAGCAAATGCAGCAGCGTGGCATGCAGATCGTTGACGTGGACTGGGTCTTCAAGCACCCGCGCTCCCAGATCATCGGTCTTGCCGACCGTGACTCCGGGCCGGACGCCGCCGCCTGCAAGCCACACCGTGTAGGCGTCCTTTTGGTGATCGCGACCAGGATTGCCCGCTTGGTCGTTCTCGTCGGAGCCTTGCAACATCGGCGTGCGACCGAACTCGGCACCCCAGACGATCAGCGTTTCGTCGAGCATTCCGCGTTGCCGAAGATCACGAATCAGCGCGGCGATTGGCTGATCGACTTGCCGGCATTTGTTCGGCAGAGCTTCAAACACGTTGCCGTGATGGTCCCAGCCCTCGTCCATCAGTTGCACGAATCGCACGCCGCGTTCGACCAGCCTCCGAGCCAGCAGGCAGTTGTTCGCGAACGACGCTTTTCCCGGAGTCGCTCCGTACATTTCCAAGGTCGACTTGGTCTCGCCCGACAGTTCCATCAGTTCGGGCACGGAAGTCTGCATCCGAAATGCGAGTTCGTACTGCGCGATGCGAGTCGCGATTTCTGGATCACCGACCTCAGCCAACTGCCTCTGATTAAGTGACTGTACGGCCTCGATGATGCGTCGCCGGCCAGTGGAATCGATGCCTTCCGGGTTCGTGAGAAACAGCACCGGTTCCCCTTGCGCTCGGAACTCGACCCCTTGATGCACGCTCGGCAAAAAACCGTTTCCCCACAGCGCGTTGCCGGCACCGGCGAGTGCTCCGGTCATCATCACCACGAACGTCGGCAGATTGTGATTCGCACTCCCCAACCCATAGCTGATCCACGACCCGATGCTCGGCCGGCCAAAGCGGCCAAAGCCGGAATGAAAAAATAACTGCGAGGGACCGTGATTGATCAGTTCGGTCTGCAGCGACTTTACGACCGCGATCTCATCGGCCACCGAACTCAAATGCGGCAGCAACTCGGACAACTCGATGCCGCTGTCGCCGTGTTTCGCGAACCGAAAGCGCGTTCCCAGCAACGACGGATGTCCGCGCAGAAACGCGAACCGCTGCCCTTCGAGCAGGTGATTCGGACACGGCTGCCGATCGTGCTTTTGCAACTCCGGTTTGAAGTCAAAGAGGTCCAACTGCGATGGTGCACCGACCATGTGCAAGAAGATGACCTGCTTGGCTCGCGCGACGAGATGTGGCAACGGGTGGCTCGTCGAATTGGCCGCGCTGGCATCACGGTTCAGCAAGCTCGACAGCGCAAAGCCTCCCAAGCCGACGCTTGACCGGCCCAACAGCACGCGACGTGTCATGGAAGTGAGATTCGGCTTCCGCATACGATGCCTCGTAATCCCGGAGCGCAAGACTAGTCCACAGAGGCAGCGTAGCACTCGTCGGTCTTGTGCGGGAGCGACCAAGAACGCATCGCATGAACGCGACGTCCTTTGACGACAGGTTTTGTACTGGGTTGGCCGAACCCATCCGCCTCGCATGCGTGTTGGAGGCCTCGGCCGCGAAGCCCGGCAACGTGCATCCGCAGGCGTCTTTTGCGGATTTGACGTTTGCGGATTTCGTAGGTTCGGCCGCTGTCGCTTCGCCGGCTCTGGCCCGTGCGGCTGAGATTGGAGTCGGCCAGGCGGTTTTTCAAGCCATTGAGGCGACGCGTGCGGTGGTCTCGTCGAACACAAATCTTGGGATCGTGTTGTTGATCGCGCCGCTGGCCGCAGTCCCGTTGAATCGGCCCCTGCGAGAGGGGATCGGGGATGTGCTCGATCGTTTGACTCCAGACGATGCGGTCTGGGTCTATCGTGCGATTCGCTTGGCTCAGCCGGGAGGTCTCGGCACGGCCGACGATCAAGACATTGCCAATGAACCCACGGAATCGTTGCTACAGGTGATGAAGCTGGCTGCCGATCGCGACGGCGTGGCGGCACAGTATGCGAATGGTTTTTCCTGGGTATTGGACGAGGGATTGCCGTTCTTGGCTTCGGTGGGTGAAAACTTCGGGCGACACTGGGAAGCAGCGATCATCGAATTGCACTTGCGACTGTTGGCCGAACATCACGACACGTTGATCATTCGTAAGTGCGGCGCGTCGGTCGCGGCGGAAGCCTCGCGGCTGGCCCGTCGATGTTTGAATGAACTGGTTGAGCTACCTCTCGAATCGAAAGAGCGGACTCGCCGGATCGGCGAATTCGACCAGTGGTTGCGAGGAGATAATCACCGCCGCAATCCCGGCACAACCGCCGATCTTGTCGCCGCGTGCCTCTTCGCCGCGATTCGAGAGCGGGCAATCGAGATCCTGATACCTTGAACGCAGCGTGGTCTGCTCAATGTTGGTTGACGCGCCTGAGCAAGAACAGCCCGACGATCATCACCAGAATATTCGCACTCCAGATCGCCCAGACGGGATTGGCTGTTCCCATGTTCGAAAGATTTCGAGCCAGCAAAACCAGCGGGTAATAGCCTAGCAGGATCGGCAGAAAGCAGACCATGAAGTTCGTCAGGAACTGTCTTTTGGCCTGCAACACGGCGTACGGACTGCCCACCAGGACGAAGAAGAAGCAACTGCACGCCATCGCGAATCGGAATTGCACCTCGGTCCTTTGGTCATTGTAGAGTTTGCGATTGCGACGCAGTCGATTGTCCAACTGAGTCAGCAAGCCGTCTTGAAGCACTTTGAAATCTCCGGTGGCAAGCGCGAATGCGGCTTCGATCTCGCGTCGGCACTGCAAGTCCTGGTGTTGAGCCTCCAGTGAATCGAGTTCGTTGTGCAACTCACGGACATTGATATGCCGCGCTTTCGGAGCTCGGTTTCCAATCTGCAATGGAAAGTAATGTTCGAATTCCTCCGCCCAACTTCGCCCTTGTCCAGGGACATCGAGTTGCACACGTGAGAACCGCACCAAGACTTGTTGTTTCTCCAGATCGAACCGAGTGAGTTCCGCCTCTTGGGCCTGAGCCGTCAGTCGGTGCATCCCCTTGGGAGCGAATCGAAAGGTTGGTCGAATCAGTTTGCCATCGGGGCCCACATCGCGAACCGAGATGGAATATCCATCGATCGTCATTTGGTTTTGAGACCTCAGCATGTCGAGCACGATGTCCTTCATGCCTGCGGCGACAATGTGTTTGATTTTCGACTCGGCCCAAGGAATGACTTGATCGGTCAACAACAATGAGCCGACACTCAGCACGCCTCCCAGAAATAGCGAGGGGGCCAACAGCGACAGGACGTTGATCCCGGCTGCCTTGGCGGCGGTAATTTCCTGATCTCCTGCCATCCGGCCATAGACTACGCACACACTCAGCAGCAGTGTGGCTGGAATGGTGTACGGCACGAGGCTGGGAATCAGATACGGCAGCACTTGCACGACTTGCAGTGGCCCCAGTCCACGCTCGGTGATTTGCTGAAACACTCCCAGAAAGCCCAGCAGCACCGTCAAGATGCCAAGCACGAACACGAACACGCGCAACAACTCAGCCAGAATGTAACGCTGTAACAATCGCATCGAAGTCTCCGCCCTCCCGCGCGGCCGTATAGGCCAGTCCCGGCAGCAGGGTCAAGGCGGGTTCGCGGTATCCGCTGCCGATCGTCAGACTTGCTCGTTGCGTCCGCCGCCGCTGGAGCGTGCCGGCTCTGGTTGTTAGCCTTATCGGCGTCGAGTTTTCTCTCATTCTCGTCCCAGGAGACATGTCATGGTCGCGACTGCTGAAGCTAAATTTGCTCCGCCGAAAATTCGGCAAACCAACATGCTGATCAACGGCAAGTGGACCGAATCCCGCAGCGGCAAGCGGTTCAAGACAATCAATCCGGTGAACGAAACTGTGATCGCCGAAGTGGCCGAGGGTGATCCCGCCGACGTCGATGCCGCAGTGAAAGCCGCGCGAGCCGCATTTGAAACCGGCCCGTGGTCCAAGATGGATGCTCGCGACCGAGGCCGCTTGATGAACAAGCTCGCCGACTTGATGGAAGCCAATCTCGATGAACTCGCCGCGCTCGAATCGCTTGACAACGGCAAGCCGATTAGCGACGCGCGCGCCGCCGACTTGCCCCTGTCGATCGACTGCATCCGCTACTATGCCGGCTGGGCCGACAAGCTCACGGGGGACACGATTCCGATTCGGGGCAACTATTTCTGCTACACGCGCCGCGAACCGGTCGGCGTCGTTGGTCAAATCATTCCGTGGAACTTCCCGCTGCTGATGGCGGCCTGGAAGTGGGGACCGGCTCTGGCCACCGGCTGTACGATCCTCATGAAGCCGGCCGAGCAAACGCCGCTCACCTGTTTGCGACTCGCCGAACTGGCGCAAGAGGCGGGCATCCCCGATGGAGTCATCAACGTCATCCCCGGTTACGGAGCGACCGGGGCCGCGATGGTGAAGCATCCGGGCATCGACAAGATCGCCTTCACTGGCCACTACGAGACCGCACAGAAAATCATGGTCGATGCCGCCAGCACGCTAAAGCGACTGACGTTTGAACTGGGCGGCAAGAGTCCCAACGTCGTCTTCGCAGACGCCGATCTCGACGCTGCTGTTGCTGGGGCGGAGTTCGGTTTGTTCTTCAATCAAGGCCAATGCTGCTGCGCCGGCAGCCGGCTGTTCGTCGAGCAATCGGTCCACGACAAATTTGTCGACAAGATGCTGACCAGAGCAAAGGCCCGACGGCTCGGCGACCCATTCGATCCGAACACGACGCAAGGTCCGCAGGTCGATGCGGACCAGTTCAACAAAATCATGTCGTACATCGACAAGGGCAAATCGGAAGGTGCGAAGTGTCTGGCCGGGGGCAGCCGATTCGGCAACAAGGGCTACTTCATCGAACCGACCATCTTCACCGGAGTCACCGACGAGATGGCGATCGCGAAGGACGAAATCTTCGGACCCGTGATGAGCATCCTGCCGTTCCAAGGGATGGACGAGATCATCACTCGCGCGAACAGCACGCACTACGGCTTGGCCGCCGCCGTCTGGACGAAGGACGTGCAGAAAGCTCACCGTTTCGCCGCCAGCGTCCGAGCCGGCACGGTTTGGGTGAACTGCTACGACGTTTTCGATGCCGCCGCCCCGTTCGGCGGCTTCAAGATGAGCGGCATCGGCCGAGAACTCGGAGCCGCCGCGCTTGCCAACTACACCGAATCGAAAACGGTGACGGTGAACTTGGGGTGAGAGAGGCTGACGACCAACCAGTACCGCCAGCGCGAGCAAGCGGCCGCTCCCAAGCGACTGCGGTACCGCGATCGCTGGCAGCATCTCCGATTTCAATCGAAA
>Ga0194132_10001351_pt1 | contig 49572 bp, 50 predicted proteins | sample TA2KigOf80mmetaG_FD_148612 | JGI IMG/M metagenome (GOLD analysis project Ga0194132, IMG submission 148612) | Freshwater microbial communities from Lake Tanganyika, Tanzania - TA2015054 Kigoma Offshore 80m | ecosystem: Environmental > Aquatic > Freshwater > Lake | place: Tanzania: Lake...
CAGCGGCGCAATCAGCGACCACTCGAAATCCGTCAGATCAAAGCGAGCCATGATCCAAGCCTCCTCCGTTTGGAAGCTTGAATCACATCTCCCGCCTCAGGGGAATCCCATTATGAGTACAGGACCTGGGCGTTCAAGACCTTCTTCATCGTGGTGCCGAGGGCGGCCGGGGAGTCGGCCACGTGGATGCCGGCGGCCTTCATGGCCGCGATCTTGTCCTCCGCCCCGCCCTTGCCGCCCGAGATGATGGCGCCGGCATGGCCCATGCGGCGGCCGGGCGGCGCGGTGACGCCGGCGATGAAGCCGACCACCGGCTTCTTCTTGCGCGCGCGCTCGAGGAAGGCGGCCGCGTCCTCCTCGGCCGAGCCGCCGATCTCGCCGATCATGATGATCCCATCGGTCTCGGGATCGTCGAGGAAGAGCTTCAGGCAGTCGATGAAATTGGTGCCATTGACCGGATCGCCGCCGATCCCGACGCAGGTCGACTGGCCGAGACCGGCCGCCGTCGTCTGGGCGACCGCCTCGTAGGTGAGCGTGCCCGAGCGCGACACGATCCCGACCCGGCCGCGGCGGTGGATATGGCCCGGCATGATCCCGATCTTGCACGCGTCGGGCGTGATGATGCCGGGACAGTTGGGGCCGATCAGCCGGGTCGTCGAGCCGGCGAGCGCGCGCTTGACGCGAACCATGTCGAGGACCGGGATGCCCTCGGTGATGCAGACGACGAGCGGCAGGCGCGCATCGACCGCCTCGAGGATGGCATCCGCCGCATAGGGTGGCGGCACGTAGACGACCGAGGCGTTGGCGCCGGTCTCGGCGACAGCGGCCGCCACGGTGTCGAACACCGGCAGATCGAGATGGCGCGTGCCGCCTTTGCCCGGCGTCACGCCGCCGACCATCTTGGTGCCGTAGGCGATGGCCTGCTCGGAGTGGAACGTGCCCTGGGAGCCGGTGAAGCCCTGGCAGATGACCTTGGTGTCGGCGCCGACCAGGATGGCCATTATGCCGCCTCCTTCGCCTGGCGGACGACCTGCTGGGCGGCATCGGCGAGGCTGTCGGCCGAGACGATCGGCAGCCCCGAATCGCGGAGCAGCTTCTTGCCGAGCTCGACATTGGTGCCCTCGAGCCGGACCACGAGCGGCACGTTGAGGCTCACCTCGCGCGCCGCGGCGACCACACCCTCGGCGATCACGTCGCAGCGCATGATGCCGCCGAAGATGTTGACCAGGATCGCCTCGACATTGGGGTCGGAGAGGATGAGCTTGAACGCCGCGGTGACGCGCTCGCGCGAGGCGCCGCCGCCGACGTCGAGGAAGTTCGCCGGCGCGCCGCCGTGCAGCTTGATGATGTCCATCGTCGCCATGGCGAGGCCGGCGCCGTTGACCATGCAGCCGATATTGCCGTCGAGCTTGATGTAGTTGAGGTCGTGCTTGGCCGCCTCGCGCTCCATCGGGTCCTCCTCGTCCTCGTCGCGGAGCTCGAGGAGGTCGCGGTGGCGGAACAGCGCGTTGTCGTCGAAGCTCATCTTGGCGTCGAGCGCGATGACGGCGCCGTCCTTGGTGACGACGAGCGGGTTGATCTCGACGATCGAGGCGTCGAGGTCGACGAAGGCCTTGTACATGCCGGTGAGGAAGTCGACGCAGGCCTGGACCTGCTTGCCCTGGAGGCCGAGCCCGAACGCGACGGTTCGCCCGTGATGCGGCTGGAAGCCGGTCGCCGGATCGATCTCGACGATCTTGATCCGCTCCGGGGTCTTGGCGGCAACCGCCTCGATGTCCATGCCACCCTCGGTCGAGGCCATCAGCGTGACCCGGCTCGAGGCGCGGTCGATCAGCAGGCCGAGATAGAGCTCGCGCGCGATGGCGCAGCCGTCCTCGACATAGATGCGCCTGACCTCGCGCCCCTGCGGGCCGGTCTGAGGCGTGACCAGGACCTTGCCGATCAGCTCCTTCGCCGCGGCGCGCACGTCCTCGAGCGAGCGGCAGAGCTTGACACCGCCCGCCTTGCCGCGCCCGCCGGCGTGGATCTGCGCCTTGACGACCCAGATCGGACCGCCGAGGTCGCGCGCCACTTTCTCGGCCTCCTCGACCGTATAGGCGACGCCGCCCTTGAGCACGGCGACGCCGTAGCGCTTGAGAAGGCCCTTGGCCTGGTATTCGTGGATGTTCATCGGGACCGGGCCCTCTGGCCGTGGAAGCCGCTCGAATAGCCGCAATCGGTATTACAGTCGGTTAACCCTCGGCGCAGCTGGGCCGCTCCGCGCGCGCCCGAGGGTCAAGCCTTGCCCTCCGCCTGCATCTTGCGGACGACATCGACCAGACCTTTCACGGCGACGCAGGACTTGTCGAACATCGCCTGCTCGTCGGCGTTGAGCTTGATCTCGACGATCCGCTCGACGCCGTTGCCGCCGATCACCGCCGGCACGCCGATATAGAGGTCCTTCTGGCCGTACTCGCCCTGGAGGTAGACGGCGCACGGGAGGACGCGGCGCTTGTCCTTGAGATAGGCCTCGGCCATCTGGATCGCCGAGGAGGCCGGGGCGTAGAAGGCCGAGCCGGTCTTGAGGAGGGCGACGATCTCGCCGCCGCCGTCGCGGGTGCGCTGGACGATCTTGTCGAGCTGATCCTGGGTCATCCAGCCCATCTTGACCAGATCGGGGAGCGGGATGCCGGCGACCGTCGAGTAGCGGACGAGCGGCACCATCGTGTCGCCGTGGCCGCCGAGGACGAAGGCAGTGACATCGCCGACCGAGACGTCCATCGCCTCGGCGAGGAACAGCCGGAAGCGGGCCGAATCGAGGACGCCCGCCATGCCGACGAGCCGCTTGGCCGGCAGCCCGCTATAGTGCTTGAGCGCCCAGACCATCGCATCGAGCGGGTTGGTGATGCAGATGACGAAGGCGTCGGGGCAGTATTTCTTGATCCCCTCGCCGACCGCCTTCATGACGCCGGTGTTGATGCCGATCAGATCGTCGCGGCTCATGCCGGGCTTGCGCGCGACGCCGGCGGTCACGATCACGAGGTCGGCGCCCTTGATCGCGGCGTAGTCGTTGGCGCCGGTGATGTGGGCATCGAACAGCTCGACCGGTGAGGCCTCGACCAGATCGAGCGCCTTTCCTTGCGGGACGCCGTCGACGACGTCGAACAGGACGATGTCGCCGAGCTCCTTCAAGCCGGCGAGGAGCGCGAGCGTACCGCCGATATTGCCGGCGCCGATCAGCGCGATCTTCTTGCGTACCATGGAGATATCCTGCGGATCGATGGGTCGCACGGCGCTGGAATCGCACCTGGAACGCGGGCCGCCGTGGAATCGCCGCTAACTAGCGCGATTTCCGATGAAGAGCAAGTAAACGCGCCCGCCCGATTCGCGTCGAGCCGCGAATCGGGCGGGCGCGACGGTGGTCATGCGGCGCGCTCGGATGCGGGCGCCGAATCACCGTGATGGGGTAGCGCGAGATAGGCCTCGCCCTGCATCTCGAACAGGCGCGAGACCGTGCGCTGGAACGACTCCGCCTCCTCGCCCGCCGGGCAGAGCGAATCGGGGACGGCCTCCGCCGAGCACACGAGCTTCACCCGATGGTCATAGAGGATGTCGATCAGGTTGATGAACCGGCGCGCCGGGCCACGCCTTTCGGGCGTGAGGTGCGGGATGTGGGCGAGTATGATCGTATGGTAGCGCTCGGCGATGGCGAGATAGTCGGCCGCCCCGAGCGCCGCCTCGCAGAGATCGGCGAAGCTGAACCGCGCGACGCCGCGCGCCTGGGCCGGCACGGCGAGTGCGCGCTCGTGGACGATCAGCGTCTCCGGCCCCGGCGCCGCGCCCTCGATCAGCTGGTCGAAGGCCCGGCCGAGCGCGCGGTCGGCGGCGGGACCGAACGGCGCGTGGTAGAGCGTGAGCCCGCGGAGCCGCGCCCGGCGGTAATCGGTCGGCCCGTCGAGCATGAGGACGTCGAGCCGCTCCTGGATCAGCGCGATGAAGGGGAGGAACGCACCCCGCTGCAGGCCGTCCTTGTAGAGATTGTCCGGGACCGTGTTCGACGTCGCAACGACGACGGCGCCGGCCTCCAACAAGGCCGCGAACAGCCGGCCGAGGATCATCGCATCCGCGATGTCGCGCACCTGGAATTCGTCGAAACAGAGAAGCCAGCCGGTCTCGACGATCTCGCGCGCGAGGCGCGGAATGGGATCGGTCTCCTGCCGCCCGCCGCCGGCCCGCCGCCAGGCATGCATCTGGTCGTGCACCTCGAGCATGAAGGCGTGGAAGTGGACGCGGCGCTTCTTCGCGACCGGCGCGGCGGCGAAGAAGAGATCCATCAGCATCGACTTGCCGCGGCCGACCGGCCCGCACAGATAGAGGCCCTGCGGTGGATCCTCGGCCCGGCGCGCGAGGCCGAACCGCTCGCGCCAGCCGCCCTTGCCGGTGCGCGGCTCGTAGGCGGCGAGCGCGTTGTGGAGGCTCTGCAGTTTCTCGGCGGCGAGCGCCTGGAGGGGGTCGGCGGTCATCGCGCCACTCGCCACCCGGGCGCGATAGGCCGCCAGCGGACCGTCGGTCATCGGGTTCTCGGGGGCACCGGGATCGAGCTCGGGAACAGGCGGAGGAGACGGGCGGAGAGCCTAGGCGGGGCGGGTTAACGGATCGTCGCGGGCCTGCGGCGTCGGATCAGCGCCGCGCCACCATGAGCTTCTTGATCTCGGCGATCGCCTTGGCCGGATTGAGGCTCTTGGGGCAGGTCTTGGTGCAATTCATGATCGTGTGGCAGCGATAGAGCCGGAACGGGTCCTCGAGCGCATCGAGCCGCTCGCCGGTGCATTCGTCGCGCGAATCGGCGATCCAGCGATAGGCCTGGAGCAGGATCGCCGGGCCGAGATAGCGGTCGCCGTTCCACCAATAGGACGGGCACGACGTCGAGCAGCAGAAGCAGAGGATGCACTCCCAGAGGCCATCGAGCTTCTCGCGCTCCTCCGGCGACTGCAGCCGCTCGCGGTCGGGCGCCGGCGACTTGGTCTTGAGCCAGGGCTCGATCGAGGAATACTGCGCGATGATCGTCGTGAGGTCGGGCACGAGGTCCTTCACCACCGACATGTGCGGCAGCGGATAGACCTTCACATCGCCCGCGACGTCGGCGATGTACTTGGTGCAGGCGAGCGTGTTGGTGCCGTCGATGTTCATCGCGCAGCTGCCGCACACGCCCTCGCGGCAGGAGCGGCGGAAGGTGAGCGTCGAATCCTGCTCGTTCTTGATCTTGATGATCGCGTCGAGGACCATCGGTCCGCACTTGTCGAGATCGACCTCGTAGGTGTCGACGCGCGGCGTCTCGCCCGAATCCGGGTCCCAGCGATAGATGCGGAAGGTCTTCGGGCGCGCCGCGCCATCGGGCCGCGGATGGCGCTGGCCCTCACGGATGCGGGAGTTGGCGGGCAAAGAGAACTCGGCCATCGCGTCCCTCTCAGTACACCCGCGCCTTGGGCGGAAAGGACTGCACCTCATTGGTGAGCGTCGTCTGCGTCACCGGCTTGTAGTCGAACCGCACGCGGCCTTTGTCGTCGAGCCAGGTGAAGGTGTGCTTCATCCAGTTGACGTCGTCGCGCTCGGGATGGTCCTCGCGCGCGTGCGCGCCGCGGCTCTCCTTCCGGTTGGCGGCGGCCTCGATCGAGACGACGGCCTGGGCGATCAGGTTCTGGAACTCGAGCGTCTCGGCGAGATCGGAGTTCCAGATCATCGACCGGTCGCCCACCTGCAACGCGCCCGACTTCTCCCATACCTGGGAGAGCTTCTTGCGCCCCTCGTCGAGGATCTCGCCGGTACGGAACACGGCGCAGAAGTTCTGCATGATCTGCTGCATCTCGAGCCGGAGCGCGGCCGTCGGCATGCCTCCCTTGGCGTGGCGGGTCTTGTCGAGCCGCGCGACCGCCTGGTCGCCCGCGTCCCGTGGCAACGGCTTCTGCGGCGCGCCCGCGCTCACCACCTCGGCGCAGCGCTCGGCGGCGGCGCGGCCGAACACGACGAGATCGAGGAGCGAGTTGGAGCCGAGCCGGTTCGCACCGTGCACCGAGACGCAGGCCGCCTCGCCCACCGCCATCAGACCGGGAACGACACGCGATTTGTCGCCGTTGACCGGGATCACCGCCTCGCCGCGGTAATTGGTTGGCACGCCGCCCATGTTGTAGTGGACGGTCGGCAGCACCGGGATCGGCTCCTTGGTGACGTCGACATTGGCGAAGATGCGCGCGGTCTCGGCGATCCCCGGCAGCCGCTGGTGGATGATCGCGGGATCGAGATGCTCGAGGTGGAGGTGGATGTGATCCTTGAGCGGGCCGCAGCCGCGTCCCTCGCGGATCTCGATCGTCATCGAGCGCGAGACGACATCGCGCGAGGCGAGGTCCTTCACGTGCGGCGCATAGCGTTCCATGAAGCGCTCGCCAGCCGAGTTCGTGACATAGCCGCCCTCGCCGCGCACGCCCTCGGTGATCAGGCAGCCGGCGCCGTAGATGCCGGTCGGGTGAAACTGGATGAACTCCATGTCCTCGAGCGGCAGACCGGCGCGGAGCACCATCGCGTTGCCGTCGCCCGTCTGCGAGTGCGCGCCGGTGCACGAGAAGTAGCAGCGGCCATAGCCGCCGGTCGCGATCACCGTCATGTGCGCGATGAAGCGGTGCAGCGTGCCGTCGTCAAAGTTCCATGCGACGCAGCCGCGGCAGGCGCCGTCCGGGTCCATGATCAGGTCGATCGCGAAATACTCGATGAAGAACTCCGCGTCGTGCTTGAGCGACTGCTGGTAGAGCGTGTGCAGGATGGCGTGGCCGGTGCGGTCGGCGGCGGCGGCGGTGCGCTGCGCGGGCGGGCCCTCGCCGTATTTCGTCGTCATGCCGCCGAACGGCCGCTGATAGATCTTTCCCGACGGCGTGCGCGAGAACGGGACGCCGAAATGCTCGAGCTCGACCACCGCGTCCATCGCGTTCCGGCACATGAACTCGATCGCGTCCTGGTCGCCGAGCCAGTCGGCGCCCTTGACGGTGTCGTACATGTGCCAGCGCCAGTCGTCCTCGCTCATGTTGCCGAGCGCCGCCGAGATGCCGCCCTGCGCCGCGACCGTGTGGCTTCGCGTCGGGAACACCTTGGTGATGCACGCGGTCTTGAGGCCCTTGACCGCGAGCCCCATCGTCGCGCGGAGTCCGGCGCCACCGGCGCCGATGACGAGGACGTCGTAGACGTGGTCGACGATTTCGTAGGCCTTGGTCATTCCATTCAGCCCTTGACCGCGATCCGCACCACCGCGAACACGGCGGCGACGCCGAGCGCGAAGGCCGCGAGCTTGACGAGGACGAGGACGACGACCTTGGTCCCTTCGTGGTGGACGTAGTCCTCGATCACCGTCTGCATGCCGAGCTGCGCATGATGAAATGTCGCGATTACAAGAAGGATTAACAAGATCGCGACCACGGGGTTGGCCACCCAGGCGAGGACGGCGGCGTGCCCGGCGCCAGCCATCGCGGCGATCGAGGCGACGAACCAGATCGTGAGCGGCACCAGCGCGGCGGCCGTGATGCGCTGCGCCCACCAGTGCGCGGTGCCGTCCTTGGCGGCGCCGAGGCCGCGGACGCGCCCGAGCGGCGAGCGAAGGGTCATGACGCGCCTCCGAGCGAGGCATAGGCCCAGATCCAGGAGACCGCCGTCAGCGCCACGGCACCCGCGATCGCGGTCCAACCCGATTTGGTGACGGTCGGGATATCGAAGCCGTAGCCCGCGTCCCAGAACAGATGCCGGATGCCGCAGCAGAGATGGAAGAAGAGCGCGAACGACCAGCCGAGGAGGAGAAGCTGGCCGATCCAGGACCTGAGGACGCCCTGCACGGTCGCGAAGGGACCGGGGCCCGCGGCGGCGGCGACCAGCCACCAGACGAGGACCAGCGTGCCGACGACGAGCGCGATCCCGGTCGCTCGATGGGTGATCGAGAGGACCGAGGTTATCTGGGGCTTATAGACCTGGAGGTGCGGCGAGAGGGGACGGTTCGCCTTGTTCATCGAGGGGCCTTCGGACCGACGAGGTCAGCGCCGGAAAGCGGCGCGGAACCGTCCTTTAGACCCCGGGGCCGGACAAGTCAATTGTAGCGCCGGCCGGGATTCGGGCCGGCCGCGAATCGGTGCCGGATGAGCTCAGGCCGCACCCTTCTCCATCGCAGCGATCGTGTCGGCGAGCGCGACCAGCCGCTCGGCCTCGACGACGTGGAGGCCTTCGATCAGCTTGCCGTCGACGACGGTGACGCCCTTACCCTCGGCCGCCGCCGCACGATGGGCGGCCGCGATCCTCCGCGCCCAGGCGATATCATCGGCCGACGGGCCATAGATGCGGTTGGCGGCCTCGATCGTCTTCGGATGGATCAGCGTCTTGCCGTCAAACCCGTAGGCGCGCCCCTGACGGCAGGATTCGGCGAAGCCCTCGTCGTCGGCGAGATCGAAATGCGGCGCGTCGAGAACCGCGAGCCTATGCGCGCGCGCGGTGAGAATGACGAGACCGATCGAGGTGAGGAGCGGCAGACGGTCCTTGGTGTGGAGCGCATGGAGCTCCTTCGACAGATCGGCCGACCCGAGGAGGAGCGCGCCGAGCCGCGCGCTCGCGCCGGCGATCTCGCGCGCATCGAGGACGCCGAGTGGCGTCTCGATCATGCACCAGATGCCGAGACCGGCCGGCGCCCCGGCATTGCCGAGGAGACCGGCAGCACGGCGCACCGTCTCCTTGCCGTCGACCTTGGGGATCAGGATCGCATCGGCACCGGAGCCCGCGAGCATGCGGAGGTCGGTCTCGAACCACGGCGAACCGATGCCGTTGATCCGGATCACGAGCTCGCGGCGGCCGTAGCCGCCGGCCTTGATGGCCGAGGCGATGCGCGCCCGCGCCTCGTCCTTCATCTCCGGCGCGACGCCGTCCTCGAGATCGAAGATGAGGACGTCGGCGGCGAGCGTTCTGCCCTTCTCGAGCGCGCGCGCGTTCGATCCCGGCATGTAGAGCGCGCTGCGGCGCGGCCTCGGCGTGGGCATGGCGTCCTCGATCCCCAGAGCGGTCCGGTCCGACTATACTGAGCGCCCGTGCCGCCGCCAACGTGACCGCGACCATGAACGTCCTGTCGATCCAGTCGCACGTCGTCTACGGCCATGTCGGCAATCAGGCCGCGACGCTCCCGTTGCAGCGGCTCGGCCATGCCGTGTGGCCGATCCACACGGTGCGGTTCTCGAACCATCCCGGCCACGGCGGCTTCGCCGGTCGCGCGACCGAGCCGGCCGAGATCGTCGATCTGGTGCAGGGGCTCGAGGCGCGCGGCTTCCTCGCCCGCTGCGATGCCGTCCTCTCGGGCTATGTCGGCGCGCCGGAAACCGTCGGCGCGATCGCGGCGGCGGTCGACCGGGTCAAGGCGGCAAACCCGGACGCCGTCTATTGCTGCGATCCGGTGATCGGCGATGCCGAACGCGGCGCCTTCGTCCGCGCCGGTGTCGCCGAGGCGCTGGTCGCCGAGGCCATCCCGCGCGCCGACATCCTCATGCCCAACGCGTTCGAGGCGGCGCGGATCAGCGGCATCGACCCCGCTTCGCTCGCCGACGCCGCGGATGCCGCCGCCCAGCTCCGCGCCCGCGGTCCCGGGATCGTCGTGATCAAGAGCCTCGCGCGGTCCGACGCACCTCAGGGCGAGATCGAGACGTTTGCGACCGACGGCGCCGCGACCTGGCTCGCGGCCGCGCCGCGTCTCGACCTCGGCCGGCGCCCGGACGGGGCGGGCGACCTCTTCGCCGCGATCTTCCTCGGCCATTGGCTCGACCATCGCGACCTCCGAAGCGCCCTCGGCGCGGCGGCGGCCGCGGTCCACGGCGTCCTCGCCCGCACGCTGGCGTGCGGCACCGACGAGCTCGCGCTGATCGTGGCGCAGGACGAGATCGTCGCGCCCACCCGCCCGGTGCTGCCGGTCCGGATCGGCTAGCCCGTCAGGCCATGCGCGCGCACCAGGTCCGCCACATGGTGCGGTAGGCGGCCTCGAGGTCGCGGGCGAAGGCGATGCCGTCGCAGAGCGGCGACGCGGCGACGCGGCCGCGGAGCCCGGCCCGCATCCGGGCGAGCGCGCCGAGATCGGCGGCGAGCCGCACCGCGTGGGCGACATAGGTGTCGTCGTCGGGCGCGACGAGCCCGGCGTGGCCGGCTGCGGCGAGGATGCTGGCCGACTGGCGGCCGACCATCCGGTCGACATAGAGCGAGACCACCGGGACGCCCATCCACAAGGCCTCGAACGTCGTCATCGCGCCGGAATAGGGGAAGGTGTCGAGCGCGATGTCGATCTCGTCATAGGTGGCGAGAAACTCGCCGCGCGGTGCGCCGCCGCGGAGATCGATCCGGTCGGGCGCGATGCCGCGCGCGGCGAAGGCGTCGCGAAGGCGGGTCTGGACGCCGGTATCCTGGAGCCCGCGATAGCGGAGGAGGAGGCGGGCGCCCGGCACCGCGGCGAGGACCCGGGCCCAGACGTCTAGCACCGGGTCGACGATCTTGGCGGGGTTGTTGAGGCTGCCGAACGTCACGACGCCGCGGCTCGAGGCCGGCAGCGGCGCGACCGGCGGCGCCTCGTCGGGCGGGGCGATGCAGAGCCCGGTACGCGGCAGGCGCACCAGGGTCTCGGTCGCGTCGGCCTCCGACCCGGGCGGCATCTGGGCAGCATCGCCGATCAGATAATCGATCGCCGGCAGGCCGGTCGTCATCGCATAGCCGGCCCACGTCGCCTGCACCGGCGCCGGCCGGCGCGCAAAAACGCCGAGCCGGTTGCCCGCGGTATGACCGGCGAGATCGATCAGGATGTCGATCCGGTCGTGCGCGATCATCGCGGCAGCATCCCCGTCGCCGAGGCGGGTGATGTCCCCCCAATGCGGCACGGTCGCCCGGATGCGTGCCGTCACCGCGTCGTCGGACGGCCGGCTCGCGTAGCAGAAGACCTCGACCGCCGCGGGGTCGTGATTGGCGAGCGCCGGCAGGACCATATAGCCGACCGGATGGCGCCGGAAATCGGGTGAGACATAGCCGACGCGGAGCCGCCGGTCCGGTACCGGGTCAGGCGGTTCCGCCGCGACCGGCTCGACATCGGCACCGTGCCGCGCCGCCCAGCCGCGATGCTCATCGAGCAGCGCCTCGTTGCCGATCGTGGGATCGGCGAGGAGCGCGAACAGGAGATTGGAATGGTGGACCGCGCTCCCCGGCGCCAGCGCGACCGCGCGGCGATAATGCTCGAGCGCGTCCTCGGTGCGCCCGGCCTTGCGCAGAAGCCCGGCGAGCGCACCATGGCCCGCGGCCTCGTCGGGACCGAGCTCGACCAGCTTCCGGTAGTAGCCCTCGGCCTCGGTCAGCCGGTCCTTCTCCTCCATCAGGAGGCCGAGATTGCGGTAGGGCTCGGCCGAGGACGGCGCGAGCGCGATAGCGCGCCGGAGCTCGTTCGCCGCCTTCTCGACCTCGCCCTTGGCCTGGAGCGCGAGCGCATAGGTGTTGCGCATCTCGGGCGAGGCGGGCAGCCGTCGCACGAGACCCTCGGCGATCGCGAGCGCCTCGTCGACGGCGCCGTCGGTGAACAGGGTCGCGGCGAGGTTGTTGAGCGCCTCGGCATCGTCAGGCGCGCGCGCGACCGCGGCGCGGAGCGCGGCGACCGCCTCCTCGGTCCGGCCGAGACTGCGCAGGATCGTTCCCTGCGTGTTGCGGTAGCCCGGCTCGCCGGCATCGAGCGCGACCGCGCGCTCGGCGTGGGCGAGCGCGCGCTCGAGCCGGCCGGTCGCCAGGTAGGCGACCGCGAGATTGCCGTGGAACTTGGCGATGCTCGGGTCGCGCTCGATCGCCCGCGAGAACCCGTCGATCGCATCGTCGTAGCGCCCCTCCTGCACCGCGACGACGGCGAGGAGGTGGCAGAGCTCCGCGTTGTCCGGATCGGCGTCGGCGAGCGCGCGGTAGCGGCGCGCGGCCTCGGCGATGTCGCCGGCCTTGTGGAGATCGCGCGCGGCCGCGAGGAGAGCGGGATCGGTCGTCATCGCTGGACGGTGTGCTGGGGACCCGGCGGCGACGGCGGGGAACCGTCGCACCGGGTCATCATAGCACTCGCGTCAAGCCGATAAAGGACGCTGCCGCGACCCGCGCCGTCTGGTCACGCCGCCTTCCTGAGATGGGTCGCGATCAGGGCTTCGGCGATCTGCACCGCGTTGAGCGCGGCGCCCTTGCGCAGATTGTCCGCGACGACCCACAGGCTGAGGCCGTTCTCGACCGTCGAATCCTCGCGGATGCGGCTCACGAACACCGGATCGTCGCCGGCGCACTCGACCGGCGTCACGTAGCCTTCGTCGGCGCGGTGGTCGATGACGGTGATACCGGGCGCCTTCCGGAGGAGCGCCCGCGCCTCGTTGGCCGAGATCGGCCGCTCGAACTCGATATTGACCGCCTCGGCGTGGCCGATGAACACCGGCACGCGCACGCAGGTCGCCGAAACCCTGATCTTCGGATCGAGGATCTTCTTGGTCTCGACCACCATCTTCCACTCTTCCTTGGTGGTGCCGTCGTCCATGAACACGTCGATATGCGGGATCACGTTGAAGGCGATCTGCTTGGTGAAGTTCTCCTTCACTATCGGGTCGCTCACGTAGATTCCGCGCGTCTGGTTGAAGAGCTCGTCCATCGCCTCGCGGCCGGCGCCCGAGGTCGACTGGTAGGTCGCGACGACGACCCGTTTGATGGTGGCGGCATCGTGCAGCGGCTTGAGTGCGACCACCATCTGGATGGTCGAGCAGTTCGGGTTGGCGATGATGTTGCGCTTGGCGTATTGCGCGATGGCCTGGCCGTTGACCTCGGGCACGACCAGCGGGACCTCGGGGTCCATCCGGAACTGCGAGGTGTTGTCGATGACGACGCAGCCCGCCTTGCCGGCGCGCGGGGCGTGCACGGCCGAGACCTTGGCGCCCGGCGAGAACAGCCCGATGTCGACGCCCTTGAAGTCGAACTTCTCGAGGTCGCGCACGACGAGCTCGTCATCGCCATAGGTGACGCGCTTGCCGACCGAGTTCGACGAGGCGAGCGCGATCACCTCGTCGGCCGGGAACTCGCGCTCGGCGAGGATCGACAACATCTCGTGGCCCACCGCGCCGGTGGCACCGACGACCGCTACCCTGTAACCCATGGTCGTAATCCTTGACGCTGCGATGCGGGCCGCGCGCGCGGCCCGCACAAAACGAACGCCGGGCAACCCGACCGGCGCCCGGCGTCTGTCGAAATCGAACGGACGCGCGACCGGTCAGGGCCGCGCGTGGCGCGGCTCAGCCGCCGGTTTTCGGCGCCGGCGTGATCGGCGCGTCCTGGGCGGTCGTGGTCGGCTTCGGCGTCTGCACCATCTTGGCGGAATCGGCGCAGGCATAGGCGGAGCCCGCGGCACCGATCGCGAAGAAGCCGGCGAGCGCGGCGACAATCAGGGTCTTCATGGCGGTCATCCTATCGTCGTGATCCCAGTCGCCTTGAACATAGGGCATCGCGGTCGAAAAGCCAATTGCCGCGCCCGGGTGCGGCCTTGCGGTGCGCGCCGCGGCGCAATACCTCTAGAACCTGCCGAAGATGCGCGCCGGGAGGCGACCGATGGAGCTGGAGGACGGCCGCACCCATGGCGGTGGCAGCCTGATCGACGCGACGGCCGATTGGCTGATGGCCGAGGCGCTCGGCGACGCCGAGATGCAGGCGCTGTTCGAGGGCACCTGCACCCGGCTCGCCGCGGCCGGCATCCCCCTGTCGCGGGTCAACCTCGCCTTCGGCACGCTCCACCCCCTCGTCGCCGCCGTCTCTCTGACCTGGACCCGCGACCGACCGCTCGTCGCCGAGGGCTTCCCGCACGGCCGCGAGGACAGTCCGGCGTGGGTGACGAGCCCCTATCGCCACATGATGGAAAGGCGGGTCCCGTTCCTCCGCCGCCGGCTGACCGGCGACCACGCGCAGCTCGACTTCCCGATCATGACCGAGCTCCGCGACCGCGGCGCGACAGAGTATCTCGCGATCGCAACGCCGTTCAAATCGCGACCGGCGGACTGGCCTCGCCAGCCGTCGTCGTCCGAGGGCATCTTGGCGTCCTGGGCGACCGATCACCCGCCCGGCTTCAGCGCCCAGGACCAGCTATCGCTCCTCCGCATCCAGCGCCGGCTCGCCGTCGCCTGCAAGGTCGCGATCCAGGCCCAGATCGCGCGCAACGTCGCCACCACCTATCTCGGCCCGACCGCAGGCGCCCGCGTCCTCGACGGCCAGATCAAACGCGGTGATCACGACACCATCCACGCGGTCATCTGGTACAGCGACCTCCGCCGCTCGACCCAGATCGCCGATTCGATGCCGGCGCTCGACTACCTGACGCTCCTCAACACCTATTTCGAGTGCACCGCCGGCGCCATCCTCGCCGAGCGCGGCGACGTGCTTGGCCTCGTCGGCGATTCGGTGCTCGCGATCTTCCCGACCGGGAGCGAGGCGGCGAGCGAGCGGGCGGCCCGCGCGAGCGCGCTCGCCGCCTCGCGCAACGCCCACCAGCGGCTCGCCGAGATCAACCGCACCCGCGCCGAGGGCGGGCTCGACCCGCTCGCCTTCGGGATCGCGCTCCATATGGGCGAGGTGATGTACGGCAATATCGGCGTGCCGGAGCGGCTCGAGTTCTCCGCCGTTGGTCCCAGCGTCAACGAGGCCGCCCGCTCGAGGGGCTGACCAAGTCGCTCGGCCATTCGATCCTCGCGAGCGGCGCGGTCGCGCGCGCTCGATGCGCGGTGGATCCCACTCGGCTCGCATCGGCTGCGCGGTGTCGGCGACCCGATCGAGGTGTTCGCGCCGGGCGAGGCGGAGGCCGCGGCGACCGCGGCCTGATCGGCGTCACCGCTCCGTCATGGGGCCATGGAAGTCTTGCGGCTCCATCCCCGGAGCCGACAGATGCCCGCCGCCGTCCTCGCTTTCGCCCTCGGACTCGTTCTGGCTTCGACCGGCGCGACCGTCGCCGCCGAGATCGGGGGCCCGCGCGCGTTCACCTTCGTCGCCCTCGGCGACATGCCCTACCGCGAGGCCGATGAGCCGCGCTTCGAGGCGCTGATCCGCCGCATCAACGCGCTCCGCCCCGCCGTCTCGATCCATGTCGGCGACACCAAGTCGGGCTCATCGCCCTGCACGGATGCCGCCTTCGACAAGACGCGCGCGCAGTTCGCCCTCTTCGACCACCCGCTCGTCTACACGCCGGGCGACAACGAGTGGACCGACTGCCACCGCGAACGTGCCGGCCGCTTCGACCCGCTCGAGCGTCTGGCCAGGCTGCGCACGCTCTATTTCGGCGAGCCGCGCTCGCTGGGCCCGGTGCCGATCGCTCTCGAGCGGCAGGCCGACGTGATGGCCGAGCACCGGATCTTCGTCGAGAACAGCCGCTTTCAGCGGAACAGCGTCCTCTTCGTGCAGGTCCACGTCGTCGGCTCGAACAACGGCTTCGAATCGACCCGGCCCGATCCGGCAGAGGAATTCTTCGCCCGCGACCGAGCGAACGTCGCCTGGCTCGATGCCGGCTTCGCCAAGGCGCGCGCCGACGGCGCAGCCGCCATGGTGATCTCGCTCCAGGCCGATCTCTGGGACATCCGGCAGACGCATCGGGGCTTGCCCTCGGCCTCGGGCTTCATCGCGACGATCCGCGCCATCGAACGCGGCGCGCGCGCCTTCGGGCGGCCGGTCCTCGTCGTCAACGGCGATGCACACGAATTCGTCGTGACGCCGTTCCTCGGCACCAATCTCGAGCCGGTCGCCAACGTAACGCGGATGCAGGTGATGGGCGATACCGTGATCGGCGCGGTGCGCGTCTTCGTCGACCCCGACGACCGGTCGGCGCCGTTCGCGTTCCAGCCGGTCTATCTCATCGAATGAGCGCGCTCAGCGCGCGAGGCGGTCGATCTCGGCGACGATCGCCTGGCCCATCTCGGTGGTCGAGACGAGCTTTCTGCCGGGCTGCATGATGTCGCCGGTCCGAAGCCCGGCGTCGAGCACCTTGTTCACCGCGGTCTCGACGCGGTCGGCGTCCTCGCCCATGTCGAACGAGTAGCGGAGCATCATCGCGAAGGAGAGGATCATCGCGAGCGGGTTGGCCTTGTTCTGCCCGGCGATGTCAGGCGCGGTGCCGTGCACGGGCTCATAGAGCGCGTTGCGCCGGCCGGTCGCCGGATCGACGGCGCCGAGCGAGGCCGACGGCAGCATGCCGAGCGAGCCGGTCAGCATCGCAGCGCAGTCGGACAGGATGTCGCCGAACATGTTCTCGGTGACGATGACGTCGAACTGCTTCGGATTGCGCACGAGCTGCATCGCCGCGTTGTCGACGAGCATGTGCGAGAGCTCGACGTCCTTGTACTCGGCGGCGTGGATCTTGATCACCTCCTCGCGCCACATCTTGGTGCACTCGAGGACGTTGGCCTTGTCGATCGAGCAGACGCGCCGGCCGCGCTTCCGCGCGAGGTCGAAGGCGACGCGCGCGATCCGATGCACCTCGGGCGAGGTGTAGACGATCGTGTTGATCCCCTTCCGCGTCCCGTCGGAGAGCGTCGTGATGCCGCGCGGCTCGCCGAAATAGGCGCCGCCCGTGAGCTCGCGGAGGATCAGGATGTCGAGCCCCGCGACGAGCTCGCGCTTGAGCGTCGATGCGTCCGCGAGCGCCTCGAACACGAGCGCGGGCCGTAGATTGGCGAACAGCCCGAGATCCTTCCGGATCTTGAGGAGACCCGCCTCGGGCCTGATGTCGAAGGCGACGTTGTCCCATTTGGGGCCGCCGACCGCGCCGAGGAGGATCGCGTCGGCCGACCGCCCTTCCGCGATCGTCGCGTCGGTGATCGGCACGCCGTCGGTATCGATCGCAATGCCGCCGATGCGCCGCTCGCTGACGTCGAACGAGACCTGGCGCTTGCGGTCCATCCAGTCGAGGAGGCGCTTCACCTCGCCCATCACCTCGACGCCGATGCCGTCGCCGGGCAGCATCAGGATCTTCTTGTTCGCGGCCATGTTCGCCTATCTGTCCTCTGCGGCGCGCGGCAGCGGCCTGCACCCGTCGTCGGTTCGCGCGCGCTCAGTGCGGCGGCACGAGCCACGGCGTCTGCGAGGATGCCGTGGCCTCGTAGCCCTTGATCTTCGCGTCCTTCTGGAGCGTGAGCCCGATGTCGTCGAGACCGTTCAGGAGGCAGTGCTTGCGGAACGGGTCGATGTCGAACTTGACCGTCTCGCCGTTCGGCCGCGTGATCTCCTGTTTCTCGAGATCGACGGTGAGCCGGGCATTCGAGCCCTTCTCGGCATCGTCCATGAGCTTCGCCACCACCGCGGCCGGCAGCTTGATGAGCAGGATCCCGTTCTTGAAGCTGTTGTTGTAGAAGATGTCGGCGAAATCCTCGGCGATCACGCAGCGGATGCCGAAATCGAGGAGCGCCCACGGCGCGTGCTCGCGCGAGGAGCCGCAGCCGAAATTCCGCCCGGCGACGATGATCTCCGCCTTGCGGTAGGGCCCCTTGTTGAGGACGAAATCCGCGATCTCCCGGCCGTCCGGCGTGTAGCGGATGTCGTTGAACAGGTTCTTGCCGAGACCGGTCCGCTTGATGGTCTTGAGGAACCGCGCCGGGATGATCCGGTCGGTGTCGATGTTGATCATCGGCATCGGCGCGGCGACGCCGTCGACCCTAGTGAACTTTTGCATCGCGCGTCTCCCGCTCAGAGAAATTTGCGCACGTCGGTGAGATGGCCGTCGATCGCCGCCGCCGCCGCCATCGCCGGGCTCACCAGATGGGTGCGCCCGCCCGGGCCCTGGCGGCCCTCGAAGTTGCGGTTCGACGTCGAGGCCGAACGCTCGCCCGGCTGCAGCATGTCGCCGTTCATCGCGATGCACATCGAGCAGCCCGGCTCGCGCCAGTCGAATCCCGCCTCCTTGAAGATGCGGTCGAGCCCTTCGGCCTCCGCCTGGTGCTTCACGAGGCCCGAACCCGGCACGACCATCGCGTAGACGCTGGACGCGACCTTGCGCCCCTTGGCGACCGCGGCGGCCGCGCGCATGTCCTCGATCCGCGAGTTGGTGCACGAGCCGATGAACACCTTGTTGACGTGGATATCGGTCAGACGCTGGCCGGCCTTGAGACCCATGTAATGGAGCGCGCGCTCGACCGACCTGCGCTGCGCCTCGTCGGCGATGTCGGCGGGATTAGGCACATTGGCCAAGATCGGCAGCACATCCTGCGGGCTTGTGCCCCAGCTCACCTGCGGCTCGATCGCGGACACTGCGAGCGTCACTTCCTTGTCGTAGCGCGCACCGGCATCGGAGGGCAGCGTCTTCCAGAACGCGACCGCCTGCTCCCACAACGCGCCCTTGGGCGCCATCGGGCGGCCCTTGATGTAGTCGAAGGTCTTCTGGTCGGGTGCCACGAGCCCGGCGCGCGCGCCCGCCTCGATCGTCATGTTGCAGACCGTCATGCGGCCTTCGATCGACATGTCCTCGATCGCCTTGCCGGCATACTCGATCACGCAGCCGGTCCCGCCGGCGGTGCCGATCTTGGCGATGATGGCGAGGATCAGGTCCTTCGGCGTCAGACCGCGCGGCAATGCGCCGTCGACCGTGATGCGCATGTTCTTCGACGGGCGCTGGATCAGCGTCTGGGTGGCGAGCACGTGCTCGACCTCCGAGGTGCCGATGCCGAAGGCGAGCGCGCCGAGCGCGCCGTGCGTCGCGGTGTGGCTGTCGCCGCAAACGAGCGTGAGCCCCGGCAGCGTGAAGCCCTGCTCGGGCCCGATGACGTGGACGATGCCCTGGCGGACGTCGTTGAGCTCGATATAGGGGAGCTTGAACGCGATCGCGTTCTGCTTGAGGACGTCGATCTGGAGTCGCGATTCCTCGTTCTCGATCTCCTTGTCGCGGTTGGCCGTCGGCACGTTGTGGTCGGGCACCAGGATGTGGAGCTCGGGATGGCGGACCGTGCGCTTGGCCTCGCGCAAGCCGTCGAAGGCCTGCGCGCTGGTGATCTCGTGGATGATGTGACGATCGATGAAGATCAGGGCCGTGCCGTCGTCCTGCACGTCGATGACGTGGCTGTCCCAGATCTTGTCGTACAACGTCTTCGCCGTCGCCATCGCGTGCCTCTCCTCTCGCTCGTCGGACGCGCCGCGCGCTATTCCTCGGTCGATGCGGCCGCGGCGGCAGGCTCCTCGCGCCGCTCGGTCCGCTCCGCGATGCGGGCGCTCTTGCCGCGCCGGCCGCGGAGGTAATAGAGCTTGGCGCGCCGGACGTCGCCACGCCGGAGCACGTCGATCGACACGATGCGCGGCGAATAGAGCGGGAACACGCGCTCGACGCCCTCGCCGTAGGAGATCTTCCGCACCGTGAACGCGGAATTCACGCCGCGGCTCGAGCGCGCGATGCACACGCCCTCGAACGCCTGGACGCGCTCGCGGTCGCCTTCGACGACCTTGAAATTGACCTTGAGCGTGTCGCCGGGGCCGAATTCGGGGACCGGGCGCTCCGCGGTGAGCCGCGCGATCTGCTCGCGCTCGAGGGTCTCAATCAGGTTCATCGTTCCGCTCCTTCGTCGAACCGTGCTCCGCGACGTGACGCGCCCAGAGATCGGGCCGCCGCGTCTGGGTGATGGTCTCGGCCTGGCGCCGCCGCCATGCCGCAATCCGCGCATGGTGCCCGCTCAACAGCTCGGCCGGCACCGCGCGCCCCTGCCACTCGGCGGGGCGCGTGTAGTGGGGGTATTCGAGAAGCCCCCGTTCGAAACTCTCCTCGGCGAGCGAGGACACCGCGCCCACCACGCCCGGCAGGAGGCGCACGCACGCATCGATCAGCACGATCGCCGCCGGCTCGCCGCCCGACAGGACGAAGTCCCCGATGCTGAGCTCCTCGACCGCACGGGCCTCGAGGACGCGCTGATCGACGCCCTCGAACCGGCCGCACAGGAGGACCACGCCCGGCCCCGCCGCCAAATCCCGCACGCGCGCCTGATCGAGGCGGCGCCCGCGCGGCGACAGATAGATCAACGGCCCCGCCGCCCCGTCCGCGGATACCGCCGCGATCGCGGCATCGACTACGTCGGCGCGCATCACCATGCCGGGGCCGCCGCCGAACGGGGTATCGTCGACCGAGCGGTGTTTATCGCGCGCAAACCCCCTGATGTCCACAATTTCGAGCCGCCATCGGGCTTCGGCGAGCGCCCGTCCGGCGAGCGATTGGCCGAGCGGCCCGGGAAAGATTTCGGGCAGGATCGTCAACACCGTCGCGGTCCACGGCGCGGTCGGGGGGCGGCCCGCCGGCACGCTCTCCGAGGCCTCAGCCATCACCGACCTCGCCGCCGTCGTCGAGAAGGCCCGCCGGCGGCTCGGCGACGATCCGCCCGGCCGCGACATCGACCTCGGGCACCACGTCGCGGGTGAACGGCAGGAGGAATGTCCGCCCCCGCGACGGCGCGACCTCGAGAAGATCGCCGGCGCCGAAATTCTGGACCGCGACGACCGTGCCGAGCGGGCTCCCGTCCGCGCGCACGACCGCGAGCCCGATGAGGTCCGATTGGTAGAACTCCTCGCCCGCGAGCGCCGGCAACGCGCGGCGATCGGCGTAGAGGATCGTGCCGGCGAGCGCCTCGGCCGCCAAGCGATCCGCGATACCCTCGATCGTCGCGATGACGTTGCCGCGTACCATGCCGGTCACCTTCAGGCGGAACGACCGCGCGCCGGTCTCGTCCGAGAGCGCGCCATAGCCGGCGATCGCCGCCGGGTTCTCGGCGAAGCTCCGGATGCGGACCGCGCCGCCGATCCCGTGCGCACCGACGATCTCGCCGATCCGAACCCGCCGGTGTGGATCGCCGCCGCCGGAGGCGCGCGTGTCGCGATCGCGCGCCGTCGCGCTACTCCTTCGCCGCGGCCTTCGCCGCCTCTGCCGCGGCCTTCATCCGCTCCTGCGCCTTCTTGCGCGGCATGTTCTTCTTGGTCTGGGTCGGGATCTTCGGCTTCTCGCCGAGACCGACCTCGGCGAGAAATCGCGCGACGCGATCGCTCGGCAGCGCCCCGACGCCGATCCAGTGCTTGATCCGCTCGACCTCGAACTTGACGCGGTTCGGGTTCTCGCGCGGCAGCATCGGATCGTAGCTGCCGACATGCTCGATGAAGCGGCCGTCGCGCGGGCTCCGCGAGTCGGCGACGACGATCCGGTAGAACGGCCGCTTCTTCGCGCCGCCGCGCGTCATGCGGATCTTGAGGCTCATATCGGGTTCCTTCTTCTCGTGCCTGTTGTCGTGTCTCTGGTCGTTGCGCGCGTCGCGCGCTCAGTTGCGGGTGAACAGCGACTGGAGGCCGTGGCGCATCAGGCCCTTGTTGCCAAGCTTCTTCATCTGCTTCATCACGCGCGCCATCTCCTGGTGCTGCTTGAGGAGCTTGTTGACGTCCTGCACCGTGGTGCCGGAGCCTACGGCGATGCGCTGCTTGCGCGAGGCCTTGATGATGTCGGGGTTGCGGCGCTCCTTCGGCGTCATCGACAGGATGATCGCCTCCTGGCGCGCGATGATGCCGTCGTCGATGCGCGCATTCGCCATCTGCGACTTGATCTTCTGGACGCCGGGCAGCATGCCCATGAGGCCGGACAGCCCGCCCATCTTGCGCATCTGGCGGAGCTGGGAGAGGAGATCGTCGAAGTCGAAGCTCCCCTTCTCGAGCTTCGCCGCGATCTTCTCGGCCTCCTTCTGATCGACGACCTCCTGCGCCTTCTCGACCAGGCCGACGACGTCGCCCATGCCGAGGATGCGGGACGCGATGCGATCGGCCTGAAAGACCTCGAGCGCGTCGACCTTCTCGCCGACGCCGAGGAGCTTGATCGGGACGCCGGTGACCGCGCGCATCGAGAGCGCCGCGCCGCCGCGCGCATCGCCGTCGACGCGCGTCAGCACGATGCCGGTCGCGCCAACGCGCTCGTGGAAGCTCTTCGCGACGTTGACCGCGTCTTGGCCGGTCATCGCATCGGCGACGAGGAGCGTCTCGACCGGCTTCACCACGTCGCGCACGCGCGCGACCTCGTCCATCAGCTCGTCGTCGATGTGGAGCCGGCCGGCGGTATCGAGGATCACGATGTCGTAGCCCTCGAGGCGCGCGGTGTCGATCGCGCGGCGCGCGATGTCGACGGGGCCCTGGCCGGCGACGATAGGGAGCGTGGCGACGCCGGTCTGGCGGCCGAGGACGGCGAGCTGCTCCTGCGCGGCGGGGCGACGCACGTCGAGCGACGCCATCAGGACCTTCTTCCGCTCGCGTGACTGGAGGCGGAGCCCGATCTTGGCCGAGGTCGTCGTCTTGCCCGAGCCCTGAAGGCCCACCATCAGGATCGGCAGCGGCGCCGGCGCGGCGAGGTTGAGGGGCGGTGTCTCCGCGCCGAGTGTCGCGACCAGATGGTCGTTAACGATCTTGACCACCATCTGGCCGGGCGTGACCGAGCGGATCACCGCCTCGCCGACCGCCTTCTCGCGCACCTGGTCGATGAAGTCCTTGACCACCGGGAGCGCGACGTCAGCCTCGAGGAGCGCGATCCGGATCTCGCGCATCGCCGCGCCGACATCGGCCTCGGAGAGCGTGCCGCGCTTCCTCAGCCGGTCGAATACGTCGCCGAGCTTGCCGGTCAGGCCTTCGAACATCGCCCTCGACGCTCCTCGAAGTCACCGACCCGGTCGGACCAAACGCAAACGCGCCAGTGCGCGAACCTCGCGGACTGGCGTGCGCCCTCGGGCGCGCGGGGCCGAACCGGGCCAAAGATGCGGTGAAATTAGTATTCGCGGCCCCGCGCCGTCAAGGCGCGGACGGATAGAGCGGGGCGTCGCGACGCGGCGACGGCGGCGCATTCACGGCCGGGTGGCGGGCGCCGTGACATCGCCGAATCCATCTGCGTCGATGCGGCGATGAATCGCCACTTCTCCACAAGATGTGGTAGAGACATGGCCGGACATGCACAATTGCAGCCTTCATTCCGGCAACCCGCGCTTCGCGGTGCTGCGCCGGCCCGGCCGGGTCTGGGCCATCGGCGCGGTGCACGGTGATGCGCGACGCCTGGCCGGGCTCCATGCAGCGCTCGCCCGGCGGGTGGCGCCCCACGACCGCCTGGTCTATCTCGGCAACGTGCTCGGGCGCGGCCGGTCGATCCCGGACTGCCTCGACGAGCTCCTCGCGTTCCGCTGCGCCTTCCTCGCCCGCCCCATGGCCTTCGCCGCCGACGTCGCGATGCTGCGCGGCGGACAGGAGGAGATGTGGCAGAAGCTGTTCGAGCTCCACTTCGCGATCGGCCCGCTCGATGTCCTCAACTGGATGGTCGACCAGGGGCTCGGCGCGACGATCGAGGCCTATGGCGGCCAGGTGCGCGACGGGCTCAGCGCCGCCCGCCAGGGGCCGATGGCCATCACGCGCTGGACCAACGCGCTCCGCGCCCAGTTCCAGCGCCACGACGGCCACCGCGACTACTTGAGCGCGCTCCGCCGCGCCGCCTATGCCGATGACGGCTCGCTCCTGTTCGTAAGCGCGGGCCTCGACCCGGAGCGTCCGCTCGACACCCAGAAGGACGCGTTCTGGTGGTCGGCGCGCAAGTTCGAGGCGATCGACCGGCCCTATGGCGGGTTCCGCCGCATCGTGCGCGGCCTCGACCCCGACCACCGCGGCGTGGTCGCGACCGACCACACGCTCAGCCTCGATTCCGGCTGCGGCTTCGGCGGCTCGCTCGCCGCCGCCTGCCTCACGCCGGACGGCCGCGTCGCCGAGGTGATTGAGGTCTAGCCTAGCCCTTGAGGAACGCCGTGATCGCCGCCGCGGTCTCGGCCGGCTTCTCGACCTGCGGGCTGTGGCCGGCACCCTCGATCAGCTGGAGCCGCGCGTTCGGGAGCCCGGCCGCATAGGCGGTGGCGTGCGCGCGCGGCACCATGCGGTCGGCCTCGCCCCACACGACGAGCGCCGGGCGGTCATAGCGGTGCAGCCGGTCGCGGAGCGTCCGGTTGTGGAGATAAGGCGGCTTGAAGCCGACCCGCGAGGCGAAGCGGAACGTCTTGTAGCGCTCGAGCTCGGTCTCGACGTCGAGGCGGGCATCGGGGAACATCGCCAGGCCGATCGGCGCCTCCGGCGAGGCGAACAGGAGCCGGCGGATCCCCGCGAAATTGGTGCCGTCGACCGGCTGCACCTCCCAGAAGATGTCGCCGATCGGCTGCTGGCTGACGAAGAGGCCGGTCGCGCCGACCAGCACCAGCCGGTCGAAGCGCTCGCGCCAGCGCACCGCCATCTCGGCCGCGATCCAGCCGCCGATGCAGCTCCCGACGAGCGTCACCCGCTCGAGGCCGAGCGCATCGATCGTCTCGAGATAGTGGAACGCCACGTCCTCGATCGTCTCGATGGCGGTGTTCTCGTCCGAGCCGCCGCAGCCCGGATGCGCCGGCGCGATCAGCCGGTGCGATCTGGCGAGCGTGTCGTGGAACGGGAGCCACACCGTCTGGCCGCCGTGAACGTCGGCGAAGCCGTGCAGATAGAGGACCGGCGGACCGGCGCCGATCTCGGCCACCTGGACCTTGCGCCCCCGCACCTCGATCACGCGCCCGGACATGGCCTGCCCCCTTTGTCCTGCTTTCTCGTTCGCGTCAATTCACCCGCGCGGCGCGGATCGCCTGCCACACGCGCTCCGGCGTCGCCGGCATGTCGACATGCGTGACGCCGAGCGGGCCGAGCGCATCGACGATCGCGTTGACGACCGCGGGTGGCGCGCCGACCGTGCCCGCCTCGCCCGCGCCCTTGACGCCGAGCGGATTGGTCTGGCACGGGACCTGGTTCTCGTCGGTGACGAACGAGCAGAAATCATCGGCGCGCGGCATGCAGTAGTCCATGAACGAGCCGGACAGGAGCTGGCCGGACGCCTCGTCGAACACGATCGCCTCGCACAGCGCCTGGCCGATGCCCTGCGCCAGACCGCCGTGGATCTGGCCGTGCAGGAGGAGCGGGTTGAGCGCGAAGCCGACATCGTTGACGGTGGTGAAGCGGACGATCTCGACCTTGCCGGTGTCGAGGTCGACCTCGACCTCGCACACCTGGCAGCCGTTCGGGAAGTTGGGCGGGCCACCGAAGGACGCTTCCGCCTCGAGCCCGATGCCGCCCGTTGCGGGCACGCCGAACGGGATCGCGAAGGCGGTGCCGGCGACCGCCTGGATCGGCACCGCCTTGTCGGTGCCGGCGATGCGGTAGAGCCCGTCCTTGAACTCGATGTCGCCCTCGGCCGCCTCGAGCATGAAAGCCGCCATCTTGCGGCCCTTCTCGATCACGATATCGGCCGCCGCCTTGAGCGCGGAGCCGCCTTGAGTGCCCGAGCGCGAGCCGAACGTGCCGCGGCCGAAATTGATCGCGTTGGTGTCGCCCTGGATCAGGCGCACACTCTCGAACGGCACGCCGAGCCAGTCGGAGACGAGCTGGGCGTAGACCGTCTCGTGGCCCTGGCCGTGACTGAACGTGCCGGCGAGGACGGTGACGGTGCCGCCCGGCTCGAAGCGGATCTCCATCCGCTCGTTGAAGAAGGCCGAGATCTCGATGTAGTAGCAGAGCCCGATGCCGCGCCGGCGGCCGCGGCGTTCGGATTCGGCGCGCCGCGCGGCGAAGCCGTTCCAGTCGGCGACCGCGAGCGCCTTGTCCATCGTCGCGGTGAAATCGCCCGAATCGTACATCGTCTCGAGCGAGGTCGTGTACGGCATCGCGGATGCCGGGATGTAGTTCCGCCGCCGCAGCTCGGCCGGCGCGATCTTCATCTCGCGCGCCGCCAGGTCGATCAGCCGCTCGAGCTGGTAGATCGCCTCCGGACGCCCGGCGCCGCGATAAGGTGCGAGCGCCTGGGTATGCGTGAAGACCCCGCGCGTGACGGCGTGGATCAGCGGCACGTGGTAGACGCCGGTCAGCATGCCGAGCCCGGTGATCGCACACACCGCCGCCGCGCTCGACAGATAGGCGCCGAGATTCCACGCCATCTCGGCGCGGAGCGCGAGGATGCGCCCGTCCTTGTCGAAGGCGAGCGCGAGATCGGCAATCTGGTCGCGGCCGTGCTCGTCGGCGAGGTGGGACTCGCTCCGGTCCGCCGTCCAGCGCACCGGCCGACCCACCTTCCGCGTCGCCCAGACGAGGAGCGCGTCCTCGCAGAACAGCGTGCCCTTCATGCCGAAGCCGCCGCCGACATCGCGCGCGATGACGCGGAAATGGTTCTCCGGCACGCGGAACAGCTCGGCGAGCGCCTGGCGCTGGGCGTGCGGCATCTGGGTCGAGGTGTAGAGGATCGTCTCGCCGGTGCCGACATCGTGGGTCGCCATGCAGCCGCGCGGCTCCATCGTGTTGGCGCTGACCCGATTGTTGACGACCGCGAGCCGCGACACGTGGTGGGCGGCGGCGAAGGCGGCGTCGACCGCGAGCTTGTCGCCGCGCGGCAGCGTGAACGAGACGTTGTCCGGCACCTCCGGCCACACCGCGGGCGCACCCTTGGCCATGGCGGCGCCGATCGAGCTCGCCGCGGGCAGGATCTCGTAATCGACGTCGACGCGCTCGGCCGCATCGCGCGCCGCCTCCGGCGTCTCGGCGACCACGATCGCCACCCGGTCGCCGACATGGCGGACGGTCTCGACCAGGAGCGGGCGAAGCGGCTTCGGCACCTCGGGCCCGGCATGCATGTCGGCCGGCATCACGTGGCAGGCGATGCCGGTGATGCCCGCGGCCGCGATGTCCTTCGCGGTCGCCACCAGGACGACGCCGGGCGCGGCCGCGGCCGCCCGCGTGTCGATGCGCCGGACGCGGGCGTGGGCATGGGGCGCGCGGACGAAGACCGCGTGGGTCTGGCGCGGCAGCACGATGTCGTCGACATAGACGCCGCGGCCGGTCAGGAAGCGCGGATCCTCGGAGCGGGGCACGGGCTGGCCGACGCCGAACTTGTTCATCGAGACACCCGGTTAACGATGTCTGGGATGCGGCATGATGGCCAAGACGCCGCTTCCTGTCGAGCCGGACGGAGGCGGCCGCGAAAGGGTGGACTGCGGCCGTGACCGGCGCCTATAAGGGGCGCAAACGTGCACGCTGTCGACCGGCTTGCCGCATCGCAGCCCTTGAACCGCGCCTCGACAGATGACGGGTATCGCCTTCACGAAGATGCATGGCCTAGGCAACGACTTCGTCGTCGTCGACGGCCGCGACCGTCCGCTGCCGCTGACGCCGATCCAGGTGCGCGCGGTCGCCGACCGGCACACCGGCGTCGGCTGCGACCTCCTGATCGTCGTCGAGCCGGCGCGCTCGGCGGCGGTCGATGCGTTCATGCGCTTCTACAACGCCGACGGGGGCGAGGTGTCGGCCTGCGGCAACGGGACGCGCTGCGTTGCCCAGCTCCTGATGGACGAGCTCGGCCGCGATCGCGTCCGGCTCGAGACGCACGCGACCATCATGGCCGCGGCGCGCATGGAGCGCGGCCTGATCGCGGTCGACATGGGCACGCCCCGGTTCGACTGGCAGGACATCCCGCTCGCGCTGCCCGAGAATACGCTCCACGTCGATCTGATCGACGGCCCGTTGCACAACCCGGCGGCGGTCAACATGGGCAACCCGCACGCCGTGTTCTTCGTCGCCGACGCCGAGGACATCGACCTCGAGCGCTACGGCCCGGGGCTCGAGACCCACCGCCTGTTCCCCGAGCGCGCCAATATCGGCATCGCCCAGATCATCACCCGCCGACGCATCCGGCTTCGTGTCTGGGAGCGCGGCGTCGGCATTACGCTCGCCTGCGGCACCGGCGCCTGCGCCGCGGCCGTGACCGCCCATCGTCGCGGCCTCACCGAGCGTGCGGTCGATGTCGTGGTCGACGGCGGCGTCCTCGCGATCGAGTGGCGCGAGGACGACCACGTCATGATGACGGGCCCGGTCGCGACCAGCTTCGCGGGCACGATGGACCGCTCGCTTCTTTCATGAGCGAGCCGCGCGTCATCACCTTCGGCTGCCGACTGAACGCCTTCGAATCGCAGGTCATCCGCCGTCACGCGAAGGCGGCGGGCCTCGCCGACGCGGTGATCGTCAACACCTGCGCCGTGACGGCGGAGGCGACGCGCCAGGCGCGCCAGACGATCCGCCGCGCGCGGCGCGAGAACCCGGGCGCGCGGATCATCGTCACCGGCTGTGCCGCGCAGGTCGAGGCGGCGCGCTTCGGCGCGATGCCCGAGGTCGACCTCGTGCTCGGCAACGCCGAGAAGATGAAGGCCGAGAGCTACGCCGCGCTGGCGCCCGAGCGCATCGTCGTCGACGACATCATGGCCGTGCGCGAGACGGCCGCGCATCTCGTCGAGGGCTTCGACGGCCGCGCGCGCGCCTTCGTCCAGGTGCAGCAGGGCTGCGACCACCGCTGCACGTTCTGCATCATACCCTACGGGCGCGGCCCCAGCCGGTCGGTCCCGATCGCCGACGTCGTTGCCCAGGTGCGCAACCTCGTCGCGCGCGGCTGGCGCGAGATCGTGCTGACCGGTGTCGACATCACCGGCTATGGCCGCGATCTCGCCGATGTGCCGACCCTCGGCCGCCTCGTCGACGCGATCCTCGACGGCGTGCCCGAGCTCGCCCGCCTCCGCCTCTCCTCGCTCGATCCGGTCGAGATCGACGCGGCACTCTTCCGCGCCATCGCCGAGGAGCCGCGCGTGATGCCGCACGTCCATCTCAGCCTCCAGGCGGGCGACGATCTGGTGCTGAAGCGGATGCGCCGCCGTCACGCGCGCGCGGACGCGATCGCGCTCTGCCGCGGGCTCCGCGCCGCGCGGCCGGAGATCGTGTTCGGCGCCGATTTCATCGCCGGCTTCCCGACCGAGACCGAGGCGATGTTCGCGCGCACGCTCGACCTCGTCGCCGAATGCGACCTCGCGCTCCTCCACGTGTTCCCGTACTCCGAACGCGAGGGAACACCCGCGGCGCGCATGCCGGCGATGCCGATGGACATTCGCCGCGAGCGCGCCCGACGGCTCCGCGCTGCCGGCGAGGCGCGTCTTCGCGACCACCTCGACCGGCGCATCGGGACGACGGCCGCGGTCCTGATCGAGGGCGCCGGCGCGGGCCGAAGCGAGGACTATCTCGCCGTCGCGACCGAGGGTGAGGCGCTCGCACCCGGCACGATCGTAGCGATGACGATCCGCGCGCGCCGCGATCTCGGCCTTCTCGGCGCCGTCCGTCCGTGAACCGCCGATGAGCGAGAAACGCGGCTGGCTGTCCCGGCTCCGCGAGGGGCTTCAACGCACCTCGCAGCGCATCTCCGACGGCATCACCGCGATCTTCACCAAGCGGAAGCTCGACGAAGCGGCGCTCGCGGAGCTCGAGGAGCTGCTGATTGCCGCCGACCTCGGCGTCAAGACCGCCGCGGTGCTGACGCAGACGCTCGCCAAGACGCGCTTCAACCAGGAGGTCGCCGTCGAGGAGGTGAAGGCCGCGCTCGCCGAGGACATCGCGGCGATCCTGGCACCGGTGGCGGAGCCCCTGATCCTCGATCCGGCGCGCAAGCCGCACGTCGCGCTGGTCGTCGGCGTCAACGGCTCGGGCAAGACGACGACCATCGGCAAGCTCGCCAAGATGTTCAAGGACGACGGCAAGAAGGTCGTGCTCGCCGCCGGCGACACGTTCCGCGCCGCGGGCGTGAGCCAGCTCCAGATCTGGGGCGAGCGGATCGGCTGCCCCGTCGTCGCGCGCGAGACCGGCGCCGACGCGGCCGGCCTCGCCTTCGATGCGCTCGAGCAGGCCCGCAACGAGCGCGCCGATCTCCTCGTGATCGATACCGCGGGTCGGCTCCAGAACCGCGCCGACCTGATGGCGGAGGTGCAGAAGATCATCCGCGTCCTCAAGAAGCTCGACCCCGACGCGCCGCATAGCTGCCTTCTCGTCCTCGACGCGACGACCGGCCAGAACGCGCATGCCCAGGTCGAGGTGTTCCGCGCGATGACCCAGGTGACGGGCCTTCTCGTCACCAAGCTCGACGGCACCGCCAAGGGCGGCGTGCTGGTGGCCCTCGCGGAGCGTTTCGGTCTCCCCGTGCACGCGATCGGGGTCGGCGAGGGCGCCGATGACCTTCGCCCGTTCGAGGCGCTCCCCTTCGCCCAGAGCCTGGTCGGCCTCGAGCCCTGAGCCGGGCCGATTCTCCGCACGTCGCCGCCCGGGGTTGTGCTAGACGTGCGGCCCATGACGAGCCCGCCTCTGTCCGCCCCCTCGAGCGTCCCCCGCGTGGCGGCGGACGCCGTGTTGCGCGGGCTCCTCTGGATGTTCCTGTCGGCGCTCGCCTTCGCCTCGATGATCATGTGCGTCCGCGTCTCGTCGGCCAAGTTCTCGACCTTCGAGATGACGTTCTGGCGCTCGCTGTTCGGCGTCCTGATCCTCCTGCCGTTCATGGCACGCGGCGGTTTCGTCCGCTTACGGACGCGCCAGCTCGGCTACCACACGCTCCGCAGCGTCATCCAGTTCACCGGCGTCGTCCTCTGGTTCTACTCCATCGGCCTCATCAACCTGTCGCAGGGACAGGCACTCCAGTTCACGGTGCCGCTGTTCACCGTCGGGCTCGCCGCGATCTTCCTCGGCGAGCGCGTCGACCTCTTTCGCTGGATCGCGACCCTGAGCGGTTTCGCCGGCGTCCTGATCATCCTGAGACCCGGCTTCACCGAGGTCTCGCTGGTGGCGATCCTCACCGTCATATCGGCGGCCTGCTATGGCGGCGCCAATGTCGTGACCAAGATCCTCCAGCGCGAGGACTCGAGCGAGACCATCGTCTTCTACATGTGCCTGATGCACACCCCCGCCGCGCTGATCATCGCGCTCGCACTCGGCTTCACCATGCCGGCGCTCGGCGACTGGCCGGCGCTCGTCGGGATCGCGATCGCGGCGACGCTCGCGCATTATTTCCTCGCCCAGGGCCTCGGCGCGGCGCCGGCCGGCGTCGTCATGCCGTTCGACTTCCTCAAGCTCCCGGTCGTGACCGTGCTCGCCTATGTCCTTTTCACGGAGATCCCCGATCTCTGGGCCTGGATCGGCGCGGTCGTGATATGCGGCGCGACCTATGTCGTCATGCGGCGCGAGACGCGGCTCGGGCGCGCATCGGCCAAGGCGGCGAGCGCCTGACATGGATACGAGCGCGCGACCGGCCGGCCCGCGCCGGACCTCCGACGTCATCCGCGGCGTCCTCTGGTTCATCGCCTCGCTCGTCTGTTTCCTCGCGATGGCGATCGCGGTGCGCGATCTTTCGGACACGATGAACGCGTTCGAGGTGCTGACCTGGCGCGCCATTGTCGGGCTCCTCGTCACCCTCCCGTTCCTGATGCGCCGGGGCATGCTCGCGCCGTTCCGCACCAGGCGGCCCGGGCTCCACGGCATCCGCAACTTCATCCATTTCTTCGGCCAGGCATCCTGGGTCTATGCGCTGAGCTTCATCTCCTTCGTCGACGTGACCGCGATCGAGTTCTCGATCCCGATCTTCGCCGCGCTTCTGGCGCCTCTCATCCTCGGCGAGCGGGTCGACGCCCATCGCTGGGGCGCGATCGTGGTCGGGTTCATCGGCGTCGTCATCGCGCTCCGTCCCGGGGTCGGCGCGATGAACCCGGCGGCGCTGATCATGGTGGCGGGCGCTGTATGCTACGCGGGCTCGGCCGTCCTGGTCAAACTGCTGACACGGACCGACAGCGCCGGCACGATCGTCCTCTACATGAACCTAATGCAGCTCCCGCTCGCGGTCGGGCTCGCGGTCTGGGTCGGCTGGGTCGACCCGACGCTCGCAGACGTGCCGGCGATCCTCGTCCTCGGCATCGGCGGCGTCCTCGCCCATTACATGATCGCGCGCGGCCTCGCGCTCGCCGACGTCACCATCCTCTACCCGCTCGACTTCCTGCGGCTCCCCTTCATGGCGCTGATCGGCTATTTTCTCTATGCGGAGGGGATGGACCTCTGGGTCGTCGTGGGCGCCGTCGTCATCTTCGCGAGCAACCTCTACCTGGTGCAGCGCGGGGCACGAGACGCCCGGCTCCGCGAGGCCCGCGCTGAGGCCGCCTGAGCGGCCGGGAGATCACCATGGGAATCCTCACGCCCGAGATGAAGGACGCCGTCGCGACCTGCAAGCTCTCGTTCTGCGCGACGACGAACGCCGACGGTACACCGAATCTCTCGCCCAAATCCTCGCTCGCCGTCTACGACGACGACCATCTCGTGTTCGCCAATATCGCCTCGCCCAACACGATCGCGAACCTCCGCCGCAGCCCGACGATCGAGGTCAACGTCGTCGACATCTTCTTCCGCAAGGGGTTCCGCTTTCGCGGCACCGCCGAGATCCACCCGAGCGGCCCGGTGTTCGACTTCGTCGCGCTGCCGTTCTGGGCGAAGCAGGGCCGCCACTACCCGGTCCACGAGGTCGTCAAGGTGCGGGTCGAGCGCGCCCTTCCCGTTCTCTCGCCGGCCTATGTGTTCAACGACAATGTCGACCCCGAGGCCGTGCGGCGGTCCTGGCTCGGCGAATACGGTGTCGCGCCTCTCGGGGACAAACGCTGAGGCTCAGCGCCGGGTGAACTGCGTCGCGCCGAACAGCACCTCGCGCGCGGCATCGGTGATCCGGCCGATCCGCCGCTTGTCGTCGAGGAGCATCATGCCGCGCGCGACCGCAGGCCGCTCGCGGATCGCCTCGAACCAGCGCGCGAGGCTCGGAAAGTCGGCGAGCGCGACGCCCTGGCGCTTCCACAGCCGCACCCACGGCCAGGACGCCATGTCGGCGATCGAGTACGCGCTGGCGAGGTAGGGCGCGTCGGCGAGCCGGCGGTCCATCACGCCGTAGAGCCGGCCCACCTCTTTCGTGTAGCGCTCGATCGCGTAGGGCACCTCGACGGCGGCCATCCCGCGGAAATGATGCGCCTGGCCGCACATCGGCCCGAGCCCGCCCATCTGCCACATCAGCCATTCGAGAACGGCCGCGCGCGGACGCGGCTCGCGCGGCAGGAAGCGGCCGGTCTTCTCCGCGAGATAGAGGAGGATCGCCCCCGATTCGAATACCGAGAGCGGTGCGCCGTCCTGCGTGTCGTGATCGACGATGGCGGGGATGCGGTTGTTCGGGCTGATGGCGAGGAATTCGGGTGCGAACTGCGCACCCTGGTTGATGTCGACGGCGATCACCCGGTAGGCGAGCCCGGTCTCCTCGAGCATGATCGAGACCTTGTGGGCGTTCGGCGTCGGCCAGGCATGGAGATCGATCACGGGCGCGGCCTCAGATCGCGGCCGTGATCGCGGCGCCGACGTCCCGAGTGCCGGCGTTGCCGCCGAGATCGCGCGTCTTCGGCCCGCCCTCGGCGAGGCTGCGCTCGATCGCGGCGACGATCGCGGCGGCGGCATTCGCCTCGCCGAGATGGTCGAGCATCATCGCCCCGGACCACATCGCGCCGATCGGGTTGGCGAGACCCTTGCCCGCGATGTCAGGCGCCGAGCCGTGGACGGGCTCGAACATCGACGGGTGCGCGCGCTCGGGGTTGATGTTGCCGGCCGGCGCCATGCCGATCGAGCCCGTCACCGCGGGCGCGAGATCGGACAGGATGTCGCCGAAGAGATTGCTGCCGACCACGACGTCGAACCAGTCGGGGCTGGTGACGAAGCGGGCGCACAGGATGTCGATGTGGTACTGGTCCGAACGAATGTCGGGATAGTCCTTGCCGATCGCCGCGAAGCGCTCGTCCCAGTACGGCATCGAGTGGATGATGCCGTTCGACTTGGTCGCCGAGGTGACGTGCTTCTTCGGCCGCGAACGCGCGAGCTCGAAGGCGAATCTCAGGATGCGGTCGACCCCCTTCCGGGTGAACACCGCCTGCTGGATCGCGAGCTCGTCCTCGGTGCCCTGGTTCATCCGACCGCCGATCTGCGAATACTCGCCCTCGACGTTCTCGCGCACGACCCAGATATCGATGTCGCCCGCCTTGCGATCGCGGAGCGGCGAGCTGACGCCCGCGAACAATCGCGCCGGACGCAGATTGACATACTGGCGGAACGAGCGGCGGATCGGGATCAGCATGTCCCACAGCGACACGTGGTCGGGAACGCCCGGCCAGCCGACCGCGCCGAGATAGATCGCATCGAAGCCCGCGAGCTGGTCGATCCCGTCGGCCGGCATGATGCGACCGGTCCGCGGATAGCTCGCGCAGTCCCACGGGAACTCGGTCCACCGGATCGCAAAATTGTGCCGCCGCGCCGCCGCCTCGAGCGCGCGCTGGCCCTCGGGGATCACTTCCTTGCCGATGCCGTCACCCGGAATCACGGCGATGCGATAGGTCTTCATGCGCTCATCCTCAAAACGAAACGGGGCGGCCGAAGCCGCCCCGCAATGTACACAAACCGCACCCGCCTCAAACGTCCCCGCCTCAGATGCTGGGATCCCGGGTCAGTCGGAGATAGGGCTTGAGGGCACGGAAGCCCTTGGGGAACTTCTTCTTCGCGTCCTCGTCGGAGACCGACGGCACGATGATGACGTCCTCCCCCTTCTTCCAGTTGACCGGCGTCGCCACCGTGTAGGCATCGGTGAGCTGCATCGAATCGATCACCCGGAGGATCTCGTCGAAGTTCCGCCCCGTCGTCTGCGGATAGGTGATCATCAGCCGCACCTTCTTCTTCGGATCGATCACGAAGACGGTGCGAACGGTATGGGTCGAGTCCTCCTCGGGGTGCATCATGCCGTAGAGGTCGGCGACCCGCTTGTCGGGGTCGGCAATGATCGGGAAGTTGAGACGCGTGCCTTGCGTCTCCTCGATGTCCTTCGACCAGCCCTTGTGCGACTGGACGGGATCGATCGAGAGGCCGATCGGCTTGACATGGCGGCGATCGAAATCGGGCTTGAGTTTCGCGACATAGCCGAGCTCGGTCGTGCAAACCGGCGTGAAATCCTTCGGGTGCGAGAAGAGGATCGCCCAGCGGTCGCCGATCCAGTCGTGGAAGCGGATCGGGCCGTCGGTCGTGTCGGCGGAGAAATCCGGCGCCAGATCGCCGAGACGGAGCGTCATGGTCTTCTCCTCGAGGCTGGGGTTGACGGGCAGCCGGGGGCTCAGCGACCGCTCCCGCGGCGGAAGGCCAACGTGACCGCTGGCTCGTCGTCGACGAAGGCGGTGAGGCTCGCGCCGATGATGAGGCGGTCGAGCACCGCGGCCTCGGCGAGGATCGTCGCCGCGACCTCCGCCTCGGGCGAGGTGATCGCGACCGCGTCGTCGGGGCTCGCCGCCCAGGTGTTGTAGCGGCCGAGATAGACGACCGCGCCGTCGCCGCGGCGGTTCGCCCTCATCACCTTGAACGACATGGCTCCCTCCCGCAGCGCCGCGCCGATCGCCTCGGTCGGCGGGGCTTCCGCCCTTTCCCATCGCCAGATACGCACGGCCGGACCGGCGGTCAACGCGTCTAGAGATGGGGATTGCGAAATTTCTTCTATCTCACGCGCATATGATGGCATGTTCGTAGAAAATCATTCTAAGAATGACCTCTTTGCCGGTATTCCGATAGCAGAGGCCCCGTGGACGATCATGACCGCAAGATCCTCGCTTGCCTCCAGGAAGACGCGACGATGCCGCTGTCGGAAATCACCAAGCGGGTCGGGCTGAGCTCCACGCCGTGCTGGCGGCGCATCCAGAAGCTCGAGGAGACCGGCGTCATCCGTGCCAAGGTCGCCCTCCTCGACGCGGCCAAGCTCAATGTCGGGGTGACCGTGTTCGTGTCGATCCGCACCAGCCAGCACAGCCTGGACTGGCTCCGCCAGTTCGCCGAGGTCGTCCAGGATTTTCCCGAGGTGGTCGAGTTCTACCGGATGAGCGGCGACATCGACTACCTGATGCGGGTCGTCGTCCCCGACATCGCGGCCTATGACCGCTTCTACAAGCGACTGATCGAGCGGATCGCGCTGTCGGACGTGAGCTCGAGCTTCGCGATGGAGGAGATCAAGTACACGACCGCGCTGCCGCTCGACTACATCCGGATGCGCTGAGCGGCCGGCTCACTCCATGTCGCCGAGATCGCCGGCCGGGTTGCCGAACGGCGGAAAGCTCCGCGTGTCCTTGACGCGGTCATGGTGCCCGAGCGCCCAGCGCACGGAGGGAAAGGCGAGGTCGGACCACGGAATCGCGGCCCAGTCGAACAGCCCGACCTCGAGGCTTTCGGGCCCCGCCTCGATCTCGGGCACGACGAGTCGCGCACGATAGATGAGCTGCACCTGGCTGAGGCGCGGGATGTTATAGAGCCCGAGGAGCGCCTCGATCTCGATCCGCGCGCGCGCCTCCTCCCACGCCTCGCGCACCGCACCCGCATCCGCGGTCTCGTGCTGTTCGAGATAGCCGGCGGGCAGTGTCCAGAAACCCTTGCGCGGCGGGATCGCGCGGCGGCAGAGAAGGATGCGCTCGCCCCACAGCGCGACCGAGCCGACGACGATCTTGGGGTTCTCGTAGTTGACGAAACCGCAGTCCGGGCACACGAGACGCTCGCGCGTGTCGCCGTCCGGCACCGCGCGGACGGACGGGCCGGGCCGCGGTTTGTCGTTCATGGGCACAGTCTGTCGTCGAGCGGGCGCGGTTTCAAGCCCGCACCCCCGGAGCCGGGACCGGTGTCAGACGCGAATGTCGACGTGGCTGCCGCGCGGCAGAGGGCGGCGGTTGTCGCGGCTCTCGGCCGGCTTGGTCTCGACCGCCTCGGGCCGGATGCGCTCGATCCGGTTGGGATCGGGCCGTGTCTCGCGCGCCCCGGCCTGCGGCGTTTCCGAACGCGCGGCTGCGGTGCCGCCTGCGATCTGGAAGAAGGCCTTGCCGGGCGTGATCTGCATGCGCGATCCAATCTCGCTTCTCGCTGGCGACAGACTCGCGCGAGGGCGTTAACCCGCGCTCTACGAAAAGCGTTAACGGATCGCCAATCGCCCGCGACCTTGCACGGTTCATGGTCGCTTAAGGCGGCCTTGTCATTGATGACCGGGATATCAATGCGAGTTGCGGCCGCGTGTCATGAAGATCTCGGCACAACCGGAGCTGGAAGAGCTCCTGCAGATCGCGCGCGACAAGTCGTCGGCGGGGCGCCAGCGGCTGACCGAGCTCGTCGGCGACCTGTTCCTCGATCGCCACCAGAACGTCGGCGACCGCGAGCGGTCGCTGATGATCGAGATCCTGAGGAAGCTCGTCCACGACGTCGAGATCCACGTGCGCAAGGCGCTCGCCGAGCGCTTCGCGACGAGCGCCGATTCGCCGCCCGAGCTCGTGCGCGACCTTGCCAATGACGAGATCGAGGTCGCCTATCCGATCCTGATCGCGAGCTCGGTCCTGCAGGACGCCGATCTCGTCGAGATCGTCCGCGAGCGCACGCTCGAGCACCAGCTCGCGATCGCGATGCGGACCGAAATTTCCGATACAGTCTCCGATGCCCTGATTGCGACCGGCGAGACCGACGTCGTCAAGACGCTCATCGAGAACCAGAACGCCCAGATCTCGGAACGCGCGATGGCGTATCTGGTCGAGGAATCCAAGCGCATCGATGTCTACCAAGAGCCGCTCCTCCGCCGCCAGGACATGCCGAAGGAACTGGCGCAGCGCATGTACTGGTGGGTGTCGGCCGCGCTCCGCCAGCACATCGTCGCGCGCTTCCGGTTCGATCCGACGACGGTCGACGAGCACGTGCAGGAGACGATCCACCGCGTCCTCGGCGAAGGGCACGGCGACGCGACGCCGATCCGCAAGGCTGCCGAGCGCGCGCTCCGGCTCAAGGAGACGCGCTCGATCACGCCGCAGCTCCTGGTCCAGACGTTGCGCCAGGGCGAGGTCGCCCTCTTCGTCGATCTGTTCGCGGTCCTGACCGAGCTCCGCGCGACGCTGGTCAACCGCATCCCCTACGAGCCCGGCGGCGAAGGTCTCGCGATCGGCTGCCGTGCCGTCGGAATCAGCAAGGCTGAGTTCGCCTCGCTCTTTCTCCTCAGCCGCAAAGCGCGCCCTGGCGAGAAGATCGTCGATCCGGCCGAGCTCTCGACCGTGCTCGGATTCTTCGATCAGCTGAAGCCCGAGACGGCGCAGAAGGTGCTCCGCCACTGGCGGCTCGACCCCGATTATCTCTACGCGCTGAAGCGGCTCAATGAGCGGCGCGGCGCGGGCACCACCACGGACGAGGTCCACTGAGCCGGATCCCGGCGCCGGCCGGGTGACAGGACCGCGCACCGGTTGTACGGTGCGTCGTCATTCAGCAAGGCCTGTCGCCGCTCATGTTCGGACATCGCGTCGCCCGCATCGAGGACCCCGCACTCCTGCGCGGCCGGGGCACCTATGTCGACGACATCCATTTGCCCGGCATGGTGCATGCGCACTTCGTGCGGAGCCCGCACGCGCACGCGGTCCTGGTCTCGATCGATCGCGCCGCAGCGGCCGCGGTGCCGGGCGTCGTCGGCGTCTATACGCTCGACGATCTACGCGGCCACGTGAGCTGCGAGCGGCTGCCGGTCGGCATGCCGAGCGGGGCGTTGAAACAGACCGTCGATCCCTGGATTCTCGCCCGCGACGAGGTCTGCCATGTCGGCGAGGCCTACGCCGTCATCCTCGCCGAGAGCCGCTATGCCGCCGAGGACGCCGCCGCCCGTCTCGATCCGGTGTTCGAGCCGCTCGCCGCCGCCGGCGACTGCCGTGACGCGCTCCGCGCCGATGCGCCGCGCGCCCACCAGTCGAGCCCCGACAACGTGGTCGCCGCCTTCGCGCTCGCCTATGGCGAGACCGAGGCCGCGTTCGCGCGCGCGGCCCATGTCTTTCGCGAGGATTTTTTCCAGCACAAAGGCGGCGGCCAGGCGATCGAGTGCCGCGGTGTGGTCGCGCGCCATGACGCGGCGCGCAATCTGACCACGGTCTGGTCGGGCACGCAGATGGCGCACCGCGCGCACGGGCTCCTCGTCCAGATCCTCGGCTGCGCCGAGACCGAGCTCCGCGTAATCGCGCCCGATGTCGGCGGCGGGTTTGGGCCCAAGTTCATCTTCTACGCCGAGGAGGCGGTGGTGCCGGCGCTGGCGCGCGCGACCGGCCGTCCGGTCAAGTGGATCGAGGACCGGCGCGAGCACTTCGTCTCGGCGACGCAGGAGCGCGACCAGTACTGGTCGGTGGAGATCGCGGTCGACGGCGACGGGCGCATGCTCGGCGTGCGCGGTTCGATGATCCACGACCACGGCGCCTATTCGGCCTATGGCGTCAACCTACCCTACAACTCGTCGACCAATTTCATCGGGCCCTATATCCTTCCCGCGCTCCGGCTCGACGTGACTCTCGTCCTCACCAACAAGGTGTCGGTGACCCCGGTGCGCGGCGCCGGCCGTCCGCAGGGCACGTTCGCGATGGAGCGCCTTCTCGACCGCGTCGCACGCGAGCTCGGGCTCGACCGCACCGAGGTGCGCCGGCGCAATCTCGTCCCCGCCGACCGCATGCCCTACACCGTGCCGATCACGACGCGCGACGGCTCGACCATGACCTATGACAGCGGCGACTATCCCGAGGCGCTCGCCCGGGCGCTCGCCGCCGCGGGCTACGCCGCGTTCCCGGCGCGCCAGGAGGCGGCGCGGCGCGCCGGCCGCCATCTCGGCCTCGGCGTCGCCAACTATGTCGAGGGCACGGGCCGCGGCCCGTTCGAGGCGGCGACCGTCCGCATCGGCCCGTCGGGTCGCGTCTTCGTGTTCACCGGCGCGACCGCGCAAGGCCAGGGCCTCAAGACCGCGCTCGCCCAGATCTGCGCCGACCGGCTCGGCGTCGCACCGGCCGACATCACCGTCGTCGCCGGCGACAGCGCCGCGACCCCGCTCGGCCTCGGCGCCTTCGCCAGCCGCCAGGCGGTGACCGCGGGGAACTCGGTCCGCATCGCCGCCGATGCGATCCGAGACAAGGCGATCCGCATCGCCGCGCTCCGCCTCGAGGCCGCCGAGGACGACCTCGAGCTCGCGGGCGGGCGCGTCCGGGTCAAGGGCTCGGACATGGCGGTCTCGCTCGCCGACATCGCGCGCTCGGTCGCCGGCATGCCCGGCTTCGCGCTTCCGGGCGGTGTCACCCCCGGCATGGAGGCGACCAGCAATTTCCAGCCGGCGACCCTCACCTATTGCAACGGCACACATGTGTGCGAGGTCGAGGTCGATGTCGAGACCGGCGCCGTCCACATCCTCCGCTACGTCGTCGTCCACGACAGCGGGCGGCTGATCAACCCGATGATCGTCGACGGCCAGGTGATCGGCGGCACCGTGCACGGGATCGGCAGCGCGCTCTACGAGTGGATGGGCTATGACGACGGCGCCCAGCCGGTGACGACGACGCTCGCCGAATATCTCCTCCCGACCGCGCCCGAGCTGCCGCGCATCGATGTCCACCACATGGAATCGCCCTCGCTCACCAACCCGCTCGGGGTCAAGGGCGCCGGCGAGGGCGGCACGATCCCGGCGACCGCCGTGATCGCGTCCGCGGTCGAGAACGCGCTCGCGCCGTTCGGGGTGCGCATCACCGACACCCCGATCACGCCGCCCGCCCTCCTCGCGCGGATCCGGGCGGCCGCGCAGGCCTGAGCGCCCACGGCACGGCGCGCGGCGCCCTTGCGCGGATCGGATGGACCGATATCATCCGCGATCGAGCGATCGACGGAGAGACGGATGTTCCTGCGCAATTCCTGGTATGTGGCGGCCTGGGACCATGAGGTGCCGGCCGGCACCATTCTCGCCCGGACCTTCCTCGACGAGCCGGTGGTGCTGTTCCGCGACGAGGCCGGCGCGCCGGTCGCGCTCGAGGACCGCTGCGCCCACCGCCATCTGCCGCTCGCCTGCGGCCGGATCGTTGGCTCGACCCTCCAGTGCGGCTATCACGGCCTCGTCTTCGATCGCACCGGGCTCTGCGTCAGGGTGCCGGGCCAGACCCAGGTGCCGCCGGGCGCCCGCATCCGCTCCTACCCCGTCGTCGAACGCCATCGCTGGTTATGGATCTGGATGGGCGATCCGGCCGCGGCCGATCCGGCGACGATCCCCGACTACCACTGGAACGACGACCCGAAATGGGTCTCGGTCGGCGACCGCTTCCACGTCAAGGGAAGCTACACGCTGATCGTCGACAATCTCCTCGACCTGTCGCATGTCCAGTACGTTCACGGCACCACCCTCGGCACCGACGCGGTGGTCGACTTCCCGGTCCATGTCACCCGCCACGACGACCGCGTCCAGATCGACCGCTGGATCCTCGACAACCCGCCGCCGCCGATGTTCTGGCGCGCCGGCAATCTCGATCCGGCGGCCCGCGTCGACCGCTGGCAGCTCATCAGCTTCTACCCGCCGACCCACGTCGTGATCGACGTCGGCTGCGCCCCCGCCGGCTCCGGCGCACCGCACGGCGACCGGTCGAAGGGAATCGAGATGTATTCGAACCACACGATCACGCCCGAGACAAAGACCTCCTCGCATTATTTCTGGCACCATGCGCGGAACTTTCGGCGCGACGATCCGGCCATCACCGAGTTCCTCAAGAAGGCGGCAGGCGGGGCGTTCTTCGAAGACGTCGGCATCATCGAGGCGCAGCAGGCCTCGATCGACACCGACGTCGAGAAACTGCCCCGGGTCGACATCAACGCCGACGCCGGCGTGATCGCAGCGCAGCGCCTCCTCGCGCGGCGGATCGAGGACGAGGCGGCGCGGCGCTAGGCGCGGCCCGTTCAGCCGCGCTCGGCGAGGATGTTCCTGAGCCGCTCCTTCGGCGGCACGATGTCGGTGACGAGATCGCGGATCAGCTCCTTGTTGTCGAGCGGATCGAGCGTCATCGTGCCGGCCTTGAGCCGCGCTGTGCAGGCATACTCGACCTTGCCGTCGACCAGCAGCATGCACTCCTTGCACGCGTTCGCGTTCACGCAGGAATAGCGGATCGCGAGCGAGGGATCGACGTGGCCGTGGATCCACATCACCGCATCGAGCACCGAGGTGCCATCCTGGTACGGCACCTCGAACGTGTCGTAGCGCGGCGTCTCTCCGGGTCCGCCGCGGCGGATTCGGAGCGTCATGGTCTTGCCGGCGGAGCCGGAGTTCAGGGCTTCGCTCATTCCGCGGCCACCGCATTCTCGAGCTGGAAGGGATAGCGCACGACCGGCGCCTTGCCGAGCCGGAGCGCGCCACCGGCGAGCTCGACCGTCTGGTTGTAGGTCTGCGCCGGGTCCATCTCCTCGTGGTCCTCGCGCTGGTGCGCGCCGCGGCTCTCGGTCCGCGCGATCGCCGCGACCGCGACCGATTCGGCGACCAGAAGCGAGGCGCGGAGGTCGTGCCAGTCGAGGAGCGCGAGGTTGAACGGCGTCTCGGCCGGGAACGGCAGGCGGTCGAGCTCGGCCCGCATCGCGCGGATGCGGGCGAGCCCGGCCTCGAGCTTCGCGCCGGTGCGGAGGAGCCCGACCTGGTCCCACATCACCGTCTGGAGCTCGGCGAGCATCCGGCCGGTCGGCGAGTCGGTCCATTTCCGGCCCTGCGTCTCACGCGCCGCGACCGCGCGCATCCTGTCGAGGACGGGCGCGGCGGCGCGCGCGTCCCAGGCCTGGCGCCGGTTCTGCGCGTAGAGCCCGGCGAAACGTCCGGCGCGCTCGCCGAACACGAAGGCTTCGGTGATCGCGTTGCCCGACAGCCGGTTCGCGCCGTTGGCGCCCCCGACCGCCTCGCCACCAGAATAGAGCCCGGCGATCCGCGTCTTCATCTCGGCGTCCACCCGCACGCCGCCCATGTGGTAATGCGCAATCGGGGCGACCTCGACCGGCTCCTTCAGAAGGTCGATGCCGTTCTTGAGGAGCCGATCGATCACCGGTCCGAACGCGGCGCGGAGCTCCCGCTCCGGAATGTGCTGGAAGCTGAGCCAGGCGCCGCCGTGCGGCGAGGCGCGGCCGGCTTCGCCCTCCTTGATGATGGCGTAGGAGGTCACGTCGCGCATCGCGGTGTACTTGCCGGAATCGCTCGCGCCGTATCTGTGGATGAACTCCTGCATGTCGCCGTTGAGGAGCCGGCCGCCGAGCTTGTAGCGGAACGGGTCCCACATGATCGGGTCCATGCCGACGAGCCGCGGCGCGAGGTGGCCGATCGGGAAGAACTGGACGAACTCCATGTCGATCAGCTCGGCGCCCGCCTCGAGCGCGAGCGCGTAGCCATCGCCGCCCATGTTGATCGAGGCGCTGTTGCGCCGGTAGAGCTTGGTCAGCCCGCCGGCGGCGAGGACGACCGCCTTGGCCTCGATCGTCACCGGCTCGCCGGTCTCGACATCGAGCCCGACCGCGCCGACCGCCTGGCCGTCGCGCACGATCACCGCGATGATCGAGAGCCCGCCCACGCGCGTGATGCCCGAGCCTTGCGCGACCTGGGTGCGCAGGCACTTCGCGACCGCCGGTCCGGTGTTGAGGAAGTCGACATAGACGCAGCGCGGCACCTTGTGGCCCGGCGCCATCACCTGGGTCATGCGGCCGCCCTTGCGCGCCCAGCCGACCTTCCAGCGGTCCATCTCGTGGATCCTCTCGGCCGCCTCGCGGCAGAGGATCGCCGACAACTCCTCGTGGCAAAGGCCGCGCCCGGCCTCGATGGTGTCGGCGAGGTGGTGCGTCCAGTGATCGGGCTCCTGGTGGCCGACCGCGGCGGCGACCGTCATCTGCGCCATGATCGTCGCGCCGCCGCGGCTGATCATGCTCTTGTCGACGAGGAGCGCCTCGGCGCCGTTGCGCGCGGCGGCGATCGCGGCATACATGCCGGCGCCGCCGGCACCGACCACGAGCACGTCGGTCGCGAGATGAGACATCGGTACTCTCTTTCCACGCTGCGGCAATAAGACGCCCGCAGCATCCATCGCGGCCCGACCCGGGCCGCTTCGCGGCGCTATATTGGCCAGCTTCCGCAGCCCGTGCAACCATCGGGGTCCGTCCCGCCCGTGCCCGACGCGCAACGCCCCTATGCCTCGCCGAACGCCGCCTGGCGCGGCGGCGCGCGCGACTATCTGGGCGGCGCCGCGCTCGCGATGGGCGCGTCCTTCATGGGCTTCGACGCCGCCGCCCGCGACATCGGGCTGTCGCTCGCGCAGTCGGTCGCGACGACCGCGGGCATGGTGTTCGTGCCGAGCCAGATGGTGATGGCCGATCTCGCGCGCTCGGGCGCCGGCATCGTGACGCTCATCGTCGCGGTCGCGCTGGTGAGCCTTCGCCTGTTCCCGATGAGCCTCGCCTTGATGCCGCTGTTGCGCGAGGGCCGGACCGAGCGGCTCCGTTTCTATGCCGGCGGCTACGTGCTCGCGACGACGGCCTGGGCCTATGCGATGAAGCGGTGCCCGACGCTCCCGACCGACCAGCGTCTCGGCTATTTCTCGGGCGCCGCGATCACCAACTATGTCGTTATCCTGTTCAGCACCGCGATCGGCTACCAGCTCGCCGATGCGATGCACCCCGCGGTGACGGCCGGCCTCGTCCTGTTCGCGCCGCTCTTCTTTCTCCTGTTGTTCATCGCCGACGTGGTCGACCGCGCCGGGCGCGTCGCGCTCGCAACCGGTGCCGTGCTCGGGCCCCTCCTCTTTCTCGTCGACCGCGAATGGTCGATCGTCGCGACCGGGCTGATCGGCGGCACGATCGCCTTCGCCGTGCACCGGGCGGGCGAGCGCCGCGGAGCGCGCGATGGGTGAGGGCTCGCTCGCGATCCTGATGGCGTCCGCCGTCAATTACGCATGGCGCGCGCTGGGCGTCGCGATCGGCGGCGCCGCCGATCCGCGCCACCCGGTGATCCTGTGGGCGGGGCTCGTCACCTATGCGATGCTGGCCGGCCTCTTCGTGCGCATGATCGTGATGCCGGCGGGCGCGCTCGCCGCGGTCGGGCTCGATGTCCGGATCGGTGCCACGGCGGTGGCGCTCGCGGTGTTCCTCGCCGTTCGCCGCAACGCGCTCCTCGGCACGCTCGCCGGCATGATCGCGCTGATCGCCGCGACCGTCCTCGCGCGGTAATCACCCTGGGTTGCATCCGGCGGCGCCACTCGATATCGTCGCGCCGCACGGAGCGGCAGTATGAGGATGGCCATGGACCGGAACGCGATCATGGAGAAGCTCGTCGCGGTGGCGACGCCCTATTGGGAGGCGGAGGGCGAGATTGCCAAGCGCTTCTTCGCCAAGGCGAGCCCGGACGACCACGCCTTCTATCTCCGCGCCCAGCTGTGGAAGGAGCTGCACCCGGTCGACGGCTTCTTCAACGGGCTCCATCGCGAGCTCGCCGAGCTGGTCGAGATGTATCCGCGCGTCGACAAGGACATCGACCGCCACCACTACCACTTCCTCCTGATGCAGCTCACCCAGGAATTCAACCACTACGTCCTTCTCGCCGATATCTTCGAGCACGTCTGCGGGCGCAAGATCCGGCCCGAGGACACGATCCAGCTTCCCGAGGAGAAGAAGCTCGGCGATCTCCGCCGCGGCTATGCGAGGTCCGGCTCCGAGATCGACCGCATGGCGGTCGCGGTGACCGAGGGCGGCGGCGCGCGGCTGTTCCGCGAGGGCGCCAAGCTCAAGGGCGACAGGCTGGCCGAGATGACCGCGAAGGCGATGCAGACGATCTACGACGACGAGCAGGACCACTATGTCGAGCAGGCCAAGGCCGCCGCCGAGCTGGTCCGCTCCAACGCCGATCTCGAACGGATGATCGGCGCCGTTGTCGCGATCAGCCGCCAGCGCGTCGCCATGCGGAACGAGATGTTCCGCATGCCCATGACGGAGGCCGAGCTCGAGGCCTTCATCGCGGCGCAGAGTAAGGCGGCCTGAGCGGACAGAGACTACCGCGTGCGGAGGAGGCTCGCCGCGACCACGGCGAGCCCCACCGTGCCGAGCACCGCCCACGCGGACGCGAGCAGCACGGTATCGGCGAGCGTGTCCCAGATCGCCGGATGCACATTTCGCTGGATCACCGCCTGTGCGACGTTGAGGCTATTTTGGTCGAGCGCGTACCACACCTCGCCGGCGGCGAAGGCGCGGTACATGCCCGACATCACGGCGGCGGCGATCTCGGCGACGAAGGCGGTCGCGGCGAGCAGTAACAGCCAGCCGCCGGCGAGCGCGCCGAGGCGCGGCAGCCGCGGGCGGCCGATGCGGCTGAGATCGGGTTGGTGGGTCGTCGCGTTCATGGCGTCCTCCATCCTCATCAAGGGACGCCCGATCCTCACGCGCGGCCGGACGCGGCGGAAATGCCGGCTATCTAAGGATTCGATGCCGTCTGGTCATGAGCCGGGCGGCGATGCCCGGCGCGGCCATGCGCGCGCCGCTACGCCCTGAGCGCCGCGACGCCCGGGAGCTCCTTCCCCTCGAGCCATTCGAGGAAGGCGCCGCCCGCGGTCGAGACATAGGTGAACGCCTCGACCACGCCCGCCGCGGCGAGTGCGGCGACCGTGTCCCCGCCGCCCGCGACCGAGAGAAGCTTTCCCGCACGCGTGAGCTCCGCCGCCCGGCGCGCGACCGCGACCGTGCCGGCATCGAAGGGCGGGGTCTCGAATGCGCCGAGCGGCCCGTTCCACACCAGTGTCCGGCACTCGGCGAGCGTCGCCGCGAGCGCCTTCGCGGTCGCCGGGCCGACGTCGAGGATCATCGAATCCGACGGCACCGCCGCGACCGGCACCGTGTGGCTCGGCGCATGCGCCTTGAACTCGCGCGCGACGACGACGTCGGACGGCAGCACGACGAGGCATTTGCGCCGGTCGGCCTCGGCGAGGATGGCGCGCGCGGTGGCGGCCATGTCGCGCTCGCAGAGCGACTTCCCGACATCGGTGCCGAGCGCGTGGAGGAACGTGTTCGCCATCGCGCCGCCGATCACGAGCACGTCGACCTTGGCGACGAGATTGCCGAGGAGGTCGAGCTTGGTCGAAACCTTCGCGCCGCCGACGATCGCCGCGACCGGGTGCTTCGGGCTCTCCAGCGCATGGTGGAGCGCCTCGATCTCGGCCTGCATCAGCCGGCCGGCGGCCGCCGGTAGCACGTGGGCGAGGCCCTCGGTCGAAGCGTGCGCGCGGTGCGCGGCCGAGAACGCATCGTTGACGTAGAGATCGCCGAGCTTCGCGAGCTGGGCGACGAACGCCTCGTCGTTCTTCTCCTCGCCGGCATGGAAGCGGAGGTTCTCGAGCACCGCGACATCGCCGTTCTTCAGTGCCGCGACGCCGGCCTCGGCGACGGGACCGATACAGTCGGCGACGAAGGCGACGGGACGGCCGAGCACGGCGCCAAGCGCCGCGGCGATCGGCTTCAGCGATTGCGACGGATCGACCCCCTTGGGGCGGCCGAAATGCGACAGCACGACGACCCGGGCCCCTTTGCCGGCGAGCTCGTCGATGGTCGGCTTGAGGCGTTCGAGCCGCGTCGCATCGGTGACCTTGCCGTCCTTCGCCGGCACGTTGAGATCGCCGCGCAGGAGGACGCGCCGGCCGGCGACCGCGAGACCGTCGAGCGTGCGATAGGCCATCGGCTCAGAGCTTGCCCATCTTCACCGCGGTGTCGACCATCCGGTTGGAGAAACCCCACTCGTTGTCGTACCAGGAGAGCACGCGCACCAGCGTGCCGTCGATCACCTGCGTCTCGGTGAGATCGAAGATCGAGCTCGCCGGATTGTGGTTGAAGTCCTGCGACACCAGCGGCTCGTCGTTGACCGTGAGGATGCCCTTGAGCGATCCGGAGGCGGCCGCCTTCTTGATCGCCTCGTTCACCTCGGCGGCGGTCGTCTTCTTCGCCGCGATGAACTTGAAGTCGATCATCGAGACGTTCTCGGTCGGCACGCGGATCGCGGTGCCGTCGAGCTTGCCGTTGAGCTCGGGCAACACCTTGCCGACGGCCTTGGCCGCGCCGGTCGAGGTCGGGATCATCGAGCGCGCGGCGGCGCGGGCTCGGCGGAGATCCTTGTGCAGCGTATCGACGAGGCTCTGGTCGCCCGTGTAGGCGTGCACGGTCGTCATGTAGCCCTTCTCGATGCCGATCGCCTTGTGCAGCGCATAGGCGACCGGGCCGAGGCAGTTGGTCGTGCAGGATGCGTTGGAGACGACCGTGTGGGCGGCGGCGAGCTTGTCGTCGTTGACGCCGTAGACGACGGTGATGTCCTCGTCCGTCGCCGGCGCGGAGATCAGGACGCGCTTCGCCCCGGCCGTGATGTGCTTCGCCGCATCGTCGCGCTTGGTGAAGATGCCGGTGCACTCCATCACGACATCGATCTTGAGCCGGCCCCATGGCAGCTTCGCCGGATCGCGCTCCTTCAGGACCTCGATCGTGTGGTTGCCGATGATGATCGCGTTCTCGGTCGTCTTGACCTCGTGCGGGAAGCGGCCATGCGTCGTGTCGTGGCGCAGGAGATGCGCGTTCGCCTCGACCGAGCCGAGGTCGTTGATCGCAACCACCTCGATGTCGCTCCGCTTGTTCTCGTAGGCGGCGCGGAGGGTCAGCCGACCGATCCGCCCGAACCCGTTGATCGCCACGCGAACTGCCATTGTTCCCTCCGCTAGCTGCCGGCGCGCCGCGCCAGACAGGCCCTGGCCGCCGCCGCGACATGCTCCGCCGTGATTCCGAATTCTTGGTAAAGGTCCAGATAAGGCGCCGACGCCCCGAATCCAGCCATGCCGACGAAGGCGCCGTCGGCGCCGATATAGCGATCCCAGCCGAAACCGACAGCCGCCTCGACCGCGACACGGACGGTGTCGGGGCCGAGAACGGCACGGCGGTAGACCTCGGGCTGGCGGTCGAACAGCGTCGTCGACGGCATCGAGACGACCGCGGTCGGGATGTCATCCTTCTGCAACAGGGTACGCGCGGCGAGCGCGATCGTAACCTCGGACCCGGTCGCGATCAGCGTAACGCGAGGGCTGCCGTCCGCCGCGGCCAGCACGTAGCCGCCGCGGGCGGAGAGGTTCTCCGCGTCGGCGTTCCGCCTGAGCGTCGGCAGCGCCTGGCGCGTCAACGCGAGCGCCGACGGCCCGTCGACGTTCCGGAGCGCGATGTCCCAGCACTCCACCGTCTCGACCGCATCCGCCGGGCGGAACACGAGGAGGTTCGGGATCGCGCGGAGCGCGGCGAGATGCTCGACCGGCTGGTGCGTCGGCCCATCCTCGCCGAGGCCGATCGAATCGTGGGTGAGGACGTGGATGACGCGCTGGCCCATCAGCGCGGCGAGGCGAAGCGACGGCCGCAGATAGTCGCTGAAGACGAGGAACGTCCCGCCATAGGGGATGAGGCCTCGATGGAGCGCGATGCCGTTCATCATCGCGGCCATCGCGTGCTCGCGGACGCCGTAATGGATATAGCCGCCGGCGAAGCTCGACGCCTTGACCGGCGCCTGGCCCTTGGCGCGCGTGTTGTTCGAGCCGGTGAGATCGGCCGAGCCGCCGAGGAGCTCGGGCACCACGCCGACCAGCGCATCGAGCGTCTCGCCCGAGGCCTGGCGCGTCGCGACCGTCGGCGCGGCGGCGGCGACGCGCGCCTTGTACGCCGCGATCTCGGCCGCGAAGCTCTCCGGCAACCGGGCGGACACTGCGCGCTCGAACGCGGCAC
>Ga0194132_10001353_pt1 | contig 49558 bp, 40 predicted proteins | sample TA2KigOf80mmetaG_FD_148612 | JGI IMG/M metagenome (GOLD analysis project Ga0194132, IMG submission 148612) | Freshwater microbial communities from Lake Tanganyika, Tanzania - TA2015054 Kigoma Offshore 80m | ecosystem: Environmental > Aquatic > Freshwater > Lake | place: Tanzania: Lake...
CGGAGTTGTCGCAGAAGGGGGTACTCTTCTCCGGCACAGGACGTGGAGCCACAGTTAAGTCGCGAGCGGCCAAGGTCTCTCGCGCACATGGCAACGAAGCGTCAAAAAAGACACGGCAGAGGCGTGTAGGCTTTGCCGTAGAAGCCTTACCCCTTTAGGGGGAGGTAGATCACCCTGTGGCCCGAGCAGAACGTCCTTTGGGTGGAAATTGGGATGACATATATTGGGATGACATATCATAAGAGCCAGTGGATGCGGTCCCGAGATATACAGCTGGAGTGCAACGGATGCAGATAGCAATCATCGGCAGTGGAATGGCAGGCCTCGTTGCAGGGTATTTGTGTCGTCAGGCCGGTCACGATGTCACCGTATTTGAATCCGCCGCCTCCCGTGGCATGGACGCTCATACTCTAGAGATCGCGCGTGAAGTCTCGAACGGCGCCGGTAGTGGCTGGGTCGATGTTCCTTTGCGTATCATGAGCTCCGAGGCCTGGCGCACGGTCCTGACACTCTGCCGGCAACTCAAGGTCCCCACGTTTGATATCGACGTCGACCTTTCGTTTAGTTCGCTTGCAGGCGCCACCTGGCTGTCGACAGGGAGATTCATGCGCGGTGATCGTGTGGTGCCGCTGGTTGGGTCGTGGCGTTATTTCAATCTCGATGCACTGACGGTATTTCGGAGCATGCTGCGCCTAAGGCGGGATATCAAAGACAGCAATTTGCTCGCTAGTATCGGTGATATGTCGATCAATGAGTTTTTTACCTCGCGGCGTTATCCACCGCGGTTCTGGAAGGGCTGCCTCCTGCCGGTGCTGGGTACCATCACAACTTGTAGCCGCGAGCATTTGGGGTCCTATCCCGCGCGCGATCTGCTGGCATCCGTCTGGCAGATGATGTACGGCGATAAGCTGCGGCGGCTGTCAGCCGGGACGAGAGATCTGGCGCAGAAGCTCACTCCTGGCCTGCGTTTTATTTCAGGAGCAAAAGTAGTGTCAGTTGAGGCCGCAGGTCAAGGCTTGCGGATCCGCAATGCTGCTGGTGCAGAGCTGCTCGCTGATCACGTTGTAGTGGCAACGCAGGCGAATCAGATCGATTTCCTCCGCGGCGAGGTTGCAGATCTAGAGCACAATGTGCTGCAGGATCTCACTTTTGATGAGGGTGAGTTACTGGTGCACACGGATGAACGCTCGATGCCGCGGCGGCGCAGCGATTGGAAGGCGCTTAATTTTTTGATGGATGACGCGCTCGATCACGACATGTTTACAGTTTGGGTCAATCAGGTTGAGCCCTCGATTAAGCACGAGCCCCCAATATTCCAAACTTGGAATCCGATCGTTCCCATCGATCCCATTAAGATCCTCAGTCGCGTGACCATGCAGCGCTCAGTCGTGACGCCCAAAAGTCGCCACGCCTGGCAGGCACTTGCCGACCTCAGTAAAAAGCCCGGACGGCGTGTTCACTACTGTGGTTCGTGGTCATTTCCCGGTGTGCCATTACTGGAATCGGCAGCAAGGTCAGCGATTAGGGCTGCGGGCGAAATCGGTGTGCAGTGGCAAACTTAAAGGCCGATGCCTTTGATGTCGACACGACGTTGCTTGACGGTTGCGGCCAGTGGGCCAATCTTGGTGATTGGCGTGATGCCGGCTCCTATGATGAGGCTTGCATCGCACTAGCGCGTCGCGTGGGTGAGGCCGCTGCCTTGGCACCGCCGATGTCGGTGCTTGATGTTGCCTGCGGCTACGGTGGAAGTGTGCGGCTTTGGGTTAATGCATTCGGTGTGAGTGTAGTGGACGCTGTTGATCTCAGGCCCGCATGCATCACAGCGCTGCGTGAAGCATCACCGCCAGGCCTGCGTCATGTGTTTACTGCGCATGTTTCGGAGACATTGGAGCTACCAGCCACGGTCCGCTACGACGCTGTCGTGTCGGTCGATGCCGCCTATCACTTTGCTAGTGCCCTCGATCTCGGGCGATTAGCAAGGCGATGCCTATGCCCAGGTGGACGTCTAGCCTATACTACTCTAATCTGGGGGAATCCTGATGCTGCGCGCCCCAATTGGTGGTGCAAATTATTTCTCCAAACGGCGCTTATACCGCAGGCAGCTGTGATGACACCCGGGGCATTGGGGGCTGCACTCGCGGATCTCGGATTTAGTGAAATGCAGATCTCCTACTTAGACGATGAAGTCTTGAGCGGATTTGCACGTTATGTGACCCAGCTCAGCTCTAAACTGAGTTTGGCTCACCGCCTCCGTCCAGCTTGGTGGAAGATTTGGCTCACCGCTCAGGCCTGTCGGCAGCTTCGAGCTTGGGGCCTGCGTTATGCATTAGTGCGGGGAGTGCTTGGAGCCCAGTGATTTACAATTCTGTCATTAGCTCACGATAGTCAATGGATCGGCGTCGCACTCGCTCAGCATAAACAACGTCTCCTTATGCAGATCCTTGAGCCTATTCATAAGTGGCGTGAGAGCCTGTCGCTCGCTACAGGAGTGCCGCGTCACGATCACGGTAAGACCAGCAGCCGCGGCGGCAAGGGCGTCATGGTGACGCAGCTCACCGCAGACTAAGGCATCGGCGCCCACTCTAATGGCCAGGCGCAGGAGGTCGCTAGCGGCGCCGGCGGCGACAGCTACTTTTTTAATGACCACGCCCTCGGTAGGACCCGCGACGAGTACATGGCTGAGACCAAGCTGTGCCTTGACGCGGGCGATCAACTCTTGTGCCGTGGTGGGTGCCACATGACCTACACGTCCCATGCCGACACCTAGAAAGTCACTTTTCGTCCCGGCAACTTCTTTAAACGGCTTAATGGGGATCCGGTCCGTGAGTCCTACGGCGTCTGCTAGTACGTCATTTGTACCACCAATGGCAGCATCTAGGGCCGTGTGCGGTGAGTAGAAGGCGATCCCGTGCCTGAGAGCAACACCCACTGCCGCGCGCGCATCGATTCTCTTCAGTCCGTTGAATATCGGTGGATGATACGCAATGATGAGCCCGGAGCGATGCTGGATCGCTTCGTGGACCACCGGCAATGTCATGTCTATGGTAAGCAGCACCCGGTCGATATCGTCATCAGGATCACCCGCCAAAAGTCCCACATTGTCCCACTCCTCGGCAAACTTCAGAGGAGCGATGGTTTCAAGTGTGCGTACAATTTGGTGAACCTTCATAACTGGTCTACTTAATTGTTGGTGGAGGCGCCGAACCTCCCAGTTTTACTGGTGAATTAGTCGATAAGCGCGGCAACTTCCGTCGCCGTTCTGTAACAGTCTAGGACAATTATTAAATTTGTCATCTACCAACAATTAAGTAGACCAGTTTCAGCGCATTTCATCCAAAGGCTCCCGCGTCAGCAACCAGACCCCCGTCAGCAGGCTGGCGACGAACACGAAGCCAAGATCCATGGTGATGCTGATTTGGCAGTCATTACTGGTAATGGCCCCGAGCATCCTGCGAAGTAGGTCCATGGCATTCTTGCTGGGATTAGTGCCGATCATTGACGCTGTTTGAGCAGTGACTGTGACGAAAATGGCGACCGCCAGAATTTTCAGCCAAGTCCACAGTGTGATGCTACGTTTTGCAAGTACCTCTGGCGTGGGGAGCAGAGCTACGACCAGGAGTAGATGCACGGCGAGCAGGATGGCCGCGTATGCTACCGAATTGACATCAAACCAAGGCACAGCAGCGATTAGAACCACAGTCAGCGAAATGGCTGTGGCTGGTATGAGGCCCATCGTCAGGCGTTCTACACGCAGTAAGGGATTGATCCAGGGATTCTCCTCGTCGTCCTCGTCCTCGTCAAATGGCAGCTGCGTTTGACAAATCAGGTAAGCGATAAAAAAGGCGAGCGACACGCTGATGGCGCCCAGAAATCCCAGTAGTGCCCACCATAGAGCTTCACGGCCAAAGGCGCTTCTGAGAATACTGACATAGCCGCAGGCGAAGAGCAGGAGCTGCGACGACCAAAACCACTGCTCCGGCGTTTGACTCACTAGGCGATAGGCCTGGACAAAAAGATCGGCGTTGGCCACCCACTCGTGCCAATTGCCGGCGGACTGAGTTGTGTAGGTCCAGACAAAGAACTTAACGACATAGAGCCACGTGCCCACTCCCGCCACGGCGCCCGTCGCAATGAGCATGGTGGCGACGGCGAAGGCCACCTTTTCTGTCGGAAACGCTCCCGAGAGGCGCCTTAGCACGCGCAGATAGGGCGCCAAGGTACGGGATCCGACATGCCACAGGGCGTACCCAAGAGCGCCGAAGTAGACGAGCATGGATACATAGCCGATGAGAATACGCAGAGTCATAAACCTCCTCTGATGGCCAACGCAACCTTGAGGGTGGCCAGGAGTGGGGATGGTTTTGGCTTGCAAAACAACTAATTAGTAATAGTAGCAGATTAAATGAGAAGGCGTGAGCTCGTACGGCAAGAGATAAGACAAACAAAAAACCCTACCGCGAAAGAGTCGAGTAGGGTCTTGTATAAAAAGTGGCGGGAGCGAATGGACGATTTTAGAACCTGGTGCCGCGAGGGTATTGGCGAGGTTTGAAATCTGGTTCAACTTGTGTCCATGCGCGTGACATAAAAAAGGTTCGCAAATACAGTATGTTGATTGCATTTGTAAAGTTAAATATAGAAAATTCCGATAATTAAATTGACAATACGAAGGTAGGTGGCGTATCACGCCGCTTAGGAGTCTCACTATGGCGCGCCCCACCATCTCTCTAAAAATTGATCCGAAGGCATTAAGAGCAGCTATAGACGCTCGGAAAATGTCCATGACTGATCTTGCTACCGCGCTTGGAGTCGAGCGTGCGACGCTACACGGGTGGGTAAGTAAGGGCTCGATTCCACCTAACCGACTCTCGTCTTTGGCCAGATCCTTGAGCCTTACCGGCGCCGAGGTTGAGTCATTCAAACCTCGCAAGCAAATTGATGTCCGATTCCGCACACTGCGAAACCTCGAAGTCGAGACCGGTATAGTGAATCAGGTCACCGATCTGGCGCGCACCGTATTCCGGCTCGAGGAACATTTTGGCGCACCGCATATCGATAGTTACAAAAAGCTGCCTAAAGTCGGGTATGAGCACCCACGGAACGTCGCTGAATTCCTTCTGAAGCAGTTCCAGCTTCCCTCTTATCCCTTGTCACTTGAACAGCTAACTCGTGCCTTATTGGTTCGCGGTATTCCTGTCGTCTTCTTGCCTTTTTGGGAAGAGGTCCGTGCAGCCAAAGTTAAGGCATTCACAGCATATCAAGATAGGCTAGGCCTGATTTTCATCGACTCAAACTCTGCCTTTGAAGATGTGCCCTGGTTGATCATTCACGAGTTGACTCACATTGTTAAAAATGACGGTGGCCACGTCACCGCGGCAGAGGAAAAATTTTGTAACCAAGTAGCCATCGAAGTCTGCACTCCTTCTGAATTTTTCGATTCCCGGAAGGATGAATTACGCAATCTATTGACAGGGGTGAGCTTGCCTGCGGCTGTTAACATCGTGCGTGAAATCGCAGATCTACTGGGTGCGAGCTTCAGGGGGGTAGTGCTCAGGGCGAAGGATGCCGGGATTTTTGATTCAAAATCAGGGGTGTGTCGTTACCTGATGACCGCAGCTAGAAACAGCGAATCTCGTCGTGTACTAATTTCTGATTTAATTTGTCCTAAAAACACAGATGATGCGTGTGACTGGGACGCCCTTCTCAAAGACCCCTCCAAGGGGTACCTTATGCATCTGCAAGCATTGGTTAGAGATGGGCTGTTCCAGGGCAAGATTTCTCAAGGTAAGGCCGCTGAGATGCTTGGCATCGATGAGTCCGTGATCGCTGCACTATACGAACGTTGGATGCCAGCAGAAGATGATTCAGCTCCTCTCTGATACCTGTTCCGTCATCAAGTTGCTCGCACCTGGTCTCGACTTGTTTAGGCCGGGTCTTCTCACTGTTGGAGATCTGGTCGTTCACCCTCTTTTGCATCAAGAGGTGAAAAAATGGTGCAAGGAGAAAAAGCAGCGATTGAAGGTCGAGATCGACAGGATCAAGGCGATGCGAGCGCCACCGGGTATCCGGCTGGATAAATTGGCCTTGGATGCGCAATGTGCCATCATTCGATTGGTAGAAGTTCACCTCGATCTTGATATTGGCCACAAAGACCGCGAGTATCTAGCGACTGTCCTTTGTAACGATCAGATGGAGCTCGTCACGAACGATGTCGCGTCGCTGGGTGCGGTAGCCAAAGAGCTAGATGTCAATATTCGATGCGCTGAGGAAATTCTTGTGATTGCTCACCGCGAGGGTGTGGTTAGTAAAAAGCTTATGAATGCTACTATCTCCCATTGGCTCGCTATCCGCGAAATACCTTCGCGGAAAGGTCGCGCGATACTGGCGATGGCTGGCTTTCGGATCTAATTTGCCTTGCGAGATATTTAAAAATATTATTGTTAATTTAAGTGCAGTAGCGCAATAAATAATAAATAGATAGCGATATTGATTTTTTTGTCTTTGCCTCGACCATTATCCGGCTGGTGTCACGACCTAGCTCTTTAGTCACCTCCAGGGAAACGAGACTGTTAGTGTTCGACCACCACGCGATAAAATTTTGGTGACTTCTGCTTCCGAAATTGTTTGACGCATCTATCAAGTGCTGATCATTAAAGATTTTGCAGTCGGTTCAATGGTCAAATAAAATTTGATCATTGCGTCGGCAATATCACTCTTAATTCCCATATCAATTGTACTTTTTCGGCTCTGGCTTACAATAATGTAGTCCTCCGCGTTATTGGAAGTTACGCGTGAAAGCATTGGTTTTTCTCATTCCAAAAGCTTGTATTCATATGCGGGGGATTTAGATAACCGCGAGATTGGTACACAGTTGGTCGACCTGCTAGACTGAATAGAGGGACTCTACGATGCAGTTGATCTTAATTACGTCATTCCCATCGACAGCCTCCAGCTCCTGGTACATCGTCTGTGTGTCTGGGCCGACCTTGGGGATGCCGAAAAGATACATGTCATTCTTGTTGAGCTGAGTGTTGGAGCTCACTATCTGAAAATACCTCTCAAAAAGATCGCTCCGCATGATGCGGTAAAAAACTTTTAAAGACGGCGCCGTCGGCGATGGCTTCTTAGCGACGATGTAGTTCAATCCGTTTTCCAGAAAAAATCCGTTCGGGAGTTCTGATGAAAGGTAGATTCCAACGAATCTACGTTTGTCGCCTTTGTGGCTCCGCCTCCGGCAAATGATGATCTCTTTGAAGCGGTTGCAGTAGGTTTCAATGCTCGACTCAGTCGCGGCATAGCCCTTTTGGGTCCGTCTGCCGTCAAAGTTCTTCCGACCTTTCGTAGTGGCGTAAGGAAAGCGATCTTTTTTAACAGCGACCTCTTGCTGAAACGAGTACCTATCGCCTTCGTTTAAAATGTCATGGCCATAGATAATGCGATAACAGCCAGGCGCACTCTCAGCTTTGAGATAGTCCTTAACACGGTGGAGTACTAACTGACCCGTCGAGAAGGCTAATCCATGCTCCTCGAAATTTGGAAATGCTGAGATCTTCTTAATCCAGCCGAACTCTTGCTGATTCCTGGCTAGCAACATCATCAGGTCGTGGTGACTGAAGAGGTCGGTTTGTCGCACCTGAAACGCTGATCCATCGTGGAAGTCGTCGATGTCCACACATGGCAGGCACGACACGAGATGGTCTTCTGCGGGGGGCAATTTCTCCAGGGAAATGACAACGATCTCTTGGAGGACATCGCCACCGTAGAATTCCTGATTGCGGTTCGTGTAGTAGGAGATCTTCTGGATGCTCGTTTCCTTGCTTAAAAGCTCTCGGAGCCTAAAAAAGTAACGTCCGCCGGTGAAGCTGCGAGGGACAATATACGAAAGTGCGCCCCCAGCTTTAAGAAAGTTAACGCCCTGGATGACGAATGCGCCGTACAAATTGGACACGGAGTAGATTTCTTGGACGGCTTCCTTTATCCGGTCAGGAAGCCTCTTTACTTCGACCCATGGAGGATTGCCGATTACGTAATCGAACTTGCCGCCAAAAGCATCGGTGGCTTTCTCGTCTTCCAGATCGAGGGAGTCTATTTCGTGAAATACAGGAGGGCGGATCTTCCCGCCGAACTTCTGTTCGAAGTTGAGACAAGCAGCTCGGAGAAGTACAGGGTCAATTTCTGCACCTGCTAGATTCGGGATCACCTTCTCGTTGACAGAATTGATTGCTTCCTCCGGAGGGAGACCCTTTTCCTGGAAGAAGGCAATGGCCCTCTCGACAACGTGAATCAGAAAGTTCGCAGTCCCGCAGGACGGGTCAAGGAGCTTGGCGCCGCTAGCGATCCGTTCGATAAAGTTAATTGGAAGGCTGTCGAGAACGATGTCGACGATGTTCTCCTTGGTATGGAACTGCCCAAGGGTCCCCTGCTTTACGTCGAGATCCTCAAGCAGACTAGGATACACAGCGAGGAAGTCATCTGCACATTTCAGTGAGGCTTCCGCCTTCGCGTTAAAGTCGAGGACTTTAGGCAGCACTAAAGCCTGGTCAAAAAAGTCCGAAAAACCAATCGCCATCTGTCGTATCCCCGGTTCTGGATGCGTATGAAGATGGGATTCTAGCACAAACCGCTAGAAGGTTCAATAAAATCGGAGTCTTAAAATGACGCGCGCAAGGACGCCATCCGAGCGAAAACACGAGCAATACTTCGAGCACCTCGTGGCTGAGGGAGAGCGGCCCCCTGCGCGACCGGGTGGGGTAGCGAAGGACACGATCGCTAAGGCCCTGGGCATCATCGCGTTTGACCAGCCAGATCTGATCGACGTGGTCGCCTGCCTGCTGGATACTTCGTTTCCTAGCCTCCTCGTGAAGGATTCCACTCTGGGTCTCACTCTTGCGGATGGGGCGACGACAGCTCACATCGGTTGCTACGTTGGTATGTATATGCGCCATGGCAACAAACTCGATAGAGAAGGCCGTGACTACTGGATCAAGCCGCTTGTCCAAGTCGGAGTTATCCAGCTGGTTACATTTAGACCTGAGAGAGGTGTATTTGTCGATGGCCATCTTCACGCGAAGTCGCCTTACTCTGCGTACAGACTCGAGGCACGCTTCGTAGCGCTACTTTATAGAGCCGACTTCGTCGGCTTACGAAATTTCTTCATTGAGTCGGAAACAGCTAAGCGCCTGACTCTCCATGCTGAGTTGACTCGTCGGTCTATAGCTACCCACGGCTCCAGTCCTCACACCGAGCTAATTCGTCTGGCGTGCGAGAATTACGTTCCGCACTTTCTCCCTGGATACGAAATAGTCTTCGTCGATGATGCAGACGGCGAGCGAGTGTCAGACGAAGAAAAGGAAAAACTCGGGACGCATGGTCTCACCCTTACAATCGAACACTCTTTCCCCGACGTATTACTAATCAATCCTAGCCAATCGGCTCTTTGGTTTATCGAGGCTGTAGTTTCCGATGGCGAAGTCGATGTTACAAAAGTCGAGCGTTTCGTTGTCTATTGCATTCGGCATGGCAAATTGTACGGAGGAGCGACGACCTGCTACCATTCGTGGAAGGCATGTGCAGCGCGCCAGGCAGCTCACAAGAACGCAGCGATTGATTCCAACATCTGGATTGCTGACGACCCTTCTCGACAGATGATTGTGAAAAAAGGGGCGTCCTAGGACTTAATGCGTGTCCAAGTTCTTCCACACATTCTCTGTGGTGGATTTCACCGAAACTGACCAATTGTTATCTACTAAATTAAACTCATTTCACCGCCGCAAGCGAGCTAATTTAAGGGATTTACCTCATGACGCATACGGGCTACTTTTTGACTGCTGAAGACGTCCGCGAACTGGAGGTCATTCGAAGAAATGCTTGAAGAGCCACTTAACCCATATTCTGATGACAACAAGCACGGCAATTGCTGCGATTAGCGCCGCCGCGAATTCGCCGATCGCTAAGGCCATGTTGGGTGGCGCAAAGTCCTTAATAGTCAGGCAGAGACCCTCGTCCGTCAGCAGGTACCCTTCCCCTGTTAGGCAGGTTTCCCAGTCATCGGGGTTGGATTCAGAAGGTCTAGGTGTCTTTTCGTTATTGGCGCTGTTTTGCCCGCCCTTCGTTTTAACGGCAGTAGCAACATTTGCTTGAGCCGTCGTTCCCGTAGCAACGCGTCCGCTACTGACGCCGACGGCGGCGAGCTCGTCCTTAGCCGGTGGCACTGATAGATTCTTTTGGCTTTCGCTGGCTGCTACAGCGTTGCTGTAACGCTGAGCTTGCCTCTTTTCTCTATGAATAGTCACGTCATAAGAGGCGACGGCGACAGTTACTAGGGCCACTACGGCGCCCGAAAAGTAGAGCTTGTCCAGTGTCACGAGGATCTTTCGGGTTGCCGGTTTCACCATGCTTATTGCCTAGTCTTTTTGCCTACAGGTCCGATCTACTTGGTGATCGGAAACTTATGTCTAATCTTTAGAGGGTTCATTTCAGTTCGAGCGTCCGGTGGGCCGACATGGCAGATTTGAGCTACTTTTTAATGGGGGACCCGCAGTCCCCCCACCCCGCACACATGACAACGGCATCCTAAAGCACCTCCACCGCCAACGGGACTCGGTCAATTTCTAAAAAATTATAACTATTCGTATTTACAGGACATTATCAAATCAAATCCCATGCAACAATGCGAAAGATAGTGTAATTCTGCGGGGTAAACCCTTTTAGAGGTGCTAACCCATTGAAGTCATTGAAGCCCCCATTGAGAGAGAACAAGCTGGCAGCACTTTTTATCCCAGGCCCAACCGATACGGATGCCCTGAAGTGGCGATTGTGGCTGATTAAGAAATGGCGTCCCGCGGATTGCGAGCAACTTATAAATTTACTCAAGGCAGGGAAAAAAGATTGGCAGCCTAAGCATGCGCGGATGGCAGAGTCTCTTGCTGATTCGATAGTGATCGACGAAGTTGATCGCGTTGAAATGCTAGCTGGACATATGATCAAGGATGCTGAAAACCTACCCACCAAATCCGTGCAGTATATGCATCGGAATTCGGGTTTATTCGTGAATCCCAAAGACCCCAATCCAGAACTGACCGTGAAGAACTTCCGTGCTAATTTGGTCGACCTACGGGATTCAATTTTCACAGAGTATCTCCCGCGTATTCGCGCAAAATTCGCTGTGCTTGAAGTATTGGCGATTTTGCCCATGAGGCCCACCATCATCAGACTCATCCAGGAAGATCTGACCTATTTGGGCTCAGGTTTTGTTATCAATTGGATCAAAGCCAACCAATATCTTGTGCAGCACGGCAGCAAATCCGAGCAAATTCGGGCTAAGTCAGCCCTTGATAGGCTTGCGAGCGTGATAACCGTTGACCAAAGGAGGCGTATCAAAGGGACAGTAAACCAATGGTTCGTCTATTTTCGGTTCCTTAGAATGTGTGAAGAACTAGATGCCTCTCGGCGCGGTTATCGTCAAACGCTTACGATTGCCCATCGTAGAGCCAAACTGCCAGCCTATGATCGAAAGTATTTTGACAAGTTTTGTGAGGTATTCCGGATCGGTAAAATGCACCAAAATCGGGTACTGAGCCGCCCACCGTCCCACGGAATCAAAGAAATTGTGATCGATTGCCTAATCGAGGACGGCTTGGTGGCCTCCCCCAAAGCTTTTCGTGTTCTTTACACTAAACTAGGTAAACTAGCGAAAAATCACGACTGGATTGGTATCTCTGTCATCGAGAGTTTGCTTGATGCTCGGAGGGTTGCACCCAAAATCAAAATGGTGCCCACTGGAGAAGTGTTTAAATTCATCAATTAAAACAGATAGTTGATGGATTCGCTTTTGCCTACCTAAATCGTCATTTAGCCCGGGAAGATTTTTGAGCCGCTGCAGGTTTCAATACCTGCATGATGATTACTTACACTTGCACAATGTGTGGATTAAAAGGTCCTGGATGCGGATGCCTGGATGGCGTGACCGCATTTTTTGAGATCATGCTGAAGGCGAGTCAGGCCGTATCAAGTACGAAACTTGCGTCAAATCATGTCGGGCCAGATCGGGCTGAAGGTTGTTTAGATAAGCTGATACTGCTGTCGAAAGTAGCCGTGCCACGCGAGAACTTAGAGCGTCGTTTGGCCGAGTCGGGTGTCACGCCACGAGTCTGTACTCTCAAAGATCGCAAGTGGTATTTATTGGGCCGAGACGGAGTCCAGTTTTATCTCGGCCATCCTGAAAATACTCGGATCCACAAAATCATTACCCGTCCCAGCGCCTTCGTAAGCTGGGATGCGTATATTAAGCATCTGAAAGATCTTTGCGGCGACGCTGCCCTTAGCGCCAAGATCCAAAGAATCGATCTGACGGTCGACTACCATACCCCTTTCGCAAATATGCTGCGTTGCTTGGATGTTACCCATAAGCGCATACGTACAGAATATCAGGAGCATTCCGGGATCAAGACGGGCCTTTTGATTGGAGCTGGCGCCAATAAAATCGTTGTTTACGACAAATCTAAAGAACGTGGTGAGCAGTTAGACAGGAGCCGAATCGAAATTCAATTATCAGGAAATGCCGCGCCCAAGGTAACTATCGACGATCTGCCTAGGGCTTTGATCGTGCCTGAATTCAGGCCGTTTAAGTCGCTAAGACTCAGCGATGTGCGGATCGATGTATCTGCAGCCACCCATCCCGAAGCGGTGGTTCACCGCATGGCGGAGTTTGAAACGTTATGGCGTCACAACGGTTTCTACGGTGCGCGCAAGGCGCTGAATGGGTCGCGCAACTTCCAGCGTGATGTGCAGCAACTGCTGACTTTGCAACGTTGGTCTATAGAACCGGATGACGTGTTACGTGAATCATTGAACCGATTTTTTAATCAGGGAGTAAGCCGATGAAGGCGAAGGAGATGCCGAAGATGTCACCGCAGCAAAAGCCCAAGCACAGTTATTTTGCAGGATTGAAAACGGAGTACGATGCGCTTGAATTAGAAGACGTGTACCAGGAGCTTGAGGGGGAGTTTAGCCCAGCGACATTCACGGGCAGAGTCCTACTTCAGCAACTCAGCCTTGATATAGTCCGACTCGGGAGGCTTCAGCGATATGAGGCTGAGGCTTTGCGAGAGGAGTTAAATCCGAGGCGGTATTTTGACGCCGCAGAGTTTGCCGCTGACTGCTCGCGGATTGTGATGGAGGAGGGAGTAAAGGCCCAAGTGTCCGAAAACTTTCTAAAAAAAGTGGACTTAATTTACACCCGCTATGAAACGAACGTTTTCAATCGGATTTTACGGCTCCTTGAAATCCTTAAAGCTCTTCAAATTTGACTGCTTTGACTAGGTCACAATCTGCAAAAGCATAACCATTACTGGGGTTTCAGTATGTTGAATAATGTTGAGGCAAACCGTGCTAAAAACAGGTCCCTTGTCCAGATCAAGGAGGCCGCGAAGTGCCTGGGGATCCATCCCGATACTTTGCGACGCTGGGTAGCTACGGGCAAGTTGCCGTGCCGGCGACATCCCATCAATGGTTATCGGCTTTTTGAATTAACTGAGATTTATAAATTGATCGGGCAAATATACGGAAATGAGTCATAAAGCAGTTTTATACGTCAGAGTGAGCTCGAAGGAACAAGAAGAGAGTGGATTCTCGATACCGGCGCAACGCAAGCTGCTACAAGGCTACGCCCTTGACCATGGGCTGAGTGTCGTAGCTCAATTCGAGGAGGCTGAAACCGCCAAGACTGCAGGGCGAGCAGCATTCAATAAGATGTTGAAGTTCTTGGCCGACAATCCCGGAATCAGGCATATCCTCGTAGAAAAGACGGACCGTCTTTATCGCAATTTTAGCGATTACAGTGCTCTCAATTTTGAGGCGATGGGGCTTAACGTACATCTTGTGAAGGAAGGGGAGGTACTTCATCGTGACTCCAGGTCTCACCAGAAGTTCATCCATGGCATCAAGGTGCTCATGGCCAAGAATTACAGCGACAACCTTAGCGAGGAAGTGCGTAAGGGTCACACGCAAAAGGCCGAAGAGGGTGAGTGGCCTAGTTGTGCGCCGATAGGGTACGTAAATCAGCTGCACGACCACATTATCGTCCCTGATACCCACACGGCACCGCTGATACGCCTGGCTTTTGAACTCATGGCATCAGGTGGGTATAGCTTGGCGAAGTTAAAACGCCATCTATATAACAAGGGGCTACGCTCTCAGCGCGCCAAGACGGAACTCGGTAAGTCAGCCATGCAGCGGATTTTGACTAACCCAATTTACTACGGTGGCTTCATTTGGAACGGCAAATACTACAAGGGTAAACACACCCCAATCATTGATAAAATCCTGTTTGATCGAGTGCAGGCTGTACTCGGGCTCAATAGTAAACCCGGTCTAACAAAGCGTGAGTTTGCGTATACCGGTCTAATGACATGCGCAGTTTGCGGGTGCGCCATCACTGCCGAAGAGCACCGTAAGCCCTCAGGCAAGATTTATGTGTATTACCGATGCACTAATGGCCGCGGACTATGCAAGAAGCTCGTCTATCTGTCGGAGGGAAAGTTAGAGAACCAGTTCAAACGGGTCATCGAGCGCATCAGTATCCCGCTTGAGATTGTCGAACTTACTCGCCATTCGCTGCTGCAAAGCTCCAAGCAGGAGCAAGAAATACAGGCAGCATCAATTGCCAAGCTCCATGCGCGCTATGCCCGGATTCAACGACTCCTGGGCGCTGCTTACGAAGACAAGTTGGAGGGGAAAATCGATGCTGAGTTATGGGAAGCCAAGACAGCTGAATGGAAGCGGGAGCAGGCGGACATCCAAGCTCAGTTGAATGGCCTGAAGGCCGCAGACACGTCGTACATGCTCGAGGGGGTCAGGCTTTTAGAACTCGCGCAAAGGGCTGCTGAGTTGTTTCCCGGCATGTCTTGCGATGACAAACGCCAGTTGCTCAAAACGATACTATTGAACCCGAAGCTTGATGGCGCAACGTTGCAATATGAATACAAAAAACCCTTCTCAATGTTCGAGAAGGGTCTTTCATTTGAAAAGTGGCGGGATGGACGGGACTTGAACCCGCGGCCTCCGGCGTGACAGGCCGGCGTTATAACCAACTTAACTACCACCCCGCATTTGGTGGTCCGAATCACTTGTTATCGCGTCCGGTTGCAGGAAAGTAGCAACCTTCCCCCAAGGTGTCAACGGTCAGTTGAAAAAAAATTAAGATCTCCTTTTCGCCCCGCCACGACAAATGCCGCTAGCATGCGTTAACCTAATGATATAAGTGGACTGCTTGCAAAGGGGAGTGGGTCTGTGAGTACACCGCGTACTGTGTTTATCGTCGATGATCAGGAGTCCATACTGACGACCGTGGCATCGGTCCTTGGCGATGAGTCCTATCGGGTGGAAACCTTTGCCAGCGCCGAGGCTTTAGCCATCGGGCTGCGTGAGTCGGTGCCGGACCTGATCTTGCTTGATATCTGGCTACCGGGTATCGATGGCCTTGAGGCACTGGCATCGTTGCGCCAGAAACATCCGCGTCTTCCGGTCATTCTCATGAGCGGTCATGCTGGCGTTGATATCGCCGTCAAGGCGATGAAGATCGGCGCCAGCGATTTTCTCGAGAAGCCGCTCAATCTCGATCACCTACTCGACAAGATTGCGACGCATTTGCCGCCAGTTGAGGGGGGCAAGACGGCGCCGTCCAAGGCCGAGTCGGCGCCGACCTTAGGCACGGGATCCTTCGGTGCGGTGACTCTGAGTCCGTCGAAGCAGCCTCAGCGCACACTCAAAGGCAACGCGGTTCTTAATGGTGTGGGCCTACTCAGTGGGCGGCCTACAGGGATCATCATCACGCCAGCACCGCTTGATAGCGGTATCGTCTTCCGCACGCTCGATGGTGTGGTGATACCTGCTCATATCACGGCGCTAGAAAACTTCGAGGCGATGACGGGCGCAAGTGCGCGGCCGTTCACAGCCAATTCGACGACGCTCGCCAAGGGCGGGCGCCATATCCGTACAGTAGAGCATCTGCTTGCCGCACTGCATATGATGGGAGTGACCAACGCCCTCATTAAAGTCGAGGAAGAAATCCCCAACGTCGACGGCTCGGCGATGGATTACTGCCGCATTATTGCCGCCGCCGGGATCGAGGATCAAAAACGCCCACGCATCGATATCGTTGTTAATAAAAAGATTGGCGTCGGTGCCGAGAGTGTCGGCGAAAAGCACGTATACGTCGAGCCTTTTGATGGGTTCGAGGTCGTGCTAAGAGTCGACTATCCAGCTCCCATTGGCGAGCAGCGCTTCCACTTTAACGCTGCAAAACAAAGTTTTGTTGACGAGATAGCCCCAGCGCGGTCCTTCAATACCTTTGAAAATATCGACATGGCCCAACAAAAGGGTATGGTCGGGTCGGGATATCTGAACTCCCACATCATCATTCATGAAGGCAAAGTCATAAACACTAAGCTTAACTATCCCGATGAATTCGTTCGTCACAAGATGCTGGACCTATTGGGGGACCTCTTCCTGCTCGGTCACAATCTCCGGGGCAGGGTAGTCGGTAACATGACCTCTCACGGTCTCAATCAATCGCTCGCGCTGAAAATCCATCAGGAGCTATCCCAGCGCTGATGGACGGTACGGTATGCTTTTAGTTCAGAGTCTGGTGTTTACGGCGATTGGCGTGCTTGGTGCGGGAGTGCCGCTTTTTCTGGGGCGTCAGCGCGGTATTCCGCTGTGGCTTCTGCCTTTGGCGACGGGACTTATGGTGGGTTTGGCGTCGTTTGGTCTTTTGCCCGAGGTGATCCACGAGGGCGGTAAACTCAGTGCCACCGTGGTCCTGACGGTGGCGGTCGTTTACTCGATCTTTCACCTGCTGCATGTCAGTCAGCATGCGCACCTGACCCACGATCATTCGTCGGGGCATTGTGATCACCATCATGACGGTGACGATGAAATTGCCTCGGGTGATAATCGTAAGCCGCTACTTCTCTTCTTTTCGTCCATCGTGCTGCACTCGCTATTTGACGGTGCTCTTCTCGTCATCTCGAACAATCTGGTACAGGCAGCATTCGTCACCGTCATGGTGTCGCTGGCTATTCATAAGCTCTTTGAAGCCATGTCGGTGTCGTCCATTCTGCTTGGACGACAGGGCAGCGTGCAGAGGGCGATACCGTTGGTGGCGCTTTATCTGGTGAGTTTTCCGACGGGAGTGGTGGTTGCTAGTGTGCTTAGGACCTTTGTGCGCGATGAGCTACTCCACCCTTTTGCCTTATTAGTCATGGCAGCAGCCATAGGAAATCTGGTGAGCTGTCTACTCTATGACTTTGTCTTGCCAAGTTTGCGGCGGTTTAAACACGCTAAAGAGGAGCTGGCTTGGCTAGCTCTCGGCGTTGTCGTCGCAGCAGTAGTCTTAATTTGGCTCTAGCTTATCAATGAAATCAGCCCCAACCACGCTGTGGTCGGGGCCTTGAGAACCATATGTCTTTGTCAGGAGCTTTACCTGGCCCCGCCGAGGCAGGACCAAATCCAGTTTGTTTACTAACTCACTTGGCAATCAGCGGCATAGTTTGGCGTAGACCTTGGGCGAAGATCGCTTGTGCCTGCTGATTAGCTTGCTGCTGGGTCAGGCCGGTGATTTGTTGGATCACGGTAACTTCGAGTAGGCTGCTGTTGCGATATGGGTTGTTGACCGCGTCACAATCAGCTACACCCCAGCCGGTATTGAAGCAGGCGATATTCGGGAGAGCTGCAGCACTGACGTAGAATGTCGTGACGTAGGCATTAACCCAAGAGGATCCAGCTTGTGTTAGGCCGCCGATCACTACTTGCGCCTGGCAGCTCAGCATAATCGTGTGCACGATACCACCCCAGAAGCTGGGCATGATCGGGATCACCGGAGTTGCTTGCACGAGCTGACCGCCGCAGAGGAAGTCGAATTTGCTCATCCCCTTCTTGCCGTCGTGCTCGTATGGCAAGACGTTATCGAACAAGTTCAGTTCCAGGCTCATAAACGGATTGGCTGGATTGGTGGCCGTCAGTAGGTGATTTAAACCCTGGTAGTTCGACTTAACCCAATCGATAGGTTGCACGAAGTTGGTGGGTGGTGTCGTGTAGCAGTATTGGTACTGCTCACTCACGGCGTTAGGTATGATCGCTGCGAGGTCAAAAGGACCAGCGCAGAAGTAGTTGCCGATGTAGGTTGGATCGTTGCGCACCATGTAGAATTGTTGCGCACCCTGGGTATTCCAATTAGTAGCGTATTCTTGCATGTGCATGTTGGCTGGCAAGGTAAACGCGTAGTATTTACCGACGCCAAAGGTCTGCGGCACGACGGGCGGTGGTGTGGCTGGCTTGGCCTCAACCGGGGGCACCGCTGCGCCGCCGCCAGCTACGATGGCTCCACCAGTTGCAACTTTTTCCGTTGCGACTACAGTCTTCTCGATGGCGACGGTGGTGTTTGCCTGATTGAAACCAACAGGTGGTACAGGTTGTTGAAACGGCACGCCAGGACCGACCGGTGCTGGTGCCTTGGCTTGACCAACGGCGTCACCGTCAGTCTGTTTCAGTGGTGCAGCCAGGGGCGCCGTTGCTGGAGCCGGGCTACTGCTCTTGCTACCGCAGCCGATGGCTAGGGCGGTAAATCCGACGAATACGGAGACGCGAGAAATAGTCGAGGAGAGACTCATGATAGGCTCCTTTAGTTTGGAAACTAAGACATGGTTCTGAGCACGTATTTCATCAACGAAAGTGATATTAATATAGCTTTTTATTAAAAGCAATGTCTTTTTTATAAAAATTAAAAAATAATAAATAAAACAAACCATTATATTAATAATGGCATGGATATTAGGTTGTTACGATAATGGTTAGGGTGCCTCGGAAGGCGTTTCCGCCAGGGTGGTCGCAGCTAACTGGCGGTAAAAACCACCAGCCGCGTAGAGTTGCGCATGGTTACCGCGCTCGACTATCTGGCCTTGGTTCATAACCAATATTTGATCACAGCGGCGCACCGTCGATAGACGGTGGGCAATGACAATGACTGTGCGGTGAGCCAAGAGGCGCCCTGTGGCCTCCTGGATGATCGTCTCTGACTCAGGATCGATGGACGATGTGGCTTCATCGAGCACAATCACCGCGGGCGAGGTGACGAGCGCGCGGGCAAAGACGATCAGCTGCTTTTGCCCCTGCGACAGATTGCCACCTTGCTCGCGAATCTCGTAATCATATCCACCTGGAAGGCGATCGATAAATGCCGCTGCACCGATCTCTTGCGCGGCCTTGATCATGTGTTGGCGCTCGACTCCAGGGCGTTCGAGTCCGATATTAAAAGCTATCGTCCCGTCAAAGAGGGCGATGTCTTGTGGTACCACCGCCATGTGACTACGCAGCGACGTGGGCTCAAGATCCTTGAGATCCAGCGGGCCGATTTTGATAGCACCCGAGTAACCATCATATAGTTTAGTGAGAAGCTTGATGATCGTGGACTTACCGCTGCCAGTGGCTCCGACCAAGGCAAGCGAGTGCCCAGCTTTTAATGCAAAGCTAATGCCCCGCAGGACTGGCGCCTGGACCGCGTCCTTATGATAGCTGAAGCTCACATCGCTAAAGACGATGTCTCCAGAGATTTTGCTTACTGCTTGGTTGCCCTCGATGCGCTCGTCTCTACCGAGCACCCCGAACACCCGGTCGATTGAGGTGAAGGCGCCCTGCAGCATGGCCATCTTGTTGCCGAGTTGTTTGAGGGGTTCGAACAGTTGCTGAATGTATTGAACAAAGGCAACCAGGACGCCAGCCGTAATCACTGATGCCGACGCACCACTAGCGCTATCCGCGATGAAGCCGCTGACGATTAGCCACAGAACCAAACCCAGCGTGATGGAAGCAATCCCGTCCAGAACGGCAAACATCGCAGCATCGAGTATGACGCTCGACATCTGCGCGTCACGATATTCTGTGTTCAGCTTGTCATACGTTGCGGCGACGGTCTTCTCGGCGCCGAGCAGTTTCAGAGTGGTGTGGCCGTAAAAACACTCCTGCGTGTAGGCATTCAGAGTCGCAATCTTCACACGTGCTCTGGTCATGGCTGTTTTAAGTGCAGCCGAAAACCACTGCACGACCCAAGTCACGAGCGGCAGTATGGCCAAGGCCACGAGAGCCAGATGCCAGTTGAGGAGAAACATCCCGATCACGCAGCCAATCAGGACGGCGACGTCGACGATCGAGTTGAGCACACCTAGATTGAGAGATTCGCTGAGATTGTCAAAATCGCTGGTAGCGCGTGTCACCAGCGTGCCACTCAGCGTGCGGTCGTGATAGGAAGCTGGTAAATCAAGCACATGCCGCATGACTTTGTCGCGCATGATCTTGATCATGCGTAGCACCGCTAGGGACGAAGCTATCGTTTGGCCAGATCTTGCTAAGTATTCGGTCGCTACTGCCACCAGATAGAAGGCTGATCCGATCAGGAGCTTACCGCTGTCGCCCTTGATCACTCCCTGGTCGATCGTCTGCCGCAAAATCAGTGGCAACGCGGACTGCAGGGCAGAAATGATGGGAATCAGGGCGGCAGCCAGCCAAATGAGCCGACGATCCTGGCGCAGATAAGGCCAAAGACGACCTAGACCGCGGAGGTCGCCCAGAAAGCCAGTTGACGTAGCATGGCTATCCCCGGCAGAGGCATGGCTTAAAGATCGTGTTCTCATGACTCGTACGCTAGCAGATCACGTGGCGTCGCGCCATGGTCCTATGCGCAGAAGATGCGCCATCATGCGACCTCTTCTAGGCTGTCCGATTTACGTCCAATGACCATCAGGCAAATATCGTCCTCTGCTGGGACATCACTCGTGTGGCTACGGAACTGCGCAAGGATCTCGTCTCTGAGGGCCGTGGCCGAGCGCACGCTACTAATTTTGCCGAATTGCCGTTGGAACGGCCTGTAGAATCCGCGGCCATCTTTACTCCGGGCCTCGGTGAGACCGTCGGTGTAGAAGACGATGAGATCGCGTTTACCGATGTTATACGTGGCATTGACATAGCCTTGCCCCGTTTTATCCCAACGATCCTCACCGCCAAGCATGTTTTGCTGCAGCCTCGATAAGGGCTCGGCCTTGGTACTGCCAGCATCAGACTGTCTGAGGAGCAATGGAAAGGTATGGCCGGCGTTACAGATGGCGAGTGTACCAACCTCGAAATTAACCTGCGCGGCGACGCAGGTCATTCGGAGTGTGCTCTTACCTAATAACTTACGCATGACCGTTGCTAGGTGCGTGATGATATCTGCGGGCGTCATAAATGTTGCCGCCTGCTGCCCCTTGATCAAGCCCTCGACGAGCGTCATGGCCCCGGCCATCGCCGTAGTGATGAGTCCCTGCGCTAAGCCGTGACCAGTGACGTCTCCCATAATGACGAAGACGTTGCGGCCGTCACTGGATTCAATCACACTAAACCAGTCACCACCGACACGTAAGACGGGCTCGTAGTGGTCCGCCACGACGACACTCTGGGGAGGATTCGATTTATAGTCGAAGACCATAGACTGTTGCATGGTCTCAGCAACCTGAAGTTCGGTGTCGATGAATGCTTTCTCGCGAATTTCTGAGAGGCGAATCAGGCCCATCGTGGCGAGCGACAGGAGGGATCGCAGCAGCTGCACGGTCATGACGTCGGCCATGGTGCCGAAAGCCACAGTGATCGTGCCGATCATGCGGTCACGGGACTTCAAGGGGAAAGCGAAAACTTTACGTTCATCGGCGACAAGTTCATGAGTTGCGAGAGAGGCGGCGTCAGCCTCGAATACTTGTCCGTGCATTCCGATATATGAGGTCAATCCGCGGTCGGAGAGTCCGTTGCCGTTAGCTGCATTAAAGGCGAAGGTGACCGTTTCGCAATTGGTGACTCGGAACGCCTGAACCATGGTTTGCCGGATGAGAGCGTCGGTTGTGGCGCAAGAAAATATATCAAGGATAGCGACATTGAGGGTCTCTAGCTTGGTTTGATTTTGCTGGAGCACCTCTTCCCGGCTCTGGATCTCTTTGGCCATGAGCTGTACTTTATCGGCGATCATGGCGATTTCGGCCTGGCGCGCTGGTAGCATCTTGTACTGATAATTGCCGGCTGCTATGTGGCTTAGTTCGGCAGAGAGAGCGTCTAGAGGTACGCGCAGAAACCGTTGCAGTATCCTGGTCGTGGCTCCGAAGAGGCTCACCGATATGGACGCAAACACCAGCACCGAGTAGAGAATGGACTCGATCTGTTTGCGCCGGCTTTCGCGGTCGGCAAATCTAATCTGAATCCGTCCAATGAGCTGCGGGCCGTCTCGTTCGTCCTGCCGCACGATGTCTCGCGTCAGCGTTAGCGAGCTTGAGTGCGAGTTGCTTTGCCATGGCACACGGATGGTCTGGGATATTTCTTTATGCTGGGCTGTTTCCTGAATTTCTGTCAACTCAATGTCGCTGACAATTCCCGATTGGCGGTAGATCGCGATAATTTTTTCAAGTTCCTCGCGATTGATGTTCCACATTGGAGTTACTAAGACCGACGCCAAATTGTTGGCTGTCTCTTCCGCCTTTTCACGCAAAGCTAAGTTGTCGCGGTTAAGGGTGATGATGTAGTTCGTTGTCGCTGCCAAGACAAAAACTATGAGCAAAACCCGAACGAGTCGCACGGTAAGATCCCGAGCAATCGTTGGGCGTTTGTTTTCTGGTTCTTTACGATTCTGCAACATCTAGTCCGCGCATGTTCGTCAATCAAAAACGGTCTAGGCGACCGGAGTCCCCTTAGGAGGGGATCGGCAGAATTGTGCACGGACTGAATGATCTTGCAGGAGCGGATTAAGTAGCAGCCTGACTATTTGGTGGAAAGTAGCTCGGGATGAGTTTTTACCAAAGCGTCAAATGATCCCTGTGCGGTGATCCGACCGTCATCCAGGATCAGGATTTGATCGCAGCGCATGAGGGCGCTGGTCCGGTGGGAGGCTATTAGCATCGTCGTACCCAGAGCGAAAATTTGGTCAATGAGCCGTCGCTCGGTGGCTTGATCTACTGCTGACAACACATCATCAAGTAGCATGACAGGCGGTTGGCGCAGGAGCATGCGCGCAAGCGCCAGTCTTTGCTTTTGACCGCCGGACAGGCGGATACCGCGTTCGCCGATTTCGGTGTCCCAACCCGCTGGCCATGCCTCGATTTCGCCTAGAATTTGCGCCGCCCTGGCTGCCGTGCGGAGCGCTTCGATGCCAGGTTCGGGGCTTAGACCCATGGTTAAATTGGCTTTGATCGTTGCTGAGAATAGATGAGCCTGCTGCAGTGCGTAGCCAATCTCACGTCTGACAACTCCAGGTGCCAAATCTAAGATGTCGTGACCGCGGTAGTAGACCGTCCCAGGCGGTGGATCGTAGAGTCGTGTTAAAACCTGAAATAGAGTGGATTTCCCGCTGCCTATGCGGCCAAAAATGCCGAGCCGCTGCCCCTTTGCGACCTGAAAGCTAAGGTCCTTCAAGGCGACGCTCGCGCTGCCTGGATAGCTGAAGTTTAGTTGTCTCACCTCGATTTCGGGAGAGGGTAGTGGTCCAGGCAGGACAGAGATCTCGACCGTATCGCTTGGCTCTGCCTCGGGTGTGGCTTGATCGATAGCGCCGATCCGAGCCAGAGCAGTGCGCGCCCTTTGGAGTAGCGAGAGAATAATACCGAGCGCCGTAAGAGGGAAGGTCAGTAGGCCGATATAAACGTTAAATGCCAATATATCACCGACGGACAGGCGGCCGACCATGACCTCATGACCACCGTAGAGAAGCACCACAAGCTGCGAAACTCCAGCTAAGCAGGACATCAAGGGCCAGATGAAAGTACGTATGTAGACGAGTTGCATCGAGGTTTTAAACACGTCTTCGTTTTGCTGCGCAGCGCGCTGACAAAATGCCGCTTGCGCTGCGTTTGATTGAATCACGTGAACATTAACGAAGGCCTCGGTCACCCGATTAGTCAGGGATCCGACGGCGTCCTGATTAGCCCTGGAATAGGCGTGAATTTTGGGCATGGCATATCTCGTGATGACAAATGTCAGCACGAGTGGGATCAAAAGGAGCACGGTGAGCGTCAGGTGGATTGCGCTCATTTTGGCGAGGGTGAAGACGGTCAAAAAGAGGACGTTCAGGACCTGCAAAACGCCGAAGGCATAAAAGGCACGGAGTTGACTAACGTCGTTTGCCAGACGTGAGATCAGATCCCCGATGCCATAATCGTTAAAGAATCGCTCCCCTAAGCGGACGGCCCGGGAGAATAAATAGGACTTGGTCCGCATCTCGACCTGGCGACCCGGCCAAAAGATAAGAATACGCGATAGCGTGCGGATGAGTATGGTGACAAAGCCGAGTCCGACTATAGTGAGAGCCACGCGACTTTGGTCGGTCAGTGCGTCGTTACTGACCAGCTTGTTAATGATCTCTTTAGCCAGCTGCGGGATTTCAAGATTTATGATGTTGATGGCTGCTAGCAGTACTGTGCCGCTAAGGTACCAAGGCCACAGCGGCAAGACGAAGCGTCGCGTAAAGGCGCCAAATCCCATGGATCCCGCAGATCCGCCAGATCCCCCAGATCCCCCAGCTTTCATAGATGCGATCCCACTTGAGGTGGGACTTGCCGGCGCCGTCGTCAACTTAGGTCTCCTTGGGCGAAAAAGCAGCGTTCAATGGCGGCCTCGCGTGCCGTGGCACCCAGTTCGTGCCATGGTTCAACCACCGTCAATTGACCATTGCTGAGGACCTGCACTTGGTGACATAGCTTCGCACAAAAGCTGAGGACGTGGGTACTTAAAATGGTGCATAGTCCGGCCTCGGCCCGTGCCGCAATGGCCCGTTCTAGTGTCTTGATGTGCGAGAGATCAAGGCCTGAAAATGGCTCGTCCAGAATCAGCAGTGGTGGGCGGTTCAGTGTTGCCAAGGCTAGACCTACGCGCTTTTGCATCCCGTAGGACAGGGTTGCAAGCGGCTTGCTGCGGTAGCTGGCACAGTCCCAAAGCTCCTCTTGTTGCGCGACGGCAAGCTTGGGGTCACTGATACCGTAAAGCTCCGCTGCATAGGTCAGCACCTCATGACCAGTCGCCCAACTGGGTAGAGTTGGATCCTGTGGCAGATAACCAACCTGGCGCTTGAGTTCAGCGCTATCTGGGGTCATTTTGTGCCCGAGCAGCCTCACCTCGCCCGCACTAGGATCGCTATTACCGGTGAGCAGTTGAAAGGTCGTAGTCTTGCCGGCACCGTTTTTACCGACAAGCCCAATGGTCGCGCCTTTAGCCACTGTGAGATGCAAGGGGCCGAGCTTAAAGCCGCTCGCATAAGTTTTAGTCAGGCCCTCGGTCACTAAGGCGATCTCACTAGCATGATTTGCCGCTGTCTCAGTCATGCGCGATAAAACCTCCCTGCTTGACTACCCCGTGCAGTGCTGATGAGTAAAGGAACCAAAGCCAGACCCAGCCAGTGGGCGATGACGGCCGTACCCACGAATAAACAAACGATCAGACTCAAGGGTAGGGTGACGCTCAATCGTCTTCCATCCACTTGTAACAGTAGACTAGGTGTGATGAGGGCGGGAACCGCAGCAACGACGGCGACGCGTGAAGCAGCCACCATGGTCAAAGACCAAGGCATGATTTGGCCGGAGCAATTTTGCCCGAGTAGATAGACGATCAAGGTGACACCCCCGATCATCGAGGCTATGTAAGTGGCGCTGCGTTGGTAAGCGCGCATGAAGTCATCGTGACTGACCCCGAGTCCCCGCTCGAGCCAGGCATGGCGTAAATCCGCAGCCATCTGCACATTCATGGTGGCTGCCAGTAGATAACCAGAGGCTAAGGCCGAGACACAGGCGACAAATAACGGGGCCGCGTTGACGGCGCTCAACATCACGAGGCCAGTAAACGGGACCGATAACACCATCAGCAGACGGCAGAGGCGACTGCGAAAAACAATCTGCGTTAAGCGCCACCGGGTCAGTATGTCGCGCGGCGTGAGAGATCCCAGGCTTAATGCGCGTAGGCTGTTTGCTATCTGATTGTGCTCACCCCGACTTCGACCTTTGCGCTGTTGCGCGAAAGCCAAAATGATGACGCTGCTTACTAGGAGCAGCGCCAACTCCACCGCGGCCGCGCGGGCCAACGACCACCTGGCGAGATAGGTACCCGATAACCACCACGCGGCTCCGTGCCAGAAGATGATGATGGTGGTGGCCCGCAGCCAATGATAGGTGGCTAGGATGCGAGGATCTTCGCCCAGGTATGCCGCCATGGTGGCGACGCTTTTGGGGTCATGACGTAGGATCCAATAGACGGTGACACCGCCCGCCAATACGAGACTGGCTATGGTCAGAGTTTGCGCGAAGGCGGCACGCATCGCCACGGCGATGCTGGCAATTTGCACATTGAGAAAATCGTTGAAGACATAGAGGAACGTGCCAAACATCACTCCGCTGGCGGCGACCACGGTGAGCTCACGCCCCAGATCGTGCCGCAGACGATGGTACCACGCCAGCAACCAGATTCCATATAATGAGAGTCCACGCCTCATGGCATAAGTCCCGCCTGACAATTAGGTCAGGGTTAATCTACAATCGTATGCACAACTTCCCTAGTCTTAGTTCACAGTCGGAGGCTCGATCATGCTTAAGGCCCTAGCTGCCGCACTCATCGCTACGTTGGCACATGGCAGTGTCGCCACGGCTGAGGCCGGCATCGCCATGCGCGCGGAGCCCAAATACAAGCCGGGATTTAAGGCCTTCGACTACGCTAATCCTGAGGCGCCTAAGGGTGGCACCCTCATTATTGGTATGGAGGGGGGCGTCGATACGCTTAACCCTTACGCCCTAAAAGGTGATATCGCCCCCGAGGTGGCTACCCTGGTGTTCCAGGAGCTCGGTGATAACGCGCTCGACGAGCCCTTCAGTCGGTATCCTAGTGTGGCACAGAGTTTTCAGCTCGCAGCTGACCAGTTGTCGCTCACGGTTACGTTACGACCCGAGGCTAAATTCTCCGACGGGAAACCGGTGACCGCGGCCGATGTCGCGTTCAGTTTCGACACCTTTCAATCAAATAAGGTGGCCCCTTTTTACAAATCCTATTGGGCCGATATTAAGTCGGTGAGTGTGATCGACGCCAAGACCGTCAAGTTTGTCTTCAAAAGGGAGAATCCGGAATTAGCCCTCATCACTACGGAGATGGCCATATTCCCCAAACACGTTTACGCCAGCGGTGATTTTGCCTCCCGCGCTGTTGGCTCTGGACCATACACCGTCGCAGACCTGCGTCCTGGGGTATCAATCACTTTCAAGCGTAATCCCAACTGGTGGGCTAAGGATCTCCCTGTCTACCGCGGCCGTTTCAACTTCGACACCATCGTCATCAAATACTACAAAGACCCTACGGCGATGGTAGAGGCGTTCAAACGCGGTGATTTTGACCTCTACGACGTCCGCATGGCTAAGATTTGGTCCAAGGAGATGAATGGCCCCAAGTTTGATGACCTCCACTACATCAAGAAAGAACTTCTGACCACGCGTAATGCGCAGGGGGGACAGGGTTTTGTCTTTAACTTGAGATTGCCCATCTTCCAGGATCTACGCGTGCGCCAAGCGCTGGCCTTGGCCTTTGATTTTGACTGGTCCAATAGGAACCTCTTCTACGGTCAATATGCCGTCAACGAGAGTTTCTTTCAAAATACAACGCTCGCGGCTACCGGCATGCCGACGCCCGAAGAGCTGGCAGTGCTGACGCCACTAAAGGCTGATTTGCCTGACGAGGTGTTTTCAAAGCCGATGGGTTGGCTCGGTAAAGGTCAGCCGATCCAAGACCGCTTGAGAGCGGCGATGCAGCTCCTGAAGTCTGCAGGTTACCAGATCAAGGACGGCGTCGCGACGGGTCCAGGGGGGCAACTTGCCTTTAAGTTTTTACTGGAGCCAGGTGGCCTGCAGCGCGTCGTCGAGCCTTACTTGCAAAATTTACGTAAACTCGGCGTCAACGTGACGATGGAGGAAAAGGAGCAGAGCGTCTACATCCGCCGCGTAGATCAGCGTGATTTCGAAATGACCAGTCTGATCTACGGCCAGTCGCAGTCTCCTGGTAATGAACAAAAAGCCTACTGGACCTCGGCCGCCGCCGACGAGTCGTACTCCCAAAATTACAGTGGCCTTAAAAATAAGGCCGTCGACGTACTCGTATCAAAGGTCATTTACGCACAAAGTCGCAGTGAACTGGAGCTGATGACGCGCTGTCTGGACCGTGCCCTCTATCATACGCACCTCATGGTGCATAACTGGCATTCCCCTAACTACCGGCTCGCATACTGGGATAAATTTAGCCATCCCAACACTTTACCCACCTATTACACCACGCGTCAGTTTTACGAGCTCATGTGGTTTGACGCCGCTAAAGCACAGCGCCTCACGGACGCTCAAGCCAAGGGAGTACCGCTACTGTAATGCAGAGCTATATCTTCAAACGTCTGCTCCTCATGCTGCCGACGCTGCTTGGTGTAGTACTGATCAATTTTGCCATCATTCAATTTGTTCCCGGTGGTCCGATTGAGCAGTTTATCGCAAAATCAAGGCACCAAATGGGGGGGGAGGTTGCCTCGGGTGATATGAGCCGCGCCATGCGCAAGGGGCTCGACGAGGAACAAATCAATGAGCTGAAAAAACTCTACGAGTTTGATCAACCCTGGCCGGTACGTCTTGGGCGTTGGACCTATAAGCTCTTCACCTTCCAATTTGGCGAGTCCTACTTTCACCACAAATCGGTCATGGAACTAGTGCGTGACAAGATGCCCGTATCCCTGTGGTTGGGAATCACGTCGTTCTTCTTAACCTACGCGCTGTGCATTCCCTTGGGAGTAGCGAAAGCGGTACGGCAGGGTACGCCTTTTGATGTGACCACCAGTGTCTTAGTCCTCGTCGGCTACAGCATGCCTGGATTTGTGCTCGGGGTGCTTTTGATCTGGTTACTTGGGGGGGGAAGTTTCTGGGATGTATTCCCTATAGCTGGACTCCATAGCGACGACTATTTAACGCGTGATCTTTGGGGCAGGATCAAAGATACCTTGCATCATCTCGCACTGCCACTCATCTGCCTCAATATTGGCAGCTTTGCCGTTATGACGAGTTTAACCAAAAATACGGTCGTCGATAATATGGGCCAGCAGTACGTCCTTACGGCTCGGGCCAAGGGTGTCAAGGAAACTTGGGTGATCTGGCGCCATGTGTTTCGTAATTCGATGATTCCTCTGGTGACGGGCTTTGCAGGGAGCTTCCTGACCATGTTTTTCACCGGGAGTTTGCTGATTGAAACCCTGTTCAGTCTGGATGGCCTAGGGCTACTTTCCTACAGATCGGTCATGGCCCGCGACTACCCAGTGGTGATGGCAACGCAGTTCTTTTTCTCCATCCTATTTGTCGTCGGTAACCTTCTGAGTGATATGATGTACGTGATGGTCGATCCACGTATTAGTTTTGAGCAGGTAGCGGAGTGACAGGATGGCTTTAAGTCCCCGCGTAAAACGCCGGCTACAAATTTTTCGCGGTCTGCGCCGTGGCTACTTTAGCCTGCTTGCCCTGACAGTTCTGATCGCTGTGTCGCTCGCGGCCGAATTACTTTGCAATCAGCGTCCCTTGGTCGTGCGCTACGAGGGGCATTGGTATTGGCCGGTATTTGTGAGTTATCCGGAGACCGCCTTTGGTGGTGTTTTCGATTCCGAGGCGGATTATCACGAGCCTACGGTGGCCGATGCCCTAAAACGAGACGGGAATTGGGCTATGTTTCCGCCCGTTCAGTATGACTACCAGTATATCGATACGCGGCTGAGTCAGCCCGCGCCATCGCCTCCCGACGGAAGCCATTGGCTCGGGACCGATGATCGTGGGCGCGATATTGTGGCGCGTCTCGTTTATGGTTTCCGCTTGTCAGTGGTGTTTGGCCTAACATTGGCGGTCTTTGGCTCACTGATGGGCATCGTGCTCGGGGCGCTTCAGGGTTATATCGGCGGTGTCTTTGACCTGATCAGTCAGCGCGTCATCGAAGTGTGGTCGGCGCAGAATGAACTCTACTTGCTGATCATTTTGAGCTCCATATTTGAGCCTTCTCTGACGCTGATATTTGTACTTTTGTCGCTCTTTGGCTGGATGGGGCTTGCCGCCTATGTGAGGGCTGAGTTTCTGCGGGCGCGGCAGGCGGAATACGTGCAGTCAGCGATCGCTTTGGGAGGGCAAAGATGGCGCATCATCCTGAAGCACGTCCTGCCAAACGCACTGACGCCGGTCATTACCTTTTTTCCCTTTCGCATTGCCGACGGTGTTATGGGGCTGACGGCACTAGATTTCTTGTCACTTGGTGTACCACCACCCACGCCCAGTTTAGGCGAGCTACTTAGTCAGGGTAAAGCCAACCTGACAAGTTGGTGGATTATCGTCTCCGTCTTTGTTGTGATCAGCGCGCTCATCCTCATGCTCAACTTCGTCGGTGAAGCCGTGCAGAAGGCTATGGATCCACGCTCGGTGGCTTAGTGGCGGTGTTTGTGGACGTCGATGGCTTGGTCGCTGTCACAGGCGTCGGTCCAGGCGGCGGTGTGACTTTAGTGGGACGTGCAGCCTCGCAATTTTGCTCGGCGTCTACCGGGATCACGGCATTTATGATGGCAGTTATAGGTGAGCCTGCTTGGGCTCCAGTGGGTTGAGAGCACTGTGGCTCGTCTGCGGCAGCGCGTCGATTCTCGAGAGCTTTCGCTTGTCTTTGTTGGAGTTTGCGCTTCTCTTCCGGTGTGAGATCGTCGCGGTTACTTGGTTGGTCGCTGGTCTTGGAAGTGGGCGACTGGGAATTAGAACTGCCGGAGACAGCCCCGCCGCCACCACTGACGCCGTAGCCGCTGCTGCCGAGGACAATGCCGCCAGCGCTAACCTGCTTAGTGTTTAGTCCTGGGACAAATTCGTGTTGGGCCTTTAGGCCAATCAAACGGCCACCGTTAAAGTTTTGATTTTCTGCGCGCGCAATGTCGTCGCCGACGGGGCCGCCAATATCGCGGGCGATCTGCTGCATCAGAGGGGAGTTAGGCGCTCGCGTACTCAGCCCCTGGGGCGTGCTGGATGAAGCATCGTCGGCATAGGCCATTTGCTGCTCCTGCATATCAGCTTCGATGTCGAAACCCTCCTGCGCATTTGACTGGGTAATGGTGGGTATCGACTTAGCGAACAGAGCCCGACGGCCACCTTGGTCACTGAGGCGCCACTGCACCTGACAGGGTAACTCCGATGTTAGGATGGCGAATTGATTTTGTAAGGTTTTGGTACTAGCTGCTTTGGTAGAGACCGATCGTACGGTTTTGCGGCCGCGGCAACTCACGGCCGTCTTACTCTGCAGACCAGTAATATTGGCGAGTTCTGGTTTTTTCTGCTGTTTGGTCGCGCCGCGTTTGTAGAGACCACAGCCGATTTCGATATTCTCGCCGTTGCGGCCTTTGGCCGCCACGTTTTCTGCTGCATCAATAAAGGCACAGGTCAAATAAGCCCCCACGATCTGCTGGGGTGGGTCGGCGGTTTGCGATTCGGGTTGGTCGTTGCTACGTCCCTGGCCGAGATCGAAACTGAAGCCCGGCAACTGGAGTGGGCCACTGCTGCTAGCGTCGCATGCTGCTAACATGCTGATCCCTAAGGATAGTACTGCGAGATGCGCGGAGATCTTGGAGGCATGCATGAGGACGCCTTAAATTGAGACCGGGGCCAATTTTTGTCTGGTTTCAACTACTAAATCTAATCTCTTATCGGTCTGATCTTCTTAAAACTTGAGTGATTTCAAATTTAAGACAGTAATCGCAGGCTTATCTTCCGATTTAGGTGCCACTCGATTTGCAATTCCTGGCTGGGTTCGCTATAGACTGGGCTTCGGCGCATCCCGGGGGAGCCATGATTGACGTCCAAGCCAGCAGTGGGGCATCTAAGTTTGCTATTGAGTCGGTAGGTATCACCAGTCTGACCTATCCGATCATTGCGCGCGATGCTGCTACGGGCGAGCACCAAACTACCGTGGCGAGCTGGCAGCTGGGGGTTGATCTCGATGCTTCCCGGCGGGGCACCCACATGTCGCGGTTCATCACCGCGCTTGATGAGATTGCGGCAACCCCCCTCGACCTTGACGGTCTGTACCGCTTTGCCTGCGACATCGCAACTCTACTACATGCCAACTCTTCACAGCTGTCGGCGTCTTTTCGATGGTTTAGGCGCGTGGCTGCGCCGGTCAGTGGACGCTCTGCGCTCCTAGAGAGCGACGTCACGTTTAAGGCCGTCAGCGGGGACCAGGCGCGGAAAAGTTTGACCATCAAGGTTGCGGCTAAATCGCTATGTCCATGCTCCAAAGCGGTGGCAGAGCGTGGGGCTCACAACCAAAGATCCGAGCTCAAGCTGACGGTGCATTTGCATCCAGAGAGCAAGACACCGAGCATCAACGAGCTACTAGGTCTACTTGAACGCAGCGCCAGCTCGCCGGTATATCCCGTGCTGAAGCGCGAGGACGAGAAGTTTGTCACCGAGGCGGCCTACGATCAGCCCGTCTTTGTCGAGGACATCGTGCGCGCCGCTGCGGAGCAGGCATCGAGCCTGGGTCAGCTCGCCGGGTTTGAGGTCGAGGCGGTCAATCGGGAGTCCATTCACGCCCATGACTGCTATGCCCGGATCAGTTTTCCCTAAGCGGACGATGCGACCAAGTGCTTAGGATAAAAACTAGGATTAAAAATTAGGACAAAAAAACCGGCTGCCACGAGCTCTCTGGCAGCCGGCTTAATTCGTTGGTTAGCAAACCAAGAATTAGCGAACTAGGAAAAATTACTTCTTCTTTTTCGCTTTTTTCGCGCCGGTCTTCTTCTTGCGGCGAGCTTTCTTCTTGACTACTGCGCCAGCGGTGCCAGCAGCTGCAGCCTTCTTCTTCTTCTTGCCCACTTTTTTCTTAGCGGTGCCAACTTTTTTTGCTTTTGCAGCGGTCTTCTTCTTAGCAGCTTTCTTTTTCTTCTTAACCAAGGCTTATCTCCTCCGACATACGTTAAAGTTTACCCGAACATTCGGGAACCCTATCCACACTCTCAGCAACACAAATGTCGCATCGATTAGTAAAGTGTATCATGACCTGCGACAGTGTTAAAAATTTTTTACCGAATCTTGCTTGCCTTTTCAAACAATTTCGCAATCCACTTGTGACTCTCACTCCCCAACGCTGACATTTTTTGCGTCTCACTTAAATCTTTGTACGCATTGGCGCTCATGAGTTTAACGCACGGCGGTAATGCACGTAGTCGTTATCGGCAGCATGGCAAAAAAAAATTATAGTCAGCATCAAAATTTCACACCCGAGCCTGCACCGACCATGAACAAACTGCTCGTTGCCTGACTAAAATTTTGACACGCAGCGATCTCGCAGCTTGCATCGGCATTGATCCGATACCACTGCCAAGTCATCGTCAGATCGGCTGTCCAATGCGCGGAAAGCTCCCACCGCAAAAAGGTGTCACCCATGGCGCTCAGGGCTTTCAGCTTGCTGTTAAAAGCTAGCGGTTGATAGCTGATCAGACCAAAGGCGTTCACTTTTTCAGACAGATTTTTTGCCGCTTCGATGGCAATCGCTGGTCCTGTGGTAGCCTCGAGTCGCAGTGATGCTGTGCCTAGATTTACGTCCGTGATTCCCATCACTGGTAGCTTTGTATAGACCGGTCCCGCACCTATAGCGAACGAGGAATCATCGTCACCCATACCGCGACTCAGCTCGTAAAATAGGAAAGATTTGCCCGTTGCTCGTAAGAATTTAGCGGCGTTGTGATTGCCACTCGTGACGGTCGTTAGGTTGTGGGCTTCGCCTTGCGCATAGACTAGCCAGGTGGCGTTAGCTGGTTGCCAGCTAAGGGCAAGACTGGTGCTACCTACATCCGAATTACCGCTGTAGGCATCCACACCTGCTTGGGCACTGAATGATTCACGCCCTGCTGCAAGTAGCAGGGACATCCGGAAACGGCCTGGATGCAGCCTCAGTGTGTGCCCCGAAAAGGTAACGATGGAATCAGCCTCGTCCTCAGCAAGGGGATCGTACTCCTTACCCTGCGCAAGCTCGCTGACAAAACTATGATCGTCCGTACCATCAGACTGCATACTTTGCTTAGTCAGCGGAGCAGCCTTGACCGGCAGTTCACTAATGAGCTGACCTTGGTCGGATATCGCCTTGACCGTGATGTCTGAAACAGTCTTGAGCATCAGCCACGTGGACTTGGTCCGGAACGCGACATCGACTCCGCGAAATTTGTAGCGACCTCGGTAATAGGAGGCACCAGGAATAGGGTCCCAACGATAGACGGCGGTTTTCTCAGCCGCGCTGGCCGGCCCCTCAGAGCTCGACCACAAAGCGCCCACCAAGCATAGTCCAAAAAAGTGGCTCTTCAACGATTTGCCCAACATAGCGCGTCACCACAGTGGAAGTGTTTTTGATGGCAAAACATGCTTCAATCATGTGGGAATCGGCAGTTGATAGCAAGTCAGTAACCTACGATCATTTTAGGCAACCATACTTTTCAAACACCTGTTCTAGGTTGACTGCTGGATCCGTCACCGCGAGACCGTAACGGACGGAATCCTGCTTGCCGAAGTCCGGCGTGCTCCATGCCACAGTCAGAGCAATCTCACCGTCGGAGACGACCAAATGGAGTTCGAGACCCACAGGTAAAATCTTTTTCTCGCCGATGATCACGATCCCCAACCCATGCGCGGATACGTCGACCGGGCGACAGGATACGGCCCCCTTACCGTCCGTGCGGATCAAGCTGCCTGGAAGCACGCCCGACAGCTGGCGCCGTTCGGTAAAGCGTCGCTCCTTGAATAAGGCCAAGCCCATAACACATCCTCCTGGAATCCATGCACACACATTAGCTTCTTGCCAATGCCTTCGGCATTTCCTGGAAAAACCTGAGGGTATTCCTGAATATGTTCTTAAATTAGGGGTTTAAGTATGATCATTAAATTGCCCCCACAAGCTGCCAGAGTTCACTCCAGCGCTTGGCGACCTGCTCGTTGCTAAATTGACTGTGGGCTTTTTGATGACCGAGGTGGCGCAGTCGTTGGCGCAATTCTGTACTGTCAAAAGTTTTGACAATAGCATTGGCGAGGGCACGCGCGTCGCCCTCGGGAAACACGAGTCCTGCATCACCGATCACACGTGGGATTTCGCCAGAGGACGAGCCAATCACGATGGCAGAAGCTGCCATCGCCTCGACAAGGACGCGGCCAAACTGTTCCTTCCAATTGGGTCGCGTCAGAGACGGGAGACACAAGATATCGGTGGCCTGCAGATACGTTGCGACCTCTGAGGAAGGCACCTGGGAGCGCCAGTCAATGCGATCAGCGACACCGAGAGATGTTGCCATTGCTGCCAATTTAACCTGCTCCGGTCCCCCTCCCAGAATTAAGAGACGCAGTTGGGGTATTTGGTGGCTCAGCTGCGCCAGCGCAGCCACCATCATGTCCACGCCCTTCTCCTCAACAAGCCGTCCAACAAAGGCGACATAGTAAGCGTCAAGGTGCAAACCAAGACGCGATCGTCTACTTTGCCTGAGGACAAGGTCGTCGGGATCGGCAGCAAATGTTTCGAAGTGCACCCCCATTTGTGGGATTTCTGCGATCGGCCCGCGAAAACCTTTGGCCCGCAAAACCTGCGTTGCCTCGTCATTACCCGTAGCGGCAGCAGCGGCATCGCGCAAGACGCGTCGCTCCATCCACGAAAATGGTGGCGGGTAGGCTTTCAGGATATTTTGCCAGGTGTGAAAAATAAATTTGGCGCCGACATCCTGGGCAACACCGAGACACTGCCGTGTGACCAGCGAGTAGTGCTCCTCTTCGCAGTTGACGATGTCAGGGCGGAACTCCTTAACCGCTTTTGCTAACCCGATGTAAACATGAAAGTGATTACGTCCATTCGCCAAAATGGGAAGCTGTCGCAACCAGTACTGAGCGTCCGTAGCATCAGGCTCAAAACGCTGCGATCCCCAAGCCGGAGGGCAGATGAGACCGATGGTGTAGCCGGCATTGGCTAGCAGGCTCAGTTTTTGACGGTAAGCTGCTGCCACATATGGTTTTGAGATCGTTAAAACGCGCAACGCTGCTCCGCAAAAACTTCAAAATAGCGTATAATAACTCCAAAGGCCACATGCTAGTCCGAATCCCCAGTCGGCGGGATGGTGGATGGGGCGGAGGGGGTTCGTTCATGATTGCGATCTTTCCCGAAATCGTTGCTACTGCAGCCGCCGGTGATAGCGAACGACTAGCCATACTGGTGCGCCAATATTTCGGTGCGGCCGAGTCAAGGGCTCCGAAGCTCGATGTTTCCAAGTTGGCTGAGTCGGCTGGCCTTGCTGTGCGTTCGCTTAAGATTGATGCCCGCGGCGCTTTGCTGGCAAAAGATGAGCGTGGCTCCTTCCAAATTGCCATTGTGCTCCATCCGCACCTCACGGCGGGCGCATCCCAGTTTATGCTGGCACATTTGCTAGGTCGTTATCTGCTTGAGGTGCAGCCCATGATTGCGCGGGGTGACTGGCAGGCAAGCGGCTTCCAGGAAAGAGATTGCGCCCTCACGCGCTATGCTCAGGGAGGTGCCGGGGGGCAGCAGGGATCGCAAACTCTACGTGCGGTGGCGGCAGCCGATGCCTTCGCTGCGGCACTGCTTTTACCCGCGGCTATGCTCGAAAGGGCGCTCGAGAAACTGCAAGACCATGGGCGTGTCGCTAGTTTCTTCGGCGTGCACCCGTCCTTAGTGCGCCGTCGGCTAGATGATCTCAGGGGCGCCAGCGGGGCACCAGTCAACTTTCTTGACGCCGAAACTCGGGCCGGGTTCACCCCGCCGGAACCGACCGTCGTCGAGCCGGAATCCGCTGCCAGTCAGATCATTCCACCCGAGCCGACGATGCCGCGCGCCTATGCGGCCTCTACTTATGGCAGCACGGAAAAGATGACGCGGCAAAAGAGTTTCAAGGATGAGACCCAGGCCACGCCTCAGGCAGCGGAGCGATCAGCCAGTGGCATGGAGAGGCTGCGCGCGATTGCCCGTAAGCTCGATAAAGGTGTGTGACTGGCGGTCGGTAAAAAAACTGTTTGCCCCGCGGCTGATTTAAGCTTAGATGCTCGGTGCATGACCGCTTACGGCGACATTCTTTGGACCCCGAGTGCGCAGCGTTTGGCAAGTAGCCACATGAGCCGTTTTGCGGCCGCCATGAGCAAGCGCAGCGGCTTCCATTTGTCCGAATTTAGCGCCCTGCATCACTGGTCGGTGACGGAGCCAGGTGCATTTTGGGGCGGCGTGGCTGATTACTGCGGCGTCAAATTTATGACACCGCCTAGATCAGTTTTCGTGGCGCCACCGGCGGGGCGTATCCTCGGGGCACAATGGTTCGAGGGGGCGACGCTCAATTACGCGGAGCACCTTTTAGCCGGTGATCCCACGACTGAGATTATCATCGCCTATGCCGAGGGCGCCGCGACGCGCGTTTACACACGCGCAGCGCTGCGACGTGAGGTGGCGCGCTGTGCCGCTGCTTTAAAGGAGCACGGCGTGAGTGCTGGAGACCGCGTGGCGGGTGTGGTGGCTAATGTGCCTGAGGCGATTGTGGCGATGCTTGCCACGACTTCGCTAGGTGGCGTGTGGTCGTCGTGCTCGCCCGATTTCGGTGCCGCCGCCGTCACGGACAGATTGCGGCAGATCGCACCCAAAGTCGTCTTTTTCACCGAGCGTTACCAGTACGGTGGCAAGGCTTTTGACTGCGCAGCGCAGATACAGGCCACACGCGAGGCGCTGCCGCATCTACGCGCGGCCGTGGGTATCGATCACTTAAGCGGCAGTGCGCATGCCAGGGCACCAGGTCTCATCGCTTGGGAGGAGTTTCTCTATGCAGAGGATGCGGTCCTTAGCTTTGTTCCACGCGCTTTTAATGACCCACTCTTCATACTGTTCTCGTCCGGTACCACGGGGGTGCCCAAGGCTATCGTGCATAGTGTCGGCGGCACGTTGGTACAGCACCTAAAAGAGCTGATGCTGCATGCGGATATCGGGCCCGGCTCACGATTGATGTTTTATACGACCTGTGGCTGGATGATGTGGAACTGGATGGTCTCCGCCCTGGCGACGGGAGCTTCGCTCGTACTTTTTGAGGGCTCCGTGGCGACGCCAGATTTAGGCGTATTCTGGCGCACGGCTAAAGAGGCCCGTGTGACTGCGCTGGGTACAAGCCCGAAGTTTGTCGCCACATCAATGGCCCAGTCATACGATGTGAGAGCCGTGCTTTTCGATTATGCTCCGCGTACGGTGCTGACGACGGGAGCACCACTCTTGCCTGAGCACTTTGCGTGGCTTTACCAAATGCTTGCCCCTGCCGACGGCGATCTCCACGTGGCGTCGATTAGTGGCGGTACTGATATTGTTTCCTGCTTCATGCTTGGCACACCCACGTTGCCTGTTAGGGCGGGTGAGATTCAATATGCCGGACTTGGGATGGATATCGACGCCTGGGACGATGCCGGCAGATCATGTCGCGAGACTAAAGCGGAATTAGTTTGTAAGACGCCTTTCCCTTCCATGCCCATCGGATTTTGGAACGATGAGGGCGGCAAGCGTTATCATAGTGCGTACTTTGAGCACTACGATCACTGCGAAGTGTGGCGCCACGGAGATTTCGTCGAAATAACGCGGCACGGCGGCATAGTTGTCTATGGGCGTTCCGATGCGACGCTCAATCCCGGTGGCGTGCGCATAGGCACGGCGGAGCTATACCGCCAGGTTGAGACTATTCCAGGCATTGTTGATGCGATTGCGGTCGCGCGTCGCCAAGATGGTGATGAGGCGATCGTCCTGTTCGTTAAGTTAGCTCCAGGTGTGGCCCTGGATGAGCAACTCCAGAGAGAGATCAAGCGCACCTTGCGCGAGCGTCTCACTCCCCGCCACGTGCCGCACAAGATCATGCAGGTAGGCGACATTCCCTACACACGCAGTGGCAAAAAGGTCGAGCTGGCAGTAACCCAAGCAATCCATGGTGAACCAGTGACAAACTTGGCGGCTCTGGCCAATCCGGAGGCAATGGCAGAGTTTCAGGCCTTGGCTTTGGCATGGCCAAAGTAATGGTTAATAGCCAGCTCGCGCGGAGTTTACGCTCATGGCGGTGACGGCAAAGAGTTTATATGTAGGCGCCCTTAAGACGCATTGGGTATCGTACCTATTTGGTACGGTGGCCCTTTTTTCGTGCAGCATCTCCGAGGTCCTGATACCCAAAGTAGTGCAATGGGCGCTCGATCTTATTGGACGCAAGGGATCTGGCCTGCCCCTCTGGTTAAGACGCGGGTCCCCTGAGAGTGAGTTGCACCTACTGATTCTCATACTACTTATAGCCTTGATCGTCGGCTTATTCGGGCGTCTAGGTTGGCGTCAGCTCTTAGCAAGGCAAACACATGTAGCGGGCAGGGAACTCAAAGTTCGGCTATGGGGCGTCTTGCGCCATGTGCCTCTAGGTACCTTCCACGATTATTCTCTGGGCGATCTCATGAACCGGGCCACCGGCGACTGGAATGCCGTGCGCGCCATCCATGGCTTTACATTGGTGCAGACGCTCGATCTTATATTCTTTTCGACGCTCAGTGTGGGCTGCATCTTGTGGATCCATCTGCCGCTTGGGTTGGCGTCGCTGGTGATTTTGCCGTTTTTACCGTTGCCGATTTTGCGGCTAGCGCGACGCGAGCATGATCTTCATGCCGTGGCTCAAGATCAACTTGGCAAACTTTCGGATGCCGTCACGCAATCACTTAGCACCATCCGTCTGCAGCGGGCGACAGCCAGTGAGGGACCGTGGGAAGAGCGCCTCAGTCACGAAGCGAAACTTTACTCAGAGCAACGATTTGCGGTCGTTAAGACCGGGTGGAAGATCTATCCCTTGGCTGCAATGCCATCGCTTTGCGCCTACGCAGTGATGCTCGTTTGGGGTGTAAGTCTAGTCCAGAGTGGCCAGTTAACAATCGGTCAGTTTGTGGCAATGCAGTCCTATGTCCTGATGTTGCAGGGACCTCTGGCCGACATGGGCGAATGTATTGCCGAGTGGCAACGCGGTTTTGCTAGTTTTGGACGGATCGTCGAGATTTTCAATCTGCAGGCCTTAGCCGAAAGGTGGCGCGGCAAAGATATGCGTCCTACCAGTGACGATCCCACGATTCGCGTTGATCATCTGCATTTTGCTTATGCTCCCGGGGGACGTACGATCCTCAGTGATGTGTCGTTAGACATCGACCCAGGGCGCCATATTGGCATATTTGGACCAATTGGCAGTGGCAAGAGTACGCTCCTCTCACTGATAGCAGGGTTGACTGAGGCGCCCCGCGGTGCGGTCAGACTGGCTGGTGTCGATGTTGATGCGCTTGATCGCACGTGGCTAGCACAATATGTGACGATGGTGCCGCAGCGGGCTTTTCTCTTCGCCGGTACCATCCGCTATAACTTGGAGCTAGACCAGAGTCTGGACGACGACGCTCTGTGGCGTGTCCTTGAACTTGTGCAGCTTGCCAGTGACGTGAGGCAGTTTAGTGACGGTCTCGACAGCTGGGTGGGCGAATGGGGAATTAACCTATCGGGTGGACAAAAACAGCGGCTCGCCCTGGCACGCGCACTCCTCAGACGGCGCCAAATCATCCTTCTAGATGATTGTTTAAGTGCTGTAGACGCGGTGACGGAAGAGTCTATTTTGCAGGGATTAAAGGCGCAGCTCTCCGGGGCAACTGTCATTTGGGTGGCACATCGGTTATCGACTCTGAGGCTTTGTGATCAAGTGTACAAGCTTGATCAAGGTAGACTGTCAGTGGTGAACGAAAGCACCTTGGCGCAGGAGTTGGAGGGACGTCATGAGTGACGCAGCAGCTGCCTCGCGTCGCGAGACTCTCACTAAGGTGAATCCAGCCTTTGACACCGAGGACAAGATCCTGGCAGCAGCCAGTGATTTGATCGGCATGGTACAGATCCTGCGCATGGGATCCCATGTTTACCTGCAACTCCTGAGTGCACTGGCTCTCGTGGTCATAGCATCGGTATCGGTCATGACCGCGGCGCGTACTCTGGGGTTGATCGTCGCTGCCTTAGTCCATGATGGATCGGGCGCCCAAATCACTGGGATGGCTGTTGGTTTTCTGGTGCTTGAGGCCACGGCGGTTGGTTGTCAGTATGCGGGTCGGGTGCTTCTCGCTCATGCCACGATCGCCATCACTTATAAAGTGCGCAGCGAGCTTTTCGCTAAAATGAGGCGCCTGCCCATCAGTTACTTCGACACGCAGCCGCTTGGGCGCACGATTACGCGCCTCACGGCTGATATCGAGGGGATCGAAAACTTTTTTACCGGTACCTTGGCTCGTGTGCTTATAGCCGTCATTAACATCGTCGTCGTCTTAGTAGCGATGGTGGTGACTGATCCTGGGTTTGGCCTTGTGATTGTTGCCGTGTGTTTACCAGCACTAGCGTTCTCTGTCGCCTTGCGCCGGCCGGTGATTTTTTGGCTGCGCACCTATAAACGTCGCTCGGCTCACCTCAACGCCAAGTTGGCTGAGTACCTGAGCGGTTTACCGGTGATCCGAATTTTTGGCCTGGAAATTTGGACCCAGCAGCAATTTGACGAGGCCGCTGGTGAGTTGCTGGACGCAGGTGTCGCTACCCTTAATTGGAATAGTTTCATCAGGCCAGTCACCGTATTTCTGTGCTCACTCCCGACACTGCTTGTACTTTGGTACGGCGGGCATCGGGTCCTAGCAGGCGCCATGGATCTTGGTCTACTGGTGGCTTTTGTGCGCTACAGTGAGCGCTTTGTGTCGCCGATACGCGTGATATCTACTGAGATTCAAAATATCCAAGAGGCCGTCGTGTCGAGTGAGCGCGTGCGGCGGATGCTGACCGAGCCGGAAGAGGCTGACGTAATCGGCGTGTCGGGCGCACTAAGGCCAGTTGTACGCGGTCAGGTAAATTTTCGTGACGTGTGGATGAGCTATCGCCCAGGAAAGCCCGTGCTCAGAGGCCTCAATTTTATGGTCGCAGCCGGTCAGAAAGTTGGGCTCGTTGGTGCCACTGGTTCTGGCAAGAGTTCCACCATCAATTTGATTCCGCGCCTTTATCCCATGGATAGTGGCGACATCTTTATCGACGGTCATCCGATCGCCGCCATTGAGCCCAAATATCTGCGACGTCAGATAGGCTACGTCAGTCAGGACGTCATTGTTTTTGGTGGGACGATGCGCGCTAATCTACTGGCCGCGCATGGCGCGGGGCAGATTTCTGATGAGACGATCCTGGCGGCCTGTCGTCGTACGGGGCTATCCGACGTTATCAGCAATTGCGAGGGTGGGTTAGATTACGTCTTGGTTGATGGTGGCGAAAATTTAAGTGCCGGCGAGAGGCAGTTAGTGGCCTTCACGCGCATGCTGCTCAGGGATCCAGCGATCCTGATTCTTGACGAAGCGACGGCCAATATCGATGAGCGGTGCGAGCGTCTGATCCAGAGCGCGACCTTCGAGCTGATGCAGGGGCGCACCTCATTTGTCATCGCTCATCGCCTCAGTACTATTATCAGTTGCGACCGTATCTTTGTGTTTCAAGCAGGCCAAATCGTCGAGCAGGGCACGCACGACGCCCTGATGCAGCTCGGCGGTTATTATTCGCAGCTTGCCTCAAAACAGCTTGCTGCTGTCACTGCTGCTGGCAGTGGTGCCAAGTAAAACGCGCTGTGCTCACAGCGCACTGCAAGTGACACCTCACTCCCAGGTAAGCACCAATCACCAGCGATGGCTGCTGCCGGTACCATGACAAAAGCGCGCCTTAGCATCTCGGGGTGGGGAATGGTTAGGGTGGGGGTACTGCGCGCGCGCGCTTGCCAGCGGCCCTGGTCGTCGCGCGCTTGCCACAGCAAGATGTCGAGATCGACGGTGCGATTACCCCACCGGACCTGACGGACGCGACCGAGCGTCCGCTCAATGCCCAGGAGTATATCTAGGGCGTCATCTGGCGGGATGTCACTGTGGACGACTATTGCCGTGTTAATGAACGGCTGATCAGCGGCACCGATGGGAGCCGTCTCGAAAAATGGGGCCACAGTGATGACTGGCCCCAGCTCTTTGTTGACAGCATCTATGGCGCCGCGTAATTGGGCCATGCGATCACCGAGATTACTGCCGAGGGCGACCAGATAGCGGTTGCTCTCACGGCCATGCCACGGAGCGTCAGGGGAATCATGTCCAGGTCTAAACGTCATGCGGCGCACCATAACCGTAGTCCAAGGGGCAAGTCAGCTCCAAAATTAACCTTACTCGGTGGCCTGACGGCGGCTGAGTTTTTGGCTGACTATTGGCAAAAGCGTCCGCTACTCATCCGGGGTGCAATCCCTAACTTCCAGACATTACTGACACCAGATCAACTCGCAGGACTGGCCACAGAGGATGGGGTCGAAGCACGGCTCGTCATGGAAAAAGGTGGTGCGCGTCCTTGGCAGGTAGAGCGCGGGCCGTTTCCACGTGAGCGGCTTGAATCTTTGCCACGAGCCCATTGGAGCCTGCTCGTCTCTAACCTGGAGCATTGGCTTGAGGATGCCGGTAGGCTCCTTGATGAATTCAACTTTGTCCCCCTCTGGCGTGCAGATGATCTCATGGTGAGTTTGGCGCCGCCGGGCGGCAGTGTGGGTGCCCATGTTGATTCTTACGATGTATTCCTCCTTCAAGGATTCGGCCGGCGCACATGGCAGATCGCCAGTGGTGGCGACCGGGCGCTGCGGCCCGGGATCGACCTGCGGATTCTCAAGAAGTTTGTTCCTGACGAGAGCTGGGACCTAGAGCCAGGCGATATGCTTTACCTGCCACCTGGGGTGGCCCATCACGGCGTGGCCGTGACGGCCTCTATGACTTATTCGATTGGGTTTCGCGCACCGTCACAGCGCGATATGCTCGCACATTTCTTCGGCTTACCTGAGGCGCTCACCGCGCTCGTCGCAACAGACGCGATGTACCAAGACCCTGGGCTCCCGCTGCAAGCAAATCCCGGAGCTATAAATCCGGATGCTGTGGATGCCGTCACCGCGATGCTGCGGGCCCCACTGGAACATAAGGATGTCGTCGGTCGGTGGTTTGGCCGCCATGTGACGCGGCTGCCCTCGGGGATGGAGGTTGCACCTTCAGGCCGCCGCCTACCGAGTGTCGCTACCGTGCAGCGTGCACTCACAACCGGGCGTCAACTCTGGCGCAGTGATCACGCGCGCTACGCGCATTACACCGCCACCGATGGCAGCCTGTACCTTTATATCGACGGTGAGGAATATCCCCTGGACCCGAAACTGAGCCCTTTGGTTGAGGCCCTGACGGCGCGGCGCAGTCATCATGGTCGCGCGCTCAAGGCTCTGATGCCCCGCAGTGGGCGGGCCGCGGAGGCGGCACTGACCTTGATGCGGCAAATGTTGCGCGATGGCTATCTCTACTTCGCCAAGTAATTGGAGACGACACACACCTTTGGCGGCGCTTCCGCTATAATAGCTAGGTCCAACCTTTTCATCACCTAGTCCTTAGCCGATCATTCGGGAGCGCCCACATGGAACAGGCTGTCGCCGCAATCCGTCCCCATGCGAGTTTCAAGGCATCGAAACCGCGCGATCTCCTATCGCCCGTGTTAGATGTGCTGCTGATTGGTGGGGCTTCGGTCGTCCTCTTTACGCTCGCCTACTTTGGCGTCGACAAGAACGCCGACACGACGCAAATCTCGTGGGCGGCGTTCTACCTGGCCTTCGCGGTCAATAACCCGCACTTTATGGCCTCGTATTTATTGCTGTATCGAGACAAAAGACGCGAACTTCTAACCACTCCACGGTTTTTCTGGGCAGGCGTGCTAGCGCCGACCTTGATTGCGGGATACATGGCCGGCTGTATTTTTCTGAAATCGCCAAAGTACCTGAGTTATGCCGTCAACTTCATGTACTTTACCGTCGGCTGGCACTACATCAAGCAGATCTATGGCACCGTGGTCGTCACGGCAGCGCGACGGGGCTATTACTTTACGGGCCTTGAGTCACGGCTACTTAAAGCCAATCTCTTTCCCGTTTGGTTTATGTCACTCATCAACGGCAACTTGGGTATCCGCGAGCTCATGCATTACGGAGTTGGTTACCATACTTTTGATCTGCCGCCCTGGCTCATGACGGTCAACTACGGTTTCCTGGTTATCAGTCTCGTGGTGGTGACAACCATCGTTTATCGCAAATGGCTGGCGACGGGTAAGCTACCTGGATGGCCGGCTTGCGCCTCGTTCGCAGCAATTTATGTGTGGTATTTGCCGTCATTTTATCACTCGGTATTTTGGTACTTGATCCCATTTTTTCACTCGCTACAGTATCTATTATTCGTGATGGCGCTGAAAAAAAACCAGTACACCGCCGAGGCCGAGGCGGCGACTGCTGACGCTGTCGGTCAGCGTGCGTTTTTTGCCAAGCACGTGCTTGGCTTTGCCGCGGCAGTATTAGTCCTCGGATTTTTGATGTTTGACGGCATCCCCTTTATGCTTGATCAGGTGATGCCTTATGACCGAACACTGTTCGGACCCCAGCTCGCCATGTTTGTCTTCATCACTTTTATCAACATCCATCATTACTTTATCGATAACGTGATTTGGCGGCGCGACAACCCAGCGCTCAAGGCGTATTTGTAGCTTTGGCTTGTCGTCCCACCTGCGGCTAAGTTAAGCCTAAAGTCCAGCAGGTGGAGGACAGCGATGACGGCGATGTTAGTATGTTAGTGGTGACCCTCGGTGACCCCTATGGCGTCACGATTGAGCTATTGGCTGACGCGCTGCGTGCGGGAGGCCTCGCGGGTCCGTGGCCTGTGGTGCTCGTCGGTAGCAACTGGCATTGGCAGGATCAGCTGCGGCGTCTAGGACACTCCCTTGGGACTGAGATCGAGATCACGGTGCTTCGTGGTGCTCAAGCTGCTAGCGAGTTGCTTAGGGTGCGCGGCAGTGGTCTTTATTTTGTCGACGTCGGGTCCCAGGCGGGAGAGGCACCGGCGGAGACTTTAACGCCCGTGATTCGTGGTGAGCTCGCCGTCGGAGCCCTGCATTGGTTGCGGGAGCTTGAGGCTGCACGTCGTGCGACCAGCGTTACGACGCCTCTGGCCGTAGTAACAGGACCGATCGACAAATATGCGGCGGGGGCAGCCGCCTTTGGCTATCCAGGTCAGACGGAATTTTTTGCCGCTTTGTGGCAGAGCCAAGCCATCATGATATTGGCTGGCCCTAAACTGCGCGTTGGTCTGGTGACTAATCATCTGGCGCTGCGTGACGTAGCAAAGACGCTAAGTAGCGATTTGATTTGTGCCAAAGCTATCTTGCTGGCGCGAAGTATCCGCAGCACTTACGGGATTGAGCGGCCGCGCCTTGCCATCACGGGTCTCAACCCCCATGCTAGTGACGGTGGACTATTTGGTGACGAGGAGCATCAAATCATCGCACCGGCCGTGCAGAGAGCCCAAACGCAACTGGGACTAGAGGCTACTCTGACCGGCCCGTTACCAGCGGATACGGCCTTTTACCGCGGTTACCGCGGTGATTTTGATGCCGTGCTCGCCATGTATCATGACCAAGGGCTGGGGCCCCTAAAGACCGTTCATTTTGATGACGCTGTGAATGTATCGGGAGGGCTTAAGCATTTTCGTGCCTCCCCAGATCATGGACCAGCAGCAGATATTTTCCTGCGCCGTCAGGCTTCCCCCGCTAGCATGACGGCTGCCATCAAGCTTGCTGCTGATTATTTGCATAAATTTGGGGAGAACACACGATGACAGAACCCGCAGCAACCATCGAGGTCCGTGGCGCCGCCGCACATAACCTGAAGCAAGTCGATGTCACCATAGACCGTGGGACACTCACCGTGGTGACTGGCGTGAGTGGCTCCGGTAAGAGCTCGCTCGCTTTTGATACCGTACTGGCCGAGGCCCAACGGCGGTTTTTTTACACCCTGTCGCATTACTCGCGGCAGTTCTTAGATCTTTCGTCGCGACCTGCCGTGCGCTCGATCACGGGACTTTCGCCGGCGATCAGTGTGGCACAAAACGAGACGCCGCCATCCCGCCGGGCAACCGTGGGCACCATCACTGACCTGAGTGAACTCCTGGCGGTGCTGATGGCCCGCTTTGGCGCGCAACTCTGTCCGACGCATAATCTAGCGACGGCGGCTATGACGCCAGAGGCTATGGCCACGCATATCATGGAGGACAGCAGTGGTCAGACGATCGCTATCTGTGCTCCTGTGGTCACGGCTAAGAAAGGCGTATTCAAGGCACAACTCACGCAGTTTGCCGCACGCGGCTACACCAAGGCCAGCATCGATGGCGCGTTGGTGTCGCTCACCCCTGTTCCGCAGCTTAATAAAGAGCTCAAGCACACGATCAAAATCATCATCGATACGGTCAAGATCAAGCCTGAAGCGGCGAGTCGACTGAGGCGCAGCATTGAGACCGCTCTTGCCGAGGGGCAGGGCTTTGTCGATGTGGCCCCCTGTGACGCGCGGGGCAAACTCGACGAGAGCTCGCTACAAACTTTTGCTGCCGCTGGGGGCTGTCCGCAGTGTGGTTTTAGCTGGCCACGACTTGATTCGCGCCATTTTTCAGCCAATTCCCTCGGTCAGTGTAAAGCCTGCCGCGGCCTTGGGTACGATACGACCGGACTCGGGAGCAGCGGGCTCAGTGATGAAGAGGCGGAGGCAGATAGCAGTGGGGATTTAAGTCTGCGCGCCAGACTTGGTCTCGATGCTCCGTGTCAGGCCTGCCGCGGGACTGGGCTCTCCCCTGAACTGAGCGCGATTAGGTTAGGGGAGGCATCGCCGTTAGATTTGCAGCAGTTGACGCTACTCAAGCTCGAAGATTGGCTGACCCAGCTCATCGCCCATCGTGGCAGCAACCCTGCTCTCGCTCGGGTGGCCGACGAGGCGTTGGCGACTGTGCGGCGTATTAACGGTATCGGTCTTGGCTACCTAACTTTAGCCAGGCGTCTACGCAGTCTGTCTGGCGGAGAATCGCAGCGTCTCAAACTCGCTGGTATCCTGGTCGAGGACTTGCGTGGGGTACTCTATGTGTTGGATGAGCCGAGCCAGGGTCTGCATGCTAGCGAGCTAGATCAACTCGTGATGTCGCTAAGACGGCTGACTGCTTCGGGCAACACCGTGCTGATGGTGGATCATGACGAGCGGTTGATGCGTGCGGCCGATTGGATTATCGATCTTGGACCCGGCGGTGGCATGCGGGGTGGGCGACTTATGGCCAAATTCAAGCCGACGGAGGCCGCCCGGTTTGCGCGCGAGTCGCTGACTGCCAAATATTTAGCGAGTGCTAATAGTCAGACGATAGATAAACAAAATAACATTACAAACAAGTCACCAGCGATCATCATCGAAGGTGCTCATTGTCACAATTTAGCGATCGATAGTGTAAGATTTCCGCTAGGTGGCTGGTGTGTTGTGACTGGGGTCTCGGGTGCTGGTAAGAGTTCTCTGGTACTACAGACGCTTTATCCAAACCTGGTCGCACTACTCTCCGGTAGCAAGAAGCCGCCAACTCACGCCAAGAAGTTTACTGGCGCTGACGCAGTGACGGCCGTGCACCTCGTCGACCGCCGTCCGATCGCCAAAAGTGGCGTGAGCATGCCCGTGACCTATTTGGACGTACTGGGCGAGCTGCGCGATATCTATGCTGCGCAGAGTGATGCCCAGGTGATGGGACTGACAGCTAGGTCGTTTTCGCTGTCGGTGGAGGGTGGGCGCTGCCCCGAATGTAAGGGGCGCGGTGAGCTGAGTTTGACGATGCGCTTTCTAGCGGATGCGCGCGTCCGGTGCCCGGTCTGTAAGGGGCAACGCTTCCAAACGAGTGTGCTGGGGGTTCGCTACTTAGGGTTATCGCTGGCGCAGGTTCTTGAACTCACGCTAGATGAGGCCTTAGATCATTTTAAAAATCATCGTAAGATCGTGCAGCGCCTGAGTCCTGCCGTGGAACTAGGGCTTGGCTATCTGAAATTAGGACAACCCAGTGCCAGTCTTTCCGGTGGTGAGGCGCAGCGGCTGAAACTAGTGCCCTACCTCGGTCGTAGAATCGATGCCGGCACGTTGCTGATTCTGGACGAACCAACGACAGGATTGCATTTTGCCGACGTAGATTTACTGTTGGGTATCCTGCGACGCCTGGTCGCAGCTGGTGCCACGGTCGTCACTGTCGAGCATAACGAGTCGGTCATAGCGGCCGCAGACTGGGTGATAGAGCTCGGGCCAGGTGCGGCGCATGCGGGTGGCAAGCTCGTCAGGCAAGGCCAAACTGATCTACTTGAGTGTTGTTAAGCATTATGCCATTTGCACCTCCCAATCGGCCCCATCTAGGTGCTGATTGTGGATCCAAGCATAGATGGATAGCAGGTATTTGAGCCTGTCGATACGCTTAGTAGTGGTCCAAGTACGGCGACTCATGCGCTTAATGTTGTCCCGAATCATGGCGCAAGTATGGTTCAA